>SDBU01005415.1_pt1 | contig 15291 bp, 11 predicted proteins | sample 2277071 | NCBI WGS metagenome assembly SDBU01 (sample SAMN10397929, study PRJNA504765) | marine sediment metagenome | isolation source: marine sediment core GS08_GC12, 126 cmbsf | place: Arctic Ocean: Gakkel Ridge, Loki's castle | collected 2008
GGAAAATGTCTATGTCAATGCTGCAATATTGGGAATGGCTAAAGAAGAAGTAGATAAAAGATTTGATGACATCATAGAGTTTGCAGAGATAGGTGATTTTTTAGATGTGCCGGTTAAGTTTTATTCTTCTGGAATGTTTGTCCGTCTAGGATTTTCTGTAGCAATTCACTGCGATCCCGATATTTTATTAATAGATGAAGTACTTGCGGTAGGTGACCTTGCATTTATCCTAAAATGCTACAGAAGATTAAGTAAATTCAAACAGCAGGGGGGGACTACCCTGCTTATCAGCCATAATATTCAGGCAATCAGGAATATCTGTAAAAAGGTCCTCTGGTTAAATAATGGCAAAACTAAGGCAATCGGTGACGTCAATCAAGTTTGCGATTTATATGAAAAGTATATTTTAGAGAAAAAAAACTACAATAATATTCAAAAAAGGAAACTTGCGCATGATAAAAATATAAAGATCTCAAAAGTAGAATTCCTGGATAATAATGACCGGGAGTGCGCTTCTTATAAAGTGGGGGATTATTTTAAAATGCGTATACATTTCTCCTGTAACAGAGTTGTTAAAAATCCAATATTTACTGTAAGCTTTTTTAATTTAGAAAGATTATTGATTGCTTCAAACTATTCCAACCACGATGGGTGCTTAATTGATAAAATTTCTGGTACCGGATATATTGATTATCATTTAAGTAAAATTAATCTTAACCCTTCAAAATATACTTGCACTGTCACTCTTTCTGAAACAGATTCAGTAAATACCCTGGATTGGCATGAAAATTATTATAGCTTCATAATAGCTGGAAATACTTCTAACTATGGCCTGGTAAATCCTTTTCCTACCTGGAAACTTAGCCAGAGCAAGATTAAAAGCCGAATCAATGTAAAGTAGAGACGATAATAAAATATGGTATTTTTAAGGGAAAATAGTTAGCTGCTATCAGGCATTTCCTCAGAAAGATCATATAAATAAATTTCAGCATCAGGACTGTTAAAACGTACCTCGATCTTATCTAAACTATCTTTATACTTATTAAGCGGCCATTTTTCTGATAATTTTCCAGCAAGTGTAGGCATCATGTAATAGTCCAGTACCTTTCCATACTTTTCCAGCACTCCAGGCCTTTGTATCACCCAGACTCTGCTGTTTCCATACATCTCGTCCAGGTTTTCAGATGTTTCTGTATAATCGACCAGTTCACTGCCTGAATAAAAATAAAACTGCCACAGGCAAAGTCCCTGTACCAGAAGCTTGTCTCCAGGTTTTCTGTTTTCATGATAATATTTCACCACGGACCTTACTTCAGTCTGGTAATTAGGCTCAATAAAATAATAAACTCTTAGAGGTACAGCAAAAATAAAAATAAAAATTAGAAGCAAGATCGAAATAGACTTATGGATTTTATTTAAATATTTGATTGCGAGCCATATTCCAATAGCAGAAAATAATAGAACCAGCGGAGTCAGGTACAGAACAGCTCTATCATAAAAAGGATATACCCTTAAAGCAGAACCTATGATTGCGATTAACATGACTATAAGTACAAAAAAAGACAAATGCCCCTTTTTCTTATAAATAAGATATACGATTCCTATAAGAAAAAAGACAATAAGCATAATCGCTATTATCTCTTTGAACACTGGAAGTACTTTGGTGATGGGATTATCAACATTTATATATGAAAATATAAATAATTTTTTTATATATACTGGAAGCCACAAAAAATCATCTAATGACTTTGGAGGAAAGGGCATATATGTCCAGCCCCAGACATCTGACATATAATCTATCACAGGATTTTCTCTCCTGAAATAAAAGAAATACTCAGTCAGGGTACTGGCAAGCCACACAGAACCAATTACCAGAGTGCTTATAATGCTCTTTATATTTTTCCTTCTAATGAAATAATAAAGAGAGACAATAGCAAATGATGCAACTACAAAAATTGCGGAATATGAAAACCAGACTGCAATACCTCCAAGAAGGCCGATTAAAATGCTTCTTTTCAGGTTCAGGCCCTTTTCTGTTATGAAAATAAATAAATAAAAAAAGAGGATTGCAAAGAATGCTTCCAAGGAATACTGTTTGAATTCAGTTGAATAATAAATTATGCTTTCAGAAAGAATGAAAAGAAGAAGAGCTATTATGGCTGCAGTCTTATTTATAATTTTTTTGGACAGTAGATAAAAGACATAAAGTGAACCAAGCCCTGCCAGCAGTGGTATTATTCTCAGAACATAATCTTTAATACCTAAAAACAGGGTAAGTGCCCTGGATGCATATAAGAAAAGTATTGGAGACATCTGGCCATAATCCAGGGGACTTAGAAGCTCCCTAAAAGACCTTGACATATTCAGTCCAAGCATTGCTTCATCGATCCAGAAGGACCTGTTTCCTATGTAATCCCTGAGTATAATGACAAAACCGGCAAAGAGGATCACATATAAAATAATCTGTTTTACATCTTTCCTTTTAGTTTTTGGATCTGTATTCATTGATCAAACTTTCATAGAGATCTTTTAGTTTTCTGGCTACTACATCTATTCTATATTTTTCTATGACCTTTTTTCTAGTATTTTTTGACAGTTTATTATAGCGGCTTTTACTCTCAAGAACCCAGTTAATACCATCTGCAAAGTCTTTGGTTTTAAATGGCTCTGCCAAGTATCCATTTTTTTTATGATCAATAATATCAGTTATTCCCGTTGAATTAAATGCAATTACCGGAGTGCCGCAGGAGAGTGATTCTACAGCAGTCATGGGAAATGTTTCCTGTATAGATGGAATGCATGTAATATCTGCTGCTGAATAAAGAAGAGCCAGGGTAAAATCATCATACAGTATTCCCAAATACCGGGTTTTTATTCCAAAAGAGGAATTTTTTAAAGGTTCCGAAGACCCAAAAATCAGTAGTTCGACATCCTTTGCCAGTCCCTGGCTGGCAAGTCTTTTAACTGCGGAATTTAAATATTTAAATCCTTTATTTTTATCCCTGATAAAATTTACTGCACCATATAATATATATTTTTTCCCTTCTGATATGTTTAAGATTTTCCTGGCCATCTTCTTATCGATAGGTTTAAATAGATCTGTATCCACTATACCGCTTGGAATGATCTTTATTTTTTTATTTTTAAGAAGTGAGCTTTTTTTTGAACGATCATACAGCCACCTGCCTGGAGTGATAATCGTTAAATCCAGATCCTTCCAGTACCTGTACTTTCTATTCCAGGTACACCTGCTCAGGTCATGGGGCTTTTTCGAACCCAGCAGGGGGCAATAGCCACAATTATGCATATAATTTGTGCAGTCATATGGGAGATGGCAGCCGCCGGTAAAGGCCCATGAATCATGCAGTGTCCAGACTATTGGATAATTTATTTTTGGAATTGCTGATACCGGCACAAATCCACCCGAGATCCAATTAAGATGCACTATATCGGGATTGACTTCATCTATTCTCCTGATTATATCATTCGGCAGCCAAGAGATCCCCCAGGGTGCCTCCTCGCGATTTCTGTACATCTTTAAAGGCAGGGAATCAATAGCCGGCCTTAATCTTCCAAATAACTTCAAGTATCTTGATTCTGGAGAAATAACAGAAAAGTCATCACCACTTTTAACCTGGACTAAGATTTTTGAATCAATTCCTATTTTTTGAAGACCTTTATGTAATCTAAATGTACTTCTTGCAGCTCCACCGTTTATGTCATATGTGTTTACCAGCAGTACTTTAATATCTTTTTTCATTTCTAGAAAATCACCTTATTTTTAATGATCTTTTTATAAAGACTATCAATTTTTTATTTGTAAAATTTTTTATAATAAAAAATGCCATCATCTTAAAACACACTAGCTTTAGCTTATGCTTATTAAGTCCGGCATTTTTTCCCTTCTTTTGTATATTGGCCTGAAACCTGTGCAGCTCTCCGATTAATTTACATTTTTCTAAAAAAGATCCCTTTTTATCACCATCTAATAAATAGCCCAACAGTTTTTTACTTATTTTACTCCTTTTGGTTACTATTTTTCTATACCTGGAATCCACTTCCAGTAAATTTTTTAATGAATGGCTTTCCCTTCTTTTCCTCCATTTTACAAGATATTCGGGTATTGTATATATCTTATATTCCCTGGATATCCTGTACCATAATTCAAAATCTTCTGATCGGTCACAGCTCTCGTCATATCCTCCAAGGCTTGAAACAATCTCTTTGTCAAACATTACAGATGAGGAGGTCAAACAATTTCTATAGCTTAAAGTATAAAATATCAGTTCTGCACTTTCCTCCTGATTCCAGTATTCAATATGATCACCGTCTTCACCTATGACTTCGGTCCGGCTTCCGGCCATAACATGATCTTTATTGTTTTCTAAAAAAGAAAATTGTTTCTCCAGGCGTTCAGGGCAGGATATATCATCAGAGTCAAGCCTGGCAATATATATTCCCCTTGCGGTTTTTAATCCTTTATTTAAAGACTTTGTAATGCCAATATTTTTATTGTTCTTGACCAATCTTATCCTGGGATCTTTATAAGATTGAATGATATCCCTGGTCTTATCAGTTGAGGAGTCATCTATGATAAGCAATTCAAAATCTTTAAATGTCTGGCTTAGAATACTGTCAATCGCCTTTCCTATATATTTCTCATCATTATATACAGATAGAAGAACTGTGATTTTAGGATCTTTTAAGCTCAAATTATTTCCATATTATAAAATTACAATTTATATCCTGTGCCAGGATCCAGGGATCAGGTCATCAGTATTTCTTCCTGAATCTGTGAACCATTCTTTAGGCGCAAAAACAATTTTATCAGGATCTATACTCAACCATGCACCCCACCAGCTAAAACTGCTGTTTGCAATTATATGGTGTTTACAGAGGCTCATCAACCTCAGATCTTCAAAAGGTTTCCCGTCTGCATTATGGTTTACAAAAGTTGCAGGGTAGGAAATCTTTAAATTATCCTGTGCCCATTTAATGTCATCTGAAAATATAAAAAAATGAGGTTTTCTAACAATTTCAGTAATTTTTTTTATGGCATTATAATAATACTCAAGGGAGCAGATCCCATGAAACTCTTTGGTGACAGGATCTGTCACATAGTCGCCTCTCCTTATATGAATAGAAACTGAATGCAAGTCCGAGATCGTATCACCTATTTTCCTATTATTAGAATCAGGTTTGTGTTTTATGGTAAACTCACTTCTAATAGTATCCTCAATATCCTTAAAATATTTTTCACTCTGCCAGTAACCTTCCAGGTAGACATCACCGGATATCTTAAGTATTTCTGGGTCAAAATGAAAATACCTTTCCTTTACAAACCGGTGCCTGTGGTATGGTTTGTATTTTTCCATAGATTTAAAGACCAGACCCTTGATACTCCTGGTTTTTGGTCCTCTAAGACTTGCGCTTTCTCCTTGAGATGCAAAATTTTCAATAATATTAAAACATCCCAGATCATATTGACGGTCCTTATAATCCTTAAAACATGATATGTCAAACTTAAGTTTTGTATTATTCATATGAGCAACTCTTCGGCCTGCTGCATACTGAAACATCTGATTACCAAGACCGCCTAATAATTGCACTATGACCATAATAATCCTTTAATCCACCTGATTATAGACTTTTAAAATCTTATCCGATCTGGCTCATTTCTTTATTATTCTAATCTTATGCTTTTAACCCCATAAAACTCAGCCACTGCGGTATTTACCCAATTTTCTTTATCTGCCGTTATATCCTTAAAATGTATTAATTCAGGTATACTGCCCTGTACAGGTTTTACGGTAATATCATGTTTTTTTTCTGCTTCAGATAGATCTAACAGGTATTCATTCCGCTCACTCATTTGACTGCGGATAAAAATACCCTGGTAAATATTCTTGGAAGAAAGAACAATAACTCCAAAACTCAAGATAGTAAAACATATAATCGGTATCATCATAAGGGCGCCTATTCTTTTACAATATTTCTTATAAAAACCATTAATAAACAGGACCGAGAAGAAATCTATGATCCCCCATATAAACAGTAGTAAAAATATCACATAATAAATACTTGCCCGCGGAGAAGCAAAATCAGGGACCATCACAAAAGGAATCAATGTGATCAAAGCCGCGATTAAGAAAGAAATAATCATAATTAATCTTTCTTTATTGCTTTTTATATAAGAAATAAATGTTATATTTTTAGTTTCACTGGTTTTAATTTTAACAATAGCACTGCAAAAAGCTCCAATGATCGCCAAGCCTATCATGCTTATTGCACCTTTGCTGAATCCCATAAAAGTATTGATGTAATTTTTAAAAATAGAAATCACTGAAAAATTAAATGAACCTGCTCCAAATTCTGCACGTGCAAAATTTCCAGGTGCAAAAAGCATAAAAATAGTTCCCAGAATTAAAAATATTAATGCCGCTGAAACGACCATCTTGCTATTTCTTTCTTTTCTCCTTGCAAGTATCAGCATGACAATAGTTAAAAATATTAAGGCAGGGGATGTAGGTTGCCCTGCTCCCCCTATTAAGAAAGAAAATATCATCAGCAGTGGGACAGTAAAATATTTGAAACCGATTGATTTAACTCTAAATAAGAGAAGATAAATAATTAAAATCCATAAAAAAATAAAAAGAGAAGTAAATATATAAAGTCCCCCTACTGCCCAATAAACAACTGAGCTGATTATAGGGACCAGCCCCAGCCACAGCACCCCAAGCATGAGTGAAAAATCATAATATATTAACTTTTTATTGCCAGTGATTTTTGTTAAAAACATACTTGAAACATAAGCAGTCAATATAAGGCAGCAAGCATTAAAAGCGACGACAAAGTATGTATATCCGGATTTAAAAATTTGAAACAGGGGTACATGTAATAGAAATACAAAAAATCTTCCGTCCCAGCCTGCATACATATTCCAGGCATTTCCCAAAACACCAGATGAACTGATCCTGGTATATAAGCTCAGGCTATCAACAACAGGCCAGGATACCAGGCCCAGGGTTATTATAAGCGCCATCATAATACCTGACATTATTGCAACAAATAAAGAAAAAATTCTTGTCTCAAATAATAATTGTTTATCAAGTCTATCAAAAAATTTTAATTCTTTAGATCTGCTGTCTATAAAAAATATTAGGAAAAATAAAAATATAGCGGTGCCAGCAAACACGCTCCACCTGCCATATGGAATTAAATTTTCCAGCCAGATTTTATATACCGGTTGTCCTTCTACCAATAAATCAGGGGATTTTTGTTTAATAAGTGAAATAAGTTTGACCAGTAGATCCTTAAAATCCTCATTCCAGAAAATCAATATCCCGGCAATGATTAAAAGGGCTCCAATAATCATACCGATTGTAGTGATAATGATTATTCTGGTTTTTTTTCTATTTTCCAATTATATATATCCTTTCTTTGTTTATAATATTCCCTATAACCATTTTGAGTCAATTATTTTTAATACCCGGCTAAGAAAAGTATATGGTCCCCGTACCTGTTATTACAATTAAATGCAATAATCCTCCCACGGCATGTAATCCCAGAATGAAAAATGCTATATATTTTATTATTTTTTTCTTAATATCAATTGTTATCTTAAACAAATAAGGAATATACAAAATATAAAAAGCTGCAAATACCCAGGAGAAGTTACCCCGCTCTATAAAAGCAGCATTGCCTTCCACTATAAAAGCTGAGACTAAAAATGTAAAAACAAAAGTTATATTATTGAGATAAATAATCTTTTTATTAATATTATTTCTTGAAAAGATCGTTGGTAAAACTAAACCAGCAAAAGATCTAACAAAAATTATAAAAAATGCCAGCAGGTACATGTTTCCAAGAAGCGGGTATTTTCTAAAGAAATATAAATAATAAAAACCAAGAAAATCAATTTTTAGATCTACCAGCAAAGGACTGCCTATTTTAAATAAATTGAAATATAATATCTGGAATATTACTGGTATGACAATGACTGCAATTGGAATCAACCATTTTGGTCTTCTATCTTTAATCAATTTGTAAAAAGATAGTATAAAAATTATCGGGCCCAAAAAAATAAAAGCATTCGGTTTTATAAAAAAAGATAATACTGCCAGAATCCCTGAATAAGTCAAGATCTTATAAGGATCTTTTTTATTTGTAATAAATAAAATTATTAATATATAACTGGCCAGGACCAGTAAAATAGAATATTGTTGTGTTGTATTATGATACAAGGTCGGGGAAGAATTAAAAAAACCAAGATAAGAAGTTATAAACTGGCCGTCTGCAGCTCGTATAAATCTAAACAAGGGCCAATTTATTGCTCCAAAAAAAATTATGCAGATACTGACTATTAATGAGATTTTACTCTTAAGATTATATATATTTTTGCAAAAATAATATATTAATAGAAGAAATGCTATTAAAGACAATGTTCCATAGAACGTATTTGCTTTAATAAAATTTAGAGCCTCTAACTTGCCAAATCCTAATGTAAAAGAATAAATCACTAATTGATTTTGAAGCCCGACCTGGGAGACTTCAGCCGGGTATCCATTATTTTCTATGATTATTTTTGTATATTTATATAAATGATCAGTTTTATCGACTATGGCCCCGAAACTCATGGCACCATCAGGAGACAGATTAGATACAATAAAAACAGATATCATAAGTGCAAACAATATAATTAAAAGTCCATAATTTATATTGTTCTTGTGTATTATGCGAGCGTACTCTCCTATTTTTATTTTTATATATTTTATCTTTATTAAAATCAACAAAATATATATACCCAATATGATCCATGACACATTTTTAAAGTCGCCAATGATCAATAATCTACCATATATCTCCCTGTGTCCCAAAATAAACTCGCCAAGACCAAAAACACTTACACCTATTACCCAGGACAATAATATTTTTAAAGGTATAAGCTTTATGATGGGATCTATTGGTTTGATCAGGATAATACCGACCAGGAATTGTATGGATGTAATAGCGATCAGCATTGTTAATTGTAAAAAGCTTATTCCACACCATTTCATTAAAAATACATAGGCTAAAAATATAATTACTAAAAAAGAATATTTTTGGTAATTTGAATTCCTAATAATTTTTAATAATATCTTTTTATACCTGCTGTCTATAAAAATTATCAGGGAAAATAAAAATATAGTGGCGCCCGTGATAATGCTTGCCTTACCTATCATAATTAGTTTTATAAGCCAAATTACATATACTGGTTCTCCTTCTACCAATAAATAAGGGGACCTTTGCTTTAGAAATGAAATAAACTTTATTAGCAGATCATTAAAATCTTCACTCCAGAAAATTAATACCCCGGCAATAATTAAAAAGATTCCAATAATTAAGCCGACAATAAAAATGATTTTACCGATATCTTTTTTGTTTGTTTTAAGATTATTTTCTTTCATTTTGCCAGCAATGATTCTTTTCCAAATCCGTAATAAAATAATACAATTCACTGTAACCGGGGGTGGTTGATTTTAGAAATATTTTAAGATTTCTTGAATGATAGTATCTTGATTATTTCTACCGATATTGTAAAAAAGAGGAAGCCTTAAAATGCATTCAGATATCTTTTCAGTTATTGGAAGATCGTCTTCGCCATATCCCATGCTTCTCCCCATCGGTGAAAGATGGAGAGGTATATAATGAAAAACTGCCAGTATGCCTTTATCTTTTAAATAGCTCATAAGTGAATCTCTTGTTTTATTATTTTCTAACAAAAGATAAAACATATGGCCATTATGTGTGCAGCCTTCTGGAATAACAGGCAATCTAAGAGATCCTTTATTTTCTAAATCCTTGAAATTATCATTGTAATAATTCCATGAATTTAATCTATCCTCAGTTATAATTTTGATATTTTCAAGTTGTGCATACAGGAATGCAGACAGGATTTCCGAAGGCAGGTAAGAAGAACCAATATCGACCCAGGTATATTTGTCAACTTCCCCTCTAAAGAATTTATTTCTATTAGTGCCCTTTTCCCTGATGATCTCGGCTCTTTCTAAAAAGTTTTCATTATTTACAAGAATTGCCCCGCCCTCACCGCAGGTAAAATTTTTTGTTTCATGAAAACTATAACAACCAATATCTCCGATTGTTCCAAGATATTTATCCTTATATTTTGATTCCATGCCCTGGGCTGCATCTTCTACGACTAATAAATCATATTTACTTGCAATGTCCATTATTGCATCCATTTCACAATAGATCCCTGCATAATGTACCACAATAATTGCTTTGGTCTTTGAAGTAATTTCATTTTCTATTTTTGTTTCATCTATATTAAATGTGTCTTCCCTAATGTCTACAAATTTCAGTTTCGCCCCGCGGATTAAAAAAGAATTTGCGGTAGATACAAATGTATATGAAGGAAGAATTACCTCATCTCCGGATGAAATATTACAAAGAATGGCAGACATATCAAGAGCCGCAGAACCGGAAGTGGTAAGTAAAACTTTTTTTGCTGAATACCTTTCCTCTATTAATTCACTGCATCTTTTTGTAAAAATACCATCTCCGCTTATTTTGCCACTCAATACTGATTGGGCTATGTAATATAATTCCTTGCCTATTATGCACGGCTTATTAAAAGGTATTTTTATTTTTTCCATGATCTAATTTCTATTATCTACATTATACTTTTCTTTTATTACATATTGAGGCTGCTTATTTTGAACCATAAACATTCTACCGATATATTCACCGACAAGGCCTATTAGAATTAATTGTAATCCTGAAAAAAGCAGTATTGCTATGATCATCGAGGTCCAGCCTAAAATAACCTGGGGGTCCATTATTTTCCTTATAATTAAAACTATTGAGTAGACCAGGCCCGTTGCTGAACAAAGTGTCCCGAGAAAAAATGCTATTCGTAATGGTTTTACTGAAAAATTTGTAAATCCGCTGACCCATAATCTTAATAATTTCATAAAGCTATAATTGGATTTACCGCTTTCCCTTTTATTGTGGGTAATATTTACTATACCAATATTATCAGTTGACCTTAATATAAGACCTCCTAAATAAGGGTAAGGCCCATTATAATTAACAATTTCATCCGCCAAATATTTTTTAATAATAAAATAACTGGTTAACTTTAAATTTCTGGGTTTTCTTAAAAGGATATTAGCCATAATATCATTTATCCTGCTGCCTATATTCTGTAAATTACTATGATGCTTACTATGATAATTAGCATACACTACATCATGGCCTTCCTCTATCTTCTTAATGAGTTTAGGGATCTCTTCAGGTGGAGTCTGCAGGTCATCATCCATGAATACAATATAATCTCCTTTTACATAATGCAGCCCTGCAAGAATAGCATTATGCTGGCCAAAGTTTTTTGACAGAGCAATAAATTTTACATAACTGTACTTTTTTGAAAGATCCATACATTTTTCATGGCTGCCGTCCTTGCTTCTATCATCTACTAATATTACTTCGTAATCTGTTTTTCTAAATAGTGCATCCTTTATTTTTTTGACCACTACCTTGATTGTTTTTTCAGAATTATATACAGGGATGACTATGCTTACTAATATATTACTTTTCATAATATCCTAACTCTTTAACCACAGGTGATATACTTTTTTAATTTTGGAAATATTATAACCTAATTTTAAATGAAAATTTAGGGAATCTGGATTTTTTTTAGAGACTACTGTCCTGATCTCCTTAACACCCCTGTTTTTCCAATAATTTAAACTTTTATTAAACAAAATCCTGCCAATGCCTTTCCCTCTATGCGATTCTTTAACTCCTATCAATAATTCCTTCCCTATATTTTCATCAATGCCCAGTGCAAACAAACCCGCTGCTTCTCTATTATCCCCAATCACTAAGATCAATCCATCTCCGAAGGAACGATTTAATGAATTTTCAATCACTTTGCGGTAAAGCCCAATAACTTTTTGTTTACTTATTTTTAAGTCATAGCTAAATCTTGATTTAGAAACTATCTCATCTGAAATTTTGTACAGGTCATCTATTTTTGTATAATTATGTAGATTATTATCTGTAACAAGCTCATATTCAAACAACTCTACTTTTGGCATGATCATCTGAAGATATGCCTGGGTATCAACATGTCGAATATCCACATTTTTCAAATAATCCATTGGACTTAGACTAATATCTGAATATATATAAAGAAGATCATAACCTGATTGCCTTACTGATTCTTCAAATTCATTAAAGACTAATTTCTCTTCCGTCGAAGAGATCTCTATTTTCCCTATTTTCATTCTAAAAAAATCCGAGTCCCATGGTACGAAATTTATCTTAATACTCATTATTTATTTTACCCTTAGATCTCAAAAAAGCTGATTTCTTTCAATTATTATAACAACTAATACTCTTTAATATAACATTTCCTGTAATTTAATCTTTAAATATTTAAAAAAGAGTATTATAGTTAGGGCACTTAGAACAAATTCTGAATAGTTCAAAAATATCTTGGTCATTAATATAAATGGTAACCAATATAAAGAAAAATAATAAGGGAATATTAAAATCTTTTTTAAGCCTCTTATTAATTTTTGCCATAATAATATCTGTGTTTGGATTTTACAGGGATTTTACAAACACAATAAGATATGGAGGTATTGACTTAAGGCCCAGAGTGGTCGGGGCCAGGCTTTTGTTGGAAGATATTGATCCATACCACTTTAAATGGACCCAGGATGAATCAGATTTATTGCTCGATCCAGTGGATTGGCCCGATAAACCCGTTCCTAGATTAGGCGTGACACCTACTTATTTACTCATGCAGTCACTTACAGCAAGACTCCCATATAAGGCTCAGAGAATAATGTGGTTCATCCTTCAGTGGTTACTATTTCTGTTTAGCCTTATATTATTTTCGAAAAGTACAAATTCAGAAGTCAAATCCAAAATAATATGGATCATCGGCCTACTGTTTATTTCTGCCAGTCCATTTTGGCGTCTCCATGTTGAAAGAGGCCAACAATATATACTATTTGTATTTTTAATAGCATTGGCTTACTTTCTGTCACAAAAAACCTTTAGATATAGTGATATATTAAGCGGTTTTATTATTGGATTTACGACAAGCCTTAGACCCCCGCTGATATTGATCAGTCTGCCGATGTTGATTTACAAAAAATGGAAACTCTTCATTGGGACTGTTATCGGCCTGCTGACCGGAATAGCTTCTCCTCTAATACTAACAGATATTTCTATTTGGAAAAAATATTATTCTGCAATGCAATTTTTGGGTAAGGCACCTCACTCATTTAATATTTCGTGGGGGGAAACATACCAATCTATTTATCCTAATAAAATTATTGAAGGCATGGATAATTTGGCAACCGGTGCCAGCATAGAAACTTATGATTCATCTCTTCAGGCTATCTTTATTAATTATCTGGGAATAAAAATATCTTCAAATATCCTTATAATATCGCTGGTTATTATTTTATTATTGGTCTCAATTTTTCTTTTTAAGTTTCGAACAAAGAATATTTCTATGAGTATGCTGTTTTTAGTCGGCATAGTATTAGTTTATATCAGTGAGTTTTTTGTTCCCGCAGCAAGATACAGCTACTATAATATAATATGGCTTATTCCTCTTTCACTTATCATAATCAACTCTAAGCCAATTTCGGCTTTAATAAACCCACGGATTATATTATTTTTCATGGGTATGTTCTTTAGCATCTCCATACCCTTTGCTCCCGGAGGCCTGTTGATCAGTGATATTGCAATAGTTTCTTATACAGTGCTCACAACCATATTTTTTCTTAAAAAGAATTGGCAGGATAAAAACAGGAAGCTGCTTGAAGGAAGTCTGGATTAAGCTTGTCAATAAATTCTTAAACAGATCAGCTCACAGGCTAAAATAGTACTCCGGTTTATCCAAAATCATCATTTAGTCTTCCGTGCGAATACATGATAATCAAAAGTTAGTAATTCACTTGAATTCTTATCTTCTCTTGAAAGCCTTTCAAGCATTTTTAAAATATGATTCACTGCTTTTTTTTCTGTAAGTTTTAGGCCACTATTTGTATATTTTTTTGAAACCTCTGGTACCCTTCTTAATTCTTGAGCAATATATTCAAAGTAATTTCCATTTGCTTTTATCTCTAAAATTTTAAAACCATATTTAATTAAATGAGTTTCATAAAAATACCTGTTAAAACCTGTATAGAAATGATAGGGAGAGTAATGGGTAAGGCTGCAAAATGGTGCCGTAATGATCAAATAACCCCCTTTTTTAATAAGCCTTGAGAATTCTTTTATCGCTATTATCGGCTCAGGCAGGTGTTCAAAAACTTCTACACACATGATAGCATCAAAAGACCTGTCAGGCTCTGGAATATTTATAATATCACTTACTATATCCAGAGCACTGTTATCACGCTCTTTTGTTTGCAATCCTTTGCCATCACCCTTTCCATCATATTTTGAAAAATCCTGGGATACATATTTTAAATGTGTACAAAATTTTTTAAATTTCTGTTCCCCGGCGCCGGCATCTAGAATGCGGTATCCCTTTGGGATTTTTTTTAGGATATCTTTTAGCCATATGGCATGGTTAGCCTCATTCTCTGTACCGACCCTGGTCATACCATCATTATATTTTAATTTGTTAACGGTACTTTTTAAAAATGATTTTAACTTCTTTTTTGGCATTTCAATCTTTCATACATATTTCTAAGAATCAATAAGTTCAGTATTTTTACCACATTATTTTGTGATGTTTGATAGTTTTTTTATTATTTCTTTCATACTTTTTCCACCTTAAAAATGCACTTTATAAAAAACTTAATTTTTTCTTTAAATCCAATATTACATCCCCGGCTAAGAGAAGAATACCAGAACTTTTTCCAGGTAAAAAGACCCAATTTTGTTGATGAGTTACAGATATCATACCACTTATTAGACAAAACTTTAAAAAAAGCCTGCTCAGGATAAATTGATTTCTTTTTATTTAATTCACTTAGTTTTATAAGCCACTTATCTGAATCTGTTAAAAATTTTCTTGAAGTACCAAATTTCCATAGACCTATTGCATTATGAACCTTAAGTTCTTCGCAGCTCATATCTGCCCCAAATTTTGAAACCTGCCTCTTCCGGATAAGATTTGCATTTTCAATTTGATCTTTAATGCTGATTTGGCTTATCTTATTAGAATGGATTGTGATGATATAAGTTTTCCTGGCAGGCTGCTGAAGCAGGTAAGTTTTATGGAAAAGCATCCGGATATTGGAGTTTGTGGAAGCT
>SDBU01005416.1_pt1 | contig 15290 bp, 15 predicted proteins | sample 2277071 | NCBI WGS metagenome assembly SDBU01 (sample SAMN10397929, study PRJNA504765) | marine sediment metagenome | isolation source: marine sediment core GS08_GC12, 126 cmbsf | place: Arctic Ocean: Gakkel Ridge, Loki's castle | collected 2008
GCCACACTGTTTCTCCCACTACTCCAGCTCCAAAAATAATTACGACAGGTCTTTGTTTCTTAATCTTGTCAACAATATTCATTCTATTTCTTTCTTCTACCAAATTTAACATTTACCTTATACCAGCAAACCACCATAATCAACCATATTAGTCTATATTTTATCAACACCGGCAATATCTTACTGTCACCTTCAGAAGGGAAGTAGTATTTTAAGCTTCTTCTAATACTCAAATCATTTACCATTAGAAAAACACTCTTATGAATTTTCACCAAGCCAACCCCCGCCTTAACCGAAAAAAATCTAATCATCGTCCTTATGGCAAAATAAATATAGGCATTTCCAACTTCTTTATCAATTTTAGTTTTACTGACCCCACCAGCACTCAAAAAATGCTTGATTTTATTCAAAGCCACCTTAAACCCGACCGGATCATCAAAAATCTTACTCCCTACCCCCCCCATACTATTAAAAACCATATAGTTATAAATATGATTTTTAACATAACTGGCTAATTTAACCGATTTTAGATACTCAAAATTAAAAACAATATCTTCAAAAACTGTTAACTTTTCATCAAAACGAATTTTATTATTTTTAATAATTGACGCCTTAAATAACTTGCCCCAAACATAATTAAACATCGAATACCCAGTCGGTTTTTTTAAATATCTTTCAACTTCAGCCACAACAGCCTTTTTGTTCATTAACCAACTATCCGCAAAAAGAAATCTTTTTTTAGAAGGCAAAACCTTATCAGTTCTGACAACGAAATCTCCAACCGCCAAATCGGTTTTATGGTACTTACAAGCATCTACCAATAGTCCAATTGCATTTTTTTCAATATAATCGTCAGCATCTACAAAAAAAATAAACTCTCCTCTTGAACGCCGCACTCCCATATTCCTGGCCACCGACACCCCCTGATTATCTTGGTGAACCACCACAATCCTTTTATCCTTAAGAGCAAATTTATCACAAATGGTGACACTATTATCAGTCGAACCATCATCCACCAATATTATTTCAATCAACTTATAGCTTTGATTCACCAAACTCTTCACACATTTTAAAAGATAATCTTGGGCATTAAATATTGGCACAATCACACTTACTAAATTCGAACGTCTGTCTTTTTTACTAACTTTATTCACCATATTCACTACTTAATAAGCTCCAATCCATAATCTCGAAGTACCGCGATACCAATCTTATTGTCATACTTTTCCTGAATTACTTTAACAACTTCATCTGAATAACTACCAGCCATTACCACAATTGCCCCCACCTTATCCGAATCTAGTACTCTTGGGGCCACAATCGGAACATGTGATGCCGGACTATATTTTCCTTGCTTAAAACTAGCTGAATCCACTATATATTTTATTTTATTACCTAAATTAGCCAAAGATATTATCGTTAACGCCTGATGGCCAGCTCCCCAAATAGCCACCCCCTCTTTTTTGTAACGGTTAACGTACTTCAGAATTTCCTTCTTTATTTTCATCTCATAGCTGCGAAAATCCGACAATTTCAACCTCTCTCTTTTCCTCACCACTACTGAAATTATGTAATCATGCCAAATCACTTTACAATCAATAATGACAAAACCATTCTTTTCCAGCAAAATTCTTAAACTATCCATCGTAAAGTAAAACAGATGATCAAGAATAAATTCAGAAAACAGCTTTTTGGCCAAAATCATATCAAAATTGGGTACTTCAACCAAACCAACCGCATTGTTAGTTAAATTATTAAATAGACCCCCCAAAAGTAAATTTGGTTTAGGTATATGTTCCAAAAAATTCGATATAAAAAAAGCATCAAAAGGCGCATGAATCATTCGCTTGTTATCACTTTGAATAAAGTCTCTTGTTACCACCAATCCTTTATTAATGCATTGCTTTACAGATTCACCATTGTATTCTATTCCGTAAGCATCCACTCCAGATTGTTTTATTAAAGATAAGAAATCACCCTTGCCACAACCAATTTCCACCATCTTTTTACCCAAAAGACTATACTTTTCTACAAAATCAGCAAACTGTTTCTTCCGAAAATTCTTCATTTCCGCCGAAATCCCAACTGCTCTTATCACTTCCCGATAATAAGAAACTGGCTTATTAATCAACTGTACTAGGCCACAACCCTTACATTGATAAACATTCAAATCAATCCCCTTATCTTTTTTAACTAAATTGGCATCCGGCAAATACTGAGCTGACCTAGGCACATTCTTGTACCGCAACACCGCTCTCCCAAAAAACTTATTTCCACAAACTCGACATCTCTTTTTTGTCATATTCAATTAAGATAATTTAGGCCCAACTAACCGACAAATGTCGATAATCTTTTTTACTCCCCGATGATTCTCCTTAGCCTGACTTGATATTTGAGCAAAATGCGGAGGCACTGATACAATCACTACCGGAATTTTTTCTTCATCTAATATCGTCGGCGAATTAATTCTTTTACCATAAAAGGCTGTCTTCCCCTTACTCTCTGAAATATCAACAGCAAACACTCCCGGCCCTCTTAATACCTTAGAATCTTTAAACAAATTCATCACTGGAAAAGCCATTCCCCATATGGCCACTTTGCCAAACTTTTTTACCAATTTTGCCACATTTTTATCTAAATTTTCTTTAAGTTCGGCCGGGTAGGGGATACCAAACTTCTGCCCACAATAATTACAATGAATGTAATCGATAGAAAACAATTTTACGTTTTCCCAGTTATTTTTCTTACCACACTTAGGACAAACCGCCGCAATCGTTTCTCTTCCTCTTTGAGCATCAAAGCTTAACAACTCAACCGCATCTAATACCATCGCCGCAGTCGAACTTTCATTCGTCTGTCGCACAATCTCAGAAAACTCACTATCATTCATCTTTGAAATATTTATCTGAGGACAACCATCTTTTAGGTATTTTATCTCGTCCTTAATAATACCCTTCCTAACAGCGTGCTTATATATATAAGTTCCCGGATACGGTCTGATTAAGGTCAGGTGAATAAAATACTCCGGATGCTGACGCCACCATTTCAAGGTAATATTTGCCGTTTCAACAGTTTCTTCGATATCACCAAAAATAAAACAGCCATACATCGGTATTCCAATTTTATAAACCATCTTCAAGACTCGTTCGGTTTGCTCAATAGTAATCCCCTTGTGCATGCTTTTCAAAATTCGATTATCAGCACTCTCAAGACCAAAAAACATCACATCTAATCCCACACCTTTTAAAATCCTCAGTAACTCTGGAGTAATATCATCTATTCTAAAATTTGCATGCCATCTTATCTTATACCGCTTCATTCTTTTACAAAACTCCTTTACTCTCTCAATATCATGAGCAAATAACTCATCCGCCATAGAAATATACTCAATCTTGTAACGAGACACTAAGTAATCCAACTCGGCAAAAAAATCATCCCATGACCGCTGTCGATATTTCTTCCCGTTTGTATGAAAACAAAAGGTACACAAAAACGGACAGGATCGACTGGCCAACATACATATCGCCCTTTTTTCATTCAAGCCAGCATGCCCGGCTGGAGGACCATCAAGATATTTATCAATATTAAAACCTTCATAATCAGGCCAAGGAATCGTGTCAAGGTTTTCAATATCTTCACGTTCTTTAGTCAGTCTATAACCTCTTTTTTGTTTAACAATCAATCCGTTTACTTTAGAAACATTACTACCTTTTTCCAAAGCATCAGCCAACTCACACATACTAACTTCTCCTTCTCCCAATACCCCAAAATCAGCATACTCCAAGGCTTTCATGGCTATTTCTGGCTGACAAGTAATAATTCCCCCACCCACAATAGTCACCAGCCCATTGTCAATTTTTTTTACCGCCTCAACAACGCTTTTTACCAAGTGATACTGGGGCGAAAGACCTCCAGTTGCCACTACCGAAATCTCATTTTTTCTAATCACTTTCCCAAGGATCTCAAAAACATCTCCCTTGTGATGATTCAAATTCAAGCTAAACACATTAAAACCAGCTTTCTTCATGCTCGAAGAAATATAAGCAATCCCCAAAGGAAAGACATATCCATCACCAACACTTTGAACCAAGCGCGGCATCACTAGTAAAAAATTATGTCTTTTTTTTATTTTTTTCATCAGCTTTATTACCAAAATCTATTTTATACCACTCATATAAAGCTTTTATTGACTTATCAAACGAACTAACTGTAAAATCATTCAATTCCCCTATAAGTAAGCTATTATCTCCGCTATATTCTTTTCCCAAACCAGCCGATCCAATGTCAACTTTGGCTTTTCTTCCAGAAATTTTAACTATTTTTTCTGCAATTGTTTTAAAGGCAACTGTTTTACCAGTACAAACATTGTAAACCTTATACTTAGGTTTGTTTTTTATAAACCAGCTCACTATTTTAACTAAATCATCCATATACAAAAAATCACAATACTTATTCTGGCTTATTTTAATTGGCCTATTCATAACTGCCAGATAACAAACATTAGGAATCAGCCGAGTCCTCCAATCGTCATATTTACCAAACATACCAAACAATCTAAGATTAAATATATTATTACTCAAAAGTGCGTACTTGGTCATTATATACTTTGACAACCCATACTGATCAGTCGGTACATACTTGTCAAAATATTCTTCCTTCATTTTAGGCACCCAGTGCTCTCGACTGTACTCTGCCCCCGAACCAAAATATATCATCTTGCCAAAATCATCTTGACACCTTACCAAGTTAAAAAACATTTTTAAATTATTCTCTAAAACTTTTGTAGGATCTTTTGTCGAACCCACCGCCGCCACATCATACGTCGCCGTATGTATCACTACATCAAATCGTTCGTTTTTTAAATATTCTTTTACTTTTACAGCATCTAAAAGATCAAGCTGTTTACGACTCAGACACAAGATAGTGTTTTCAGTCCCCAATTGCTCCGATAAATTTCTAGCAATAAAACCAGTTCCACCCGTTATCACTATTTTCATTACCCTACGATACATTCCTCCAGTAGCTCACCAATGTTTTTCTGTTTTTATTCAGTCCAATTGTTTTATCTGTATAAAAAGAGTCATTGACATAATGAGTTGATGAAATCTCTTCAAGAATACCACCATTTTCAGTTGTAAAACGGTGTTTAACTTTTGGCTTAATAACAATCACATCTCCGGGGCTAAAAGAACGTTTTTTAGCGTTTAGCCAAACAATAAATTTTCCATACAATATGTGAAAAGTCTCTTCCTTTTTCTTATGAAACTGTTCTGGATGAAATTGCCCCGGAAACATCACAATTAGCTTTTTGCAATAATCCCGGTTAATACAAGTCAACATACAAATCCCGTGCTCGGAAAATTTGTTCAGACCATAATGATGGGATATCTCTAAATCAACCTTGTTTGGAACTACTACTCGAGTTTTCTTTAGAAACCCATCAATCTTTTTAACAATTTTATAAACTTTTTTTCTGGAATCTTCCATTCTAACATCAATTATTGCTTCGTTCTTCTTTATCGCTTTTTTAGCATGATAATACCTATATTTTGATATATCATTAGCCAGCAACTGTCTTGGCTGGTTTGGAAAAGCATAAAAAACACTTTTTACACCCACCAACTCACCCTTCTTAAAAGCTTTTTTGGCAAACACTCCTCTTTTAAATTGTCGAAGATCCGTCATTTCTTTCTTACTATGATCCATCCTCTTTTCCACCACCCCCATAATTACCAAGGCTCTTTTAGTCGCTTCCAACCACTTTTTTATCTGATCAGGAGTAGAGGAATAAGCATTAATACCATACTTTTCCGTCTTTATGGCCACATGTCTTTCAAAAATTTGGGCTCCCTTAGCCACCGCCAACTGCACCGGCAAATAATTATCCGGCTCCTCATGAGTCGAAAAACCAATCGTCACATCTGCATACCTATTTTTAAGAAGTGTAATCTGATTTAACTCCAAATTATCTTCCACTGTCGGATATTCACCCACACAATGCATCACCGCAAAGGTTTTGTTTCTATGACGGAAAAAAGCCACTACCTTATCTATGTCCTCAAAACTAGCTCCACCAGTCGACAATATAACTGCCTTGTTCGTTTTGACAATCCTTTCCATCAACGGCCAATCAGCAAAAGAGCAACTACCAACCTTAATAATCGGATACTTCTGTTTTTCAATCAAATCAACTGATTTTTCGTCAAACGGCGTACACATTGAAATAAAGCCCAGTTTTTCAGCTTCTTTCTTTAGCCTCATAAATTGACTTGGACTAAGACCAGTCTCAGAAAATCGTTTGACATATTTTATATCCATCCTCTTTTTGTAATCTGGATGAATAAATGTCTCAATGTTGCGATACTGAAATTTAAAAGCAAAATTAAAATCAAATCTCTTGATTACCTGATAAAAACTTCTAATTATTTTTAAACCATGGTTAATATCACCCATGTGGTTATTGGCCATTTCCAAAATAAACAAAGGCTTAGTAGATAGCATCTTCGGCTCAAACATATTTTTAATACTTTTATTCATTCTTACAAAGAAACATATAAATCTTTGCCATTCGTCAACTGCTGTGAGTCAACAGCCACTTCAGTTTTTCTAGCCTCTTCTTTTTTTACTTCTTTAATCAGTTTCTCCGGCCTCCTAATCACCAATACCTTCTCTCTCCTTCCGGTAACCCTACCCAATCCCAGCTTAGAATACCACTCTAACACCTTCACTACTGTACTCTCAATCGACTGCTCTGGCTTCCAACCCAACTTCATCACCTTTTCATAATTTAATGACTGATACGGCACTTCATTTCTAGCCGTATTAAGTATCCTATAAGGAATATCAATACCTAATGTCCTTCCCGTTACATCAATCAACTCAAGCACAGTCAAAGTGTCCTCCGAACCAAAATTAAAAGCTTCCCCTTTCGTCCCTTCAATTTTTTGGGCCAAAAGCAAATATCCCTTAACCACATCCTTTACATACAAATAATCACGAATCATTTTCCCATCACTCCTTAACTCCAATACCTCATTAGTCAAAATCGATCTTATAATACCAGGGATAATTCGAGAAAAATTTAAATCACCCTCACCATAAACATTGCCAAAACGAGTCGTCACTACTGACAATCCATAGGTCTTAAAATAAGAATAGGCAATTAAATCGGCTGCCGACTTCGATACATCATAGGGATGATCACCACTAAGAGAATTACTTTCATGATACTTTTCTGACTCCATTTTGCCATAAGCCTTATCAGACGAAGCCACTACCACCGCTTTCACCTTCGGGAACAACCGGGCACTCTCCAACACATTTATAGTTCCATTAATGTTTGATTCCAATGTTCTGCGAGGATTGTCATAAGCCACCCCCACAATCGCCTGAGCTGCCAAATGAAAAATATAATCAATGTCAAACTTAGTTACCAAATCAAAAACCCCATCAAAGTCCCTAACATCCATCTTTTCCATTACTACTTTTTTATCCAAACCCTCGGTTATAAAATAAGATAGGGGATCAGTATACTCATAAGTTGTCACCACTCGAGCCCCTAAACCCAACAATCCCTCAACTAAATGAGAACCAACAAAGCCGGTTCCACCAGTAACCAATACATTTTCCCCTCTTAATTCTTTTATATCCTTTACTTCCATATTTTCCATAAAGGTTTTTCCACCGACCAAAGATCATTTAGCATTTTGGCCTCCTTATATGTATCCACTGCAAACCAAAAACTCTCATGTTTATAAACAGATAAACGGCCTTCCTCTGCCAACGTTTCGAGCGTAGGATGCTCACTGGCACCTACCTTAAAATAATCAAAGGCTTTTCTTTTAAAAACCATAAAACCCCCATTAATCCAATCTTTTGTTTTCGGTTTTTCAGAAAATTTCTTAATCTTATTATCTCTACTAACTTTTAACACCCCAAACTTCGACACTGAGTGAACTCCCGTAAGCGTCCCCACAGTATTTTGTTTTCTATGAAAACTAACTAACTTTTTTATATTTATATCCGACACTCCATCACCATAAGTCACCATAAAATCCTTATCAGACTCGGGAATATATTTCTTACACCTTAATACCCTCTCGCCCACCAAGGTATGCAAGCCCGTGTCCACAAAAGTTATTTTAAAATTATCAACCTCACCCCTACTATCCAAAAAATACCTTCTCTTATATGTCTTTGTATTCAAAACAAAATCCGAGGTATAGGATCTTTGATCCAAGAAAAACCGTTTTATATAATCCGCCTTGTAACCTAAAGCCAAAATAAACTCATTAAAACCATGGTGGGCATATATCTTCATAATGTGCCACATTATCGGTTTATTACCAATCAACACCATCGGCTTCGGCTTAAACTCGGTCTCCTCCTTCATCCTGGTTCCATATCCACCGCATAGTATTATTACCTTCATATCTAATCAAATTATAACACCACCGTTTTTATCTCATACTAAGCTCCATGCTAGACTAATAATGCCAAGTCAAACCACAAGAAGATGAAATCAGCCGATATAACCTTACTTTCGCCACCATCTCGCAGCTTCAACCACTACCGACCACCCCTAGCTCTAATCTATCTTGCCGGCTACCTAGAAAAACAAGGATTTAACTCTAATATTATCGATATTACCGAAAAATCTATCATTAAAAACAGTCAATTTTTTCACCACCTAAAAAAAAGACTAACAATTATCGAAAATGAAATCCTAAAACAAATCAAAAAAAATCCCAGTCCAATTTACGGCATTACTTGTTATACCCCAGAATATTTTGAAGTTTTAAAATTAGCTCAAAAAGTCAAAAAAATTAACCCCAAGGCCATCATTATCGTCGGCGGTATCCACCCTACTCTCTATCCGGACGAGCTTTTAAAAGAAAAAAACTCACCCATTGATTTTGCCATAATTGGTGAAGGTGAAGAAACTCTCTACCATCTAGTCAAAGCTCTCAAAACCGATACCAGAAACTTTTCCAAAATAAAAGGCATCGCTTACCTTGACTCCAAAAAACACTCTTTGATCAAAACCAAATTCAGGCCACTCAAAGACAACCTCGATAAAATTTCATTTCCAGCTCATCACCAAATCGACATGGACTACTATACTAATGCCTCTCCATACGCCATTCGTGGTTGTTTTTTAAGATCCTTTTACATACTGGCCACCCGTGGCTGTCCCTCCACCTGCACCTTCTGTGTTGCCAAAAAACTACGTTGCTATACCGGCGGCGGCAAATATACTCGCATTAGGTCTGCCCAAAATCTAATCAAAGAAATTAAACTCCTCCGTCACCAATACCAGATTGACAGTTTCTATTTTGTCGACGATCTCTTCACCATTAACAAAAACAACGTCAAAAAATTCTGCCAATTACTAAAAAAAGAAAAACTAGATCTACTCTGGGGCTGTTCATCAAAAGTCTCTACCTTGGATCAAACCTTGCTCAAAACCATGTCCCAGGCTGGTTGTATCCAAATTGACTTTGGTGTTGAAAGGGGCTCGGATAAGGCCTTAGCGGAAATTCAAAAAGGTATCTCCATCAAAATGATTTCCAAAATTTTTCGCCTCTGCCAAAAATATCACATCCGCACCTTTGCCAATTTTCTAGTTAATCTTCCTCAAGAAACAGAAAAAGATTTATCCGACATCATCAAATTTACCAACAAACTTAAACCTGATGTCACCACCACTAATGTCTTCACACCCTACCCTGGTACTGAAATTTACGACAATAGTCCCTATCATTTTCCTAAAAAAGAATACCCCCTTCTGACTTACGCACCCAATCTAATAAAAAAATATCCTCATAAATTTCGCTTTGCCAAACACAACATCGACATCGTCGCCTGGGCTACCAACCACAATAAAAAATTCAACCGTCTCCTCCCCAATATTACCTTTCACCTCTCTCCCAGATATCTAAAAACTCTTCTCAGGTCCAAACGCAAAACTAATTACTTATTCCAATTTAAGAATTTAATAGAAGAATTTTTTAACCAAAAATTTTAACAAAAAAACTCATGTCTCCAAAATGCCGTCTCTGTCGCTCTAAAAATACTCAAAAAGCCTTTATTTCAGAAAACATTCATGGCCGCCGTCACCTATCAAATGACAAATTTACCATTTACCTCTGCCACCATTGCCAAACCTACTTTCTTGACAAAATTGAAAAATCAAAACACTACTACGACCGCTATTACCAAACAAACTACTACACCAAACCATCCTTTCTAGCAAATTTACTGGCCACTCCCGGTTACACCAACAGAAAAAAAACCATTATAAAATTATTAAAACGCTCCCACAATATCTCCATATTAGATGTTGGTTGTGGTCACGATAAATTTCTCCACTCTCTGCCAGAAAACGATTTCAAAAAAACCGGCATTGACATAAACCCCCTCGTTGCTAAAAACAATCCCAATATCATTCACGGCGACATTACTACCCACAATTTCGGCTCCACCAAGTTCGACTGCATTACCCTTTGCCAAGTTTTCGAACACCTACCTAACCCCCAACTGGCTCTTAAAAAAATCTTCCACATACTAAAACCCACCGGCCTACTCCTGCTCGACACTCCTAACTCCAACAGTCTTGGTTTTAAATACGGTCAAAAATATTACTTCCACCTTGACTCTCCCCGACACCTCTTTATTCCCAACCCCAACAGCATTACCTTGGCCTTAAAACAAGCTGGCTTTACTAAAATTAAAATAATAAACCCTTTTACTTCTTACCCCCAAGACTTAATCTGGTCGCTTCGCCATTCTCCCATAAAATTTTTCGTCTACCCCCTTTACCCCATCTTCAAAATACTAAGCTCTGAACTTTTAACCGTCTACGCCACCAAATAAAACGGCCATCCTCAAAAAATCAATATAATTATTCCCACACTACTCTTCAATCGCCGTCAACTCATCTATGGCTTGCTGAGCCTGCTTAAAACCCGGATTAAGCCTCAAAACCAACCTCATCTCCTCAATTGCTCTATCACGCCAGCCAGCTCTGGCCAAAATCACCCCAAAAACAAAATGCGATTCATGACTATTTGGCATAAGTTCAACCAATCGCTCACCTCTCCTAATTGCCAACTCCCACTTTTCCTCTAAAACATCAATGTGCGACAAACTTAAAGTAGTCTGGTACATGGTTGGAGCAAAAGATAAGGCAATGTCATAGCTTCCCCGAGCCAAATCCCATCGACCCATTTTAAACAAAATGTTGGCCCGATTATGATAAGCATCAGCATAATTAGGCTTCATTACTGTCGACTGAGTAAAACCCTTGACTGCATTCTCCGAATCCCCCAATTTATCATAATCATCCCCAATATTATTCCAGGCATTATGGCTATTGGGCGACATCTGCACCGTCCTCACCCACAAATTATGATTAGTTTGCCAATCAATATTGCGCAAAAATACTCTAGCCGAATAAAACAGCAGCAAACACACCAAAAACACCTGCATCAGTTTCTTCCTCTGCTTCCACCAATCCGTTATCAGTAAACCCAAAAACATAGTAAATCCCAAAGAAGGCAAAAAAGCGTACCTTTCCGCCACCAACCAACTCACCTTAAGTGGCGCCATTGACGGCGCCAAAGTCAGCAAAAAAAACATCAAAGCAAAAAAATACCTCTTATCCTTAAACCAACCCCAAACTATTATCGCCAAAAGAGTCAGTACTGTTAACCAATTCAACCAAGCCGGCACCACATACAAAGTGTGATACAAAGTCAAATCAATTGGCACCCACATCAACTGCAAATATTTGGCAATCCCAGTCGGATATTGAAAGAAAGGATTATAGAAAATTGAGTCGGTTGCATTATAACCAGAGTTAACCGACGTCACCCTATCCTTAACCATCGGTAAGGCATAAAGGAAAAAGATTAACACTGCCACCCCCAACAACAACATCTTCCACAAGTCAATCTTTATCTTGACACGACCACGATAATACAAATACAAAAAAAACAACAACACCAATGAAAATGGTCTTGGTTTGTCAGTCATAAAAGCCAATAAAAACATCACCGCCGTTCCTATACCATACGACCAACGCCCGGTTTCAACTATCTTAATAAAAAACATAAACGCCAGCATAATATATATAGCCAAAATCATATAAATTCGACCAGAAATCCAAGCAACAGTTTCAACATGCAAAGGTAAAACAGCAAAAATTACCAGTACAACCTTTGACAACAGATTGTCCTTAAACAACATCTCTAACAATACAAAAGCGACCACGATTACTCCAAGATAAATAAACACATTCAAAACATGATAGGGGACAGAACTACCGAAACCAAACAATTTAAAAGTAAGATAATTCAAAAACCAGGGAGTATTCCGACTCATATAACTAAAATTTCCCAGCATCGGATTCTGTGGAATTGAAGCATAATCATCCGACACAAAATCCCCAGCCAAGCTATTTATATACAATATAAAAACAACCAAACACACCCCTGTCAAAAACGCCCAATTATCCTTAAGTATTTTCCTTATACTGGAAACATTTTTCACCCCGTCAACTAGTTTAGCCTGCCTCACTTTCTCCTTCTCCTCCTTCCTCAACCGCTTAATTTGCTTCTGTGACATAAACCATTCTAGCAAACTCCAACAAACAGGTAGACTTGAGTTTCGACAAAACCAAGTTTAGTTTATAATTAACCTATGTTCACTTTGCTTACCGAGATTAAAACCATCTTAAGCCACAAAAGCTTGCTCTGGCAAATGGTCAACCGGGAAGTCAAAGCTCGCTACAAACAATCAGTCCTTGGCTACCTCTGGGTCATCCTAAATCCACTCCTGCAAATGCTGGTTTTAAGCTTTGCCTTCTCCCTCATTCTTCGTATTCCCACTCGTGCTAGCGCCAACATTCCCTATTCAATTTTTCTATTCACTGCTCTGCTGCCTTGGACCCTGTTTAGCAATTCCCTTAATTCTTCCAGTAATTCCTTAGTCAGCAACAGTTCTTTAATTACCAAAGTCTATTTCCCTCGAACCATCCTAGTTCTCTCTACCTTAGTCGCCAAAACCATCGATTTTTTATTTGCTACCAGCATCCTAATAGTCTTTATGTTTTTCTACCGCATCCCCATTAATCTCCACATTCTCTGGGTCATCCCAATTTTTATCATCCAACAAATTTTCACCCTCGGTCTTTCTCTTTTTGTCTCCGCCGCCAATCTTCTTTATCGAGACATCCAATACCTGCTTGGCCTCATTCTCACCCTTTGGATGTATCTTACCCCCATCATCTACCCAATAGACATTGTTCCCACCCGTTTTCGATTCATCTACCAACTCAATCCCATGAGTGTCATCATCAACGCCTACCGTCAATCAATCCTCTCAGGTAGCGCTCCCAAAATCAGCAGTCTCATAACCGCCTTTTTAGTATCTCTAGTCACCCTACTCCTCGGCCTTGCTTATTTTAAACAACGCGAAAAAACCTTCGCCGACAATATCTAACAATGAAAACCCAACCCATCATCGAATTTACCAATGTTACCAAAAAATTCAATCTCCAATCCCAAAAAACCTTCAAAGAATTTCTCCCCGCCTTTCTTCGCGGCCGTCAAACCCGCCGCCATCTAATTGCTCTAAAAAATATCAGTTTCAAAATCCACCCCGGTCAAACAGTTGGTATTATCGGCCCTAACGGCTCCGGCAAATCTACTATCCTAAAACTTATCGCCGGCGTCATGACTCCCACCTCAGGCCAAATTACCATTCGCGGCAAAGTCTCCCCCTTAATCGAACTCGGAGCCGGCTTCCACCCCGAACTAACCGGCCGGGAAAATATCCAACTCAACGCCGCCATCCTTGGTCTGGGACAACTTGCCATCTCTCAAAAAATGCAACCCATTATTGACTTCTCTGGCCTGGCCAATTTCATTGACCAACCCATCAAACACTATTCCTCCGGCATGTATACCCGCCTCGGTTTTTCTATCGCTGTCCACGTTGATCCCCAAATCCTTTTGATTGACGAAATATTAGCCGTCGGCGACCAACAATTCCAGCAAAAATGTTTCACCAAGATGGAAGAGTTTAAAAAACAAGGCATTACAATTGTCTACGTCTCCCACAATCTAGCCTCTATCATGTCCTTTTGTCAAAAAACCATCTACATAAACAATTCATTACTGGTAAAAAAGGGAAAACCTGAAAAAGTAATCCCTCTCTATCAACAAAATATCTCATCTTGATTCGTTTCATATGTCAAACCGACCAAAAAGGTTAATAATGACACTTCTCGTTCGAGACGAAGAAGACATTATTGAACATAATATTTGTTTCCACCTAAATAACGGCGTCGATTTTATTGTTGCCATCGACAATGGCTCAATTGACAAAACACCAACTATTTTAAAAAAATACCAAAAAAAAGGAGTTCTCACATACAAAAACATAAAAAAACACACCTATGAACAATCCCTATGGGTTTCTCAAATGGCCAAACTAGCCACAAACAAATACAAAGCCACCCACCTCTTTCATTGTGATGCCGACGAGTTCTGGTATCCAACCCATGGAAATCTAAAAACACATCTACCCCATAACAACAAAGTATTTTTTGTAAACACAATAAATTATATCCCACCAATAAAAAACAAAAACAATAAAAAACTAAACTTCAACAACTTCAAACTCAGTACCTTGAACCCATTCCCATATCCACATAACCCAAGCAAACTAAAAAGTGATCAAATTTTGTTATATCAATACCCAAAAAAAATTATAACCACCAATCAATTTCTTCAAATAAAAGCCGGTAATCATGGCGTCATAAGTTCAAAAAAATACATAAAAAAAGATAATAAAGACATATTTATCCACCATTTCCCCATTAGAAACTACCAACACTTTCTCAAAAGAGTAATTCGCAGTGGCACCGCCATGCAAAACTCTCCTATAAAAAACCCCCTGACAAACTGGCACATCAGATCCTGGTACCAAAAATACTTAGCAAATAATTTACCCAAAGAATATGACCTTTTGTCGCTAAAAACAAATACCTCTTCATTACTATCACAAGGCATCGTAAAACAAACCCGAGTACCAAAAAAAATTCATTTCTCAAAATTAATTTTTCAAAAAAATTTTCTTTTCAAACACAAAACATTCGCTAATTAACTCCGGTTGTATTGTGTCCTCCCACCCAATTAGTTCCACCACCATCCCAATACATGGCTCTTTCAACAATGATGTTTTGATTAGCGGACACCTTTGTTGACACACTTTTCCCACTCCCA
>SDBU01005417.1_pt1 | contig 15289 bp, 22 predicted proteins | sample 2277071 | NCBI WGS metagenome assembly SDBU01 (sample SAMN10397929, study PRJNA504765) | marine sediment metagenome | isolation source: marine sediment core GS08_GC12, 126 cmbsf | place: Arctic Ocean: Gakkel Ridge, Loki's castle | collected 2008
CATACATCCGGGCCGCCACGCCGGCTTTGTTCGTAATTGATTCCGAGAATTGCTGAACCGACGCATTGGCGATCGTATTGGCCTTCACCAGGGCGTCGGTCACGCGAGTTAGGAATTTGAGGTTCTTCGCGGCGTCTTTCGATTTCAAACCAAGAGCGCTCTGCGCATCCGTTGCAAGATCGGTAGCCAGAGCAAGGTTGATATTCGCGGCCTGGGCGAAGCGACTAACCGCCGGCAACGCCGCCAGGCTCGCCTTTGCGCCCATGCCGGCCGATGCCAGAAAGAAATACGCCTGTGCCGCTTCCTTGCCTGCGAATTGGGTATCACGTGCAACCGCGTGCGCCGTTGCCTCCATTTCCGCCCGCATCTTCGGCCCCACGTCCGACATGATCGCCAGGGACCGATTCATTTCTCCCGCAAAGTCATTGGCCGCCTTGCCCATCCGAACTAATCCGGCCACCGCTCCGATACCAAGGCCCACTCCCATCATGGCCGAGAACGGCGCCATGGCTTGTGCCGACTTATTGACCGTGCCCGTAAACATCGACACGTCACGGCTGGCACCGCGCAATCCAGAACGGAAGCGCCCGGTATTCGCGACGACGTTGATTGCCAATGTGCCGACGTAGGCCATTACTTCTTCTTCCCCGGCCGGTTGAAAGCCTTCACGGCCTGTTTCCAGATAGCTTTCATCTGCTCAATAGTCTGTTTGGGTTTCTTTGGGCCGCCGTCGAAATCCGGTATGAAGTCAGCCGGCCGTACCGTGGCTCCTTTCTTGAGGTGCGGCGTCAACACGTTCGCGACCGTAATCCCCATTCGCAAATCCGCACGTCCCTCCGGCATCGGCTCGATGTGCGTATATATCGCTTGCCAATCGACCAACTCGACCGCGTCCATGCTGTCGAGCAACTGCCGGCGACTCATCCCGAGGGTTGCTGCGAGTCGGTACTCGAAGAGTCGTTCGGGACGCTGTCTGAGTTTTTTGCCGCTTCCTCAACTGCACCTCTTCCCATCCGGTTGAGCTTACGGCAAGCGTGGAATAATGGTTCTACTATCAACGTTGACCACTCACCCATCGCCGTGGCTCCTTCCCTGGCGTCCGGGTAGATCAATTCGCCAACCTCGTCACAAAGACAGAGACAGACTAGCCGAGCCCCTATGTTTGCGGTGTCCCGCTGCTTGCCGTCATCGACCGAATTTTCGTAGGCATCCCGGGCCCGGGCCGTGATCGTGCGAATGTACGCCACGTCATTCAATTCCGGAATCTCTACTTTTTCGATCGTCGGAGCAAGGCCCTCGAATTGTTCCCGCGTTAGTCCCACGTCATTCCCTTTCAAATTAAAGTTACGCCGTTGGCGCGGCCGTACAGAATTCGACCGTGCTTGTAATCTCACCATCCATAGAACCTTGAGTCGCCACGCTCACCACTTGTGCAGTCGCGATCGAGCCACTGGTGGCACTGCCGATATCGAGCCATGCGACGGCCAAAGTACCTTTGTCGCCGACTGAAACCGTAACCCCGCCAACGACCTCGACGGTTACCGTTGCGTCGGGAATCCCGACGGCGTACGCTTTGGCCGAATCATCGGAATCGGTAACGTCCGCCTTTGCGCCCGTTTCGGAGAAACTGATACTCCGTATCGGCCCGACGGCCACGCTTGCGAAGGTGAGAGTTGCCCCATTAAACGCATCGTCTCCAGAAGCCATTCGTTTGTACCGTCACCTCCCGTAGGCGCTTCCCGCTTGTGTCTTTCGTTTACGAGACCGGCGCACCCGTACAGAACTCGACCGTGCTTGTAATCTCGCCGTCCATACTGCCTTGAGTCGCCACGCTCACGCACTGCGCAAGTGTAATCTCCCCAAGGACCGAACTGCCGATGTCACCCCATACCACGTCCAAGTCGCCTTCGTCACCGACTGCAACCGTAACCCCGCCAACCACTTCGCAGGTAATGGTCAGATCGGGAATCCCGACTCCGTACGCCTTTGCGCTGTCCGCGGAATCCGTAACGTCCGCCTTTGCACCCGTTTCGGTAACGGATATGCTCCGCAACGGGCCGATATCGACGGTCGCTAATTGGAGGATCGCCCCATTAAAAGCATCATCAGCCATGTTCTCATACCGTCATCCCCCGTGGACGCTTCCCGCTACAAGAGCGGTCGACCCGGGCGGGAACCGGGCTTTCGGGCGCTAACCCTAGACCGCTGTGTTGGTCAACACTTCCTCCAAGGCTCGCGTGATGTCCGCGATTTCGGCCTGGACGACTATGGTTTCCTCGTTGTCGAGAATCACTTGGGTACACGGCTTGTCCCAATCGCTCACCTCGATCGACCGCATCCGCTGAATCAAGTCGATTCGCAAAACCTCTTTCAACAGAGTCGGTGGCTCATTGGCTCCTCGCCGTTTCAGCACGTCCAGCTCGATAAACATCATGCACCGTGTGAAAGTCTGTAGTCCTGGCTGATTCGGTAGAGCATTACGTCGTCCCCATGATCCGGTGGTTCGGTCAGATCGATGTCGCTCTGCTGGTGGCACATGCTGATCGACGGCGTCCCACCCGTATTGCTCCATCCCGACAATGCCGTCGACACCGCATCGGCCACGGTTCTTGCATCATCCATGTCGGCCGCCCAGCAGTCGACCTGAAAACGATACCAACCAGTTACCGTCGCGCCCGTTGCGTGATTCACTATTTCCGACTCGATCCGCTGAAACGTCACCGCCGGCAACCCGGAACCAGGTGATTCTCTCGGCCGCTGGTAGCGATAGATCCGACTTCCGACTTCGTCGGTCAACGTCGATGTCGCCTCAAGTTGCGTTTGGATCTGTGTTTCGATGCCCATGGCTGGCTATGCCTTGACAAGTTTGCGGGCCTCGTGTTCGATGCCGTTGCGGATCTCAGTCCGCAAAGTGCCGGCCATTACGTCGCGCGAACGGAGGTAGCTATGCTGCATGAAGCGCACGCCTCGGACGGCTCCCCGGCCTCCGGCCCGTTCCTTCGTGCCGCGTTCCACAAAATGCGCGTACTTCGCCGGGTCCGCGTATTGTGCCCGAGCAAACGACCCACCCGCCGCAACCACCTTGGCAATTCCCCCCCTAGTTAACGCCTTTTCCTTCCCCTTCTTGCTACGCACTACTAAGGTGCCAAAGCCCTTTCGAGGTCCGATCGTCGCGCCGACGGCCCAGAACCCCGTCTTGGACGTCCACATTCGAAACCCGATCGACTTCTGCAAGAGCCCCGAATCGACCGCTTTGTGGCTCCCCCGATCGACCGTGCTTTTGACTTCCTTGACCATCATCCGCGCCGCCCTGGCCACCGCCCCCCGGGCCGCCCGCCGCTGTACTTTCACCGGTAACAGTTCAAAAGTCCGGATTAACTTCCGCCCGCCCGACAGCGACAAGATCGCGCCCATTATCGCGTCTCCTCCTCGACGTTCATTTCGAATATCACGCCTGCTTCTTCAATGTTTCGCGGCGGTTCCATCAGCTCGAACGTCCGACTGCCCCACACGATCCGGAAGTCGGCCGTCACCTTCTCGAAGTCACTGAATAGCCCCGTGATCTTGTGCGTAATGCTCGATGCTTGTTGCTGTGCCTCCCAATACTCACGGCCAACTAGAGGTTCAATCTTCACCCATGCCATCGACCATTCAGTCCATGCCGTTGATATTTTGCCGGCCGTGACGGTTTCCGTCGGCTTCTCGATCCGAACGTGCTTGTTACGTTGGCTTGGTTTGTCGGTAACGGCCACGTGATCGCTTTCGCTATTGGTTTTCAGCTTGTGCGACAAACCTGTCCATGGCCTTTTGTGCCTTTTCCAGTCTCGCCAGAACTCGATCGTATGGAAGTTCACATTCGAGGCATTGTTTTTCCACGGATAGTTGAGCCCCAAAGTCGACGCAATAATATTCATGCGTAGCTTTTGCCAGATCGTCTTTATCAACGTGAATTGTGATCGACGTTGTCTTTATGTCCGGAATACCAAGGCGATAACATAAGGCTTTGAACTCTGGCCAGCCGAATACCTCATTGCTCACGTATGGCGTCGATGTTAGTAGCCCCTGGCCCGGTAGTGTGACAGCACAATCCATGCTTAAATGGACACACCAGAGCCCTCCGGTTGGCATCGGCGCGCCAAGCCTTTTTGCGAATGCAATAAACTCTGGCCATGTCCACACCACGTGCCCGATTGCCGGTGGCCGCTTTTCGTTCTCTCCCATGATTTCCCCGCTGGTTATTGTTGTTGTACCGGGTCCATAGCCGGCGTAGTCTTGGCAATGACGACCGCTTCGGTTGCCGGTAACTCGAACACTTTCGTCACGTTATCGCCGTGGATCGCGTATTCCAAATTTCCGTAAAATGTGAATTCTACTTTGGGGCAAGCCTTGACCACCGCCTGAGTGAACGGCTCGATATGCCCCACCGTCAGATCCTTGTCGTTTGCGGCGACGCTGTCCTCGCTGCCGTCGAAGTAGTGGCCCGACGATCCGTAGCCCTCCATGCCGACAAGGTGTACGTTTTTGGCACCGTGATTCACCGCATACTGTAAGCAGAACAACCCAGACAAGTGGCAGGCCGTGTAGTGGCCCCGGATGAATTTCCACGGCTTCCAGCAACCGACGTCGATGATTATAAATTCGTCAAGCCAGTCGATACCCCATTCTGCGTTGATCTCCGGTGTACGAGCCAAGCCTACAACCCGTGACCCCATGTCCTTGATCCGGCGTCCTGCCTCCCGCTGCTTTGCGAACTGTTCGCCCTCGGTCAGTAACTCCCCACCAAGAAAATATACGTCGGGTGGTGAGTCATCGGCGAACAGTTCAATCCCACGATTGGTCGTTATCGTATGCGCGCCGCGAACTGCCGGCAATTCCATGACGTGCGACAACCAGGCGACGGCACCAGGTGACGATCCAACTGCTAGCCAGTCGGGGCCAGTTTCAGCTTTTGTCGTTACCTGAGTTTCCATTGAAGCGGCTCCTTTGCGAGTATCCGGCAAACAACTTAACCAGTCACACATTCAGTTCTCCCTCGGCAAGATACCGGCTAACGCTCGGGCAAGATGCAGGTCGATGGGATCGTGAATATCGAACGTTCGTTCCTTAGGTATTTCGTACAATCTGACGGTCCCGAAGACTGCTGATGTTGCCGTTCTGAGTCCTGCTACGCGATGGACGAAGACATTAGCACTCAATCGATATATTGCCGGCAAATCCTGACGGCGCAAATCGCAATTCGGACGGTCATAGGAAACCCATGCAATGCCATCAGGCGTTCGAAGTACTTGGCACGATTCATCACGACATACAGACACTATTACGTCGGCGGAACATGCAGACCGAGCAAGCATATCTACCGCTCCATCGATATCCGCCGCCGTGGTGAATGGGGTCGTACAGTCGAGCAAGACCACCAGATCATCGTCGTCGAGCGCCTCAATCGCATGCTGAAGCACCGGCAGGGTAACTACTTCATCCGTTGCCAGTTCCGCTGGCCGCTGAATCACATCCGCCCCGTAGTTCCTGGCTACGGCCGCTATCAGATTGTCTTCGGTCGAAACGTATACCCGATCGACCGACTTGGCAACCTGAGCCGCGCGAATCGACCAGGCGACCAAGGGCAGCCCGTCAATGACTTGAAGATTCTTGCGTAGTATTCCCTTGGAGCCGCCCCGGGCTGGAATAATCGCGACTACACTCATGCTCTTCTCCCGCTAGAGTACCCGCTGATTCGTATACGGCGATAGTAAATTGGCAATCGCCGCGCCTGGGTAGTTCGCGCCTTCCCGCTCCGTGTGCTGCCACAACGCATCCAGTAGGATCGCTTGCCGTATAGGCTCCGGCACGTCGTCCGGATCGTCGCCATATCCAGCTACCGATGTAACGGTGATAACGTCCGGATGGCTCTGCACGTCGGTCGGCCATGTCTGATCGTACTTGAGTCGCACGAAGCCCTGGCCGTAAAACAGGCCCAATTCGTAGACTGTATCCGCTAGTGCCTGTGTATCGCCGTCCGTGTCGACATAGGCAACCGACGTAATGCTCTGGGCAGGCGACCAGTGTAATTCCATCTCCGGCGCGAACGCCGAAAACCGGTCCACGCACGTCTGAGTGATCAAGACACGCCACAGGCTGACCTCCTCGATTCTCTTCCTCGCGCTGGTCAGAAACGCGCCAAGCTGCTCATCCTGTACTTTCGAGGTAATCCGGCACTTATCGCGCAACTCGGCTACCGAGACCGGTTCGGTACTTGGTTCGGTTCGGCTTACCCGCGTGGACCGTAACATGATTTATCACTCGAATCCGCCTCAGACTGGTATTCGCCACCAAGATGCCCCAACCGTATAGTCTTCACCGACCGAGCTAGACGATACGTGGAGACTCAAGGCGGCCTTTGGCTTTACAATTATCCGCCCGTTGCATTCCCATTCGGTGCCGCCGCCTGGGAGTACGCCGGCTTCTTCCGTCTCCCCCCAGCCGCCAACTGGAAACCAACCGTCATCGAGAACCGTGCTGTCAACTTCCACTCGCACGGTACTGTTATCAGGTTCGCGGCCGTCGCCAGTACCGCGCAAGGTTGTGATTTCGTTCGCGGGCTTGGCGACATTGATCGGTTCCGTGTGGTTGCAATACCACATCTGATACATAGCCTGGGCTGTGGCGCACACAAGCTGGAAACAGAACAAGCGGTCGATCACCAACGTCTTGCCGCCCGGGGCTTCCCCATTGAAGATCGTGATCAGGGCCGCTGTCGTTGGCCGCACGGTCAAGCCCGCTACCTCTGAAGTGGTCATCGCCGATTCGTGATACTGGGCAAGTCGGGCGTTGCCCAACGGTCCCTGGGCGTCGATGAGTTGCTGGATCAAGTTATCAGTTTGTGTGTTCATGTTCGTCTCCTTAGCTCCTGGTTATCGGAGCTTTTAGTCACGTTGAAAATGTTTAGAGTTGCATCCGCCACCACGATGCACCGACGGTGAAGTCTTCGCTAGTTGTTCCGGCCGAGACATGCAGGCTTAGGGCGGCCTTCGGTTTCACAATGAGTCGCCCATTGCACTCCCACTCGGTGCCGCCACCGGGGAGTATGCCAACCTCTTCCGCTTCACCCCAGCCGCCGACTGGAAACCACCCGTCATCGAGAACGGTTGCGCCCACGTCGACTCGCACTGCACTTACGTTAGGTTCGCGGCCATCGCCGGTGCCACGCAACGTCGCAATATCATTCGCCGGCTTGGCGACGTTGATCAACTGGGTGTGGTTGCAATACCAGAGCTGGTACATGGCCTGGGCCGCACCGGACACAAGTTGGAAACAGAACAAGCGGTCGATTACCAATACCTTGCCGCCGGTAGTTTCGCCATTGAAGATCGTGACCAGGGCCGTTGTGGTTGGCCGAACAACTAATCCCGCAACCGCAGAACTGGTTATCACTGACTCGTGATATTGGGCAAGTCGGGCGTTGCCCAACGGTCCCTGCGTTTCGAGCAGTGTTTGCAGAAGCTCGTTAGTTTTTGTACTCATTTTGTTCTCCTTGTGCCCCTGGTTGTCGGGGTTACTCGGTTTCCACTTCAACGTTTTCTTCCCACAGGTGCTCCTCGTGCCCTCGGTGCATAGCCTCGAGCGTGCGGAGAATCTGTGACATTACGCTAATCATTTCGATCAGCAACGGCTCGATGGTCTGTTCTTGCCGGACCCACGGCCACGAACCTGGCCACACGAAACGGGCCCCGGTATCGATCTCCGTAAAGACCGAACCGTTCGGCATCTCAATATCCTCGCCGAAGGATACGTGTCCCGGCTTAATGTCCGTGGACAAGCCCCGGAATCGCTTGATATTCGTTTCGAGTTGTACGGCCATTACTTAGGGCTCCGGCATAGGTTCCGGTTTGGGCACCGCTTTCACTTCCGGCTCTGGTTCTGCTTCTGCTTCCGGTTCCGGTTCGGGGACCGCATCCTCCTGTACAAGATTGCCACGCGGCAACTCCGCTGCGGCGGCCATCGCCAGCACTTTTCCGGGAGCCTTGCCCACCACCCTGCCGTCTGCGTTGAGGATATGATAGTCCCGGCCCACCGTCGCGTGGTTGCCAGTTACGTTGTAGCCGTTGACAAACTCGGTAATCATTGTCGGGTCTCCGTTAGGACATCGCGCCCGTAACCGGCAACGCAAGATTTTCACCGGCGGCGTGATCGTTCATAAACGTTGAATCGTGAAAGCCGAACGTCGTGGTTGCTGCTATGGTTATGAACTTACCTTCCGTCGTAGCGTCCGAGGCATCGGATACAAGCCAGTGAGATTCAACCATCCCGCCAGTCCCGTTGTCGACCAGGGTCAATACATCGGCCCCGTCCAAAGCCTGTTCGCCATAGCAGTTGCGAATCCAGAGGTTCTTGGCAGCCGTCGTTTTGTTATGGAAGATGCTGGTCTCGAATTCACCTTGGAAAACGCAATCTTCGATCAAGATATCTTCGGAGTCCTCAAAATAAAAACAGCCCGAATTAGCGTCACCGTCCGCGATTCCGGCGTCGTTCGGATCGGTCGGCTGGACAAACTTGCACCGCCGGAAGGTGAAGTGGTCCTTCGTGGTGGCAAGGTTGATGAAGTTGTACGCCTCTTTCGTAGACGATGTGACGAACTCACAATCTTCCATCGTGAGATTGTCCATATTGGCGTCGATAAACCAGGCCAGGTTATTGATGTTCGACACGAACCGCATCCCGGAGATAAAGACGTCGTCGGCGTCGATATCTACGTCCGAAGTAGTGGCCGTAAACGTGATAGTCGGTCGGTTGTGTTCCACACCCAGGCCAATGATCTTCAGGCCGGCTACGTCAACATCAATCCCGGCAGCGGCGATATTTTCAGCATGTCCCGGCATCACGTAGATCGTGTCGCCTTTGTTCGCCGCCGCCAGGTTAATCGCGTAGTCAACCGTGGCCACCGGCGAATCCGGGTGTCTCCCGTAACCGGCTGCGTCGGTCCCCGTAGTAGCGTGGACAAACCACCGGTCACCCGTGGTAGTCGCTCGATCCTCAATGTTGAACATGCCGTTCGGGGCCGAGCGATGTTCGACTGGTGATTTCGTACCGGCCATCGGATTCTCCTTATGCCATAGCAACAGCGACGGGCAAAGCCTGGTTGCCGCCGGCGGTGATATTGTCGTTCATAAATGTGGTTGAGTGCATTCCAAAAGGGCTGCCTTGTGCTAGCGTGCAGAAGTCGCCCCACGTCGTGGCATCCGCAGCATCGGACACCAGCCAATGGCAATAGATCATCCCGCCCGTAGCACCGGTTTCCGCGGTCAGTATGTCGGCCCCGCTCAAAGCCTGTTCGCCGTAGCAACGACGAATCCAGAGGTTCGCGCAAGCGGTGGCATCGTTGTGGAAGATGGAAGTCTCAAATTCGCCTTGGAAGATACAATCCTCAACCAAGATGTCCTCAGAATCCACGATGTAGAAGCAACCCGTATGGGTATTGCCATCGGTATCATCGGGATCGGTCGGCTGGACGAACTTGCAACGGCGGAAAATGAAGTGATCCTTCGTGGTAGCAAGGTTGATGAAGTTGATCGCCGTGTAGGTTGACGTAGTGATGAACTCGCAATCCTCCATCACCAGACGTTCGCTATTGGCGTCGATGAACCATACTAGGTCGGCAATCGTCGATATGAAGCGTAGGCCCGAAATGAAGATATCGTTTGCGTCAATGTCTACGTCGGAAGTCGTCTCGTCCAGCGTAATCGTCGGCCGGTCGTTCTCTACACCGAGCCCGATAATGGATAGGCCGATTTTGTCTACGTCGATCTCAGCAGCACCGATGGTTTCAGCATGCCCCGGCATGACGTAGATAACGTCGCCCTGGCTTGCCGTCGCCAAGCCGATGGCATAGTCGATCGTTGCCAGCGGGTCGTCTGGGTGTGTTCCACGGCCGACTCCATCGGTCCCCGTCCCCGAATGCACGAACCATCGGTCGCCGGTTGTGAACGATTGATCTTCGACGTTGAATACGCCGCCTGGAGTCTTACGCGAGAAGCGTGATGTTTTGATTCCGGGCATCTCAGCGTTCTCCTTTGTTAGCGAATGGGTCTCGGCTAGGCATACCACTGCCAGGCGTGCATATATTTCAGGGCCGCCGTGTCGGCACCGGCACCGCCCGACGGATGAGAAATCAGAGCAAAATACGCGCAGAGAGTTGCGGTAGTCGCAACGCCCAGGGCCTGAGTGCCCGCCAGCACGTTGTCGTAGTAGAATTTGCAGTTTCCGGCCGGGTCGATCTCGACTCTGTATCGGTGGTAGGCATCGTCGACGAGTGCCGCCGTACTGGCGGTAATCAGCGTCCCGTCCGTACCAGTGTTGACGGCTATTGCCTGTACTCTATCCGTGGTGGCATCGGCGTCGGACAACAGCAGAGCACAATCGGTGGCGTTGGTGTCCAGACTCGTTCCGCTATACTCCGCGGCAATCTTATCCGCCGCCTCAGTGATTGCATCGGAAAAACCAAAATTGAAGGCCGTCTGGTCAACGTCACCCAAGGCGAGCAAACCCTCGGCCGTAAGACCCTTCGATGGGTCGAAGATCAGGCCGCTCGTAAACTCATGGTCATCGTTGTCAGAGCCGCCAAGAGTGATCGTGCAAACCCCGTCGGCGATTACCGACGTACTGCTATTGACGGCCGAATCGGTGTACTTTTCTTCAGGGCTCCAGAAATTCTGGATGATCTTCGGGCCGCCGGTGAGTACGTCAACCGTATCGCCGGTCGCCACATCGAAGAAACGGATATAACCGTTTTCACTAATTGAATCGATTCGATCCATGGTTTCACCTATGCGACTGCGAGTTCCGGTATGCTGATCCGTTGATATCCGTGACAGCCGGCGTACTCATTGACTTCTACCAACAGATCGGGTGACATCGCTTCCGCCAACTCTTCGGGAGTCTGGCGACCTGCAACATCGCGAATTTTCAAAGTCGAGACGTGGTCAACACCCTGTTGCTTTGCGTAGAACGCAACCCATTCCGCTACGTCACGATTAGAAATGCCAGGCACCCGATCGACTGTATATCCGGAGTTGGCCGTCGTGCTCACTTCGCTCAAGGCGGTGTCGATAACAGCATCATCCCGCCGCTCACCGATGAAGTGCAATAGCTCACGTACGGACGACAGGTCGAGACTCTCGACGTGGAATAGAAACCGTGATTGCACGTGCTCTGCGATCAGACGGTTCCACCCGACGACCAGCGCCGCCGCCCGGTCCACCCGTTGCTCATGGGTAAACACATCGGGCAGGTATACGTTGATCATTTCGCGGACACTTTGCAGAGTCGACTTCTGTGCCGCCAGTGGATTCAAAATATAGTTGCGGTTTGTTAGCGAGTCGATTACGTCCCACGGGTTACGCACGACGTGCAACACCGGAATACGGTGGCCCACCATCAACGGCAGCACACACCACGCCATCCAACTGGCTTCGCCGATATCCAATCCCGGCCACCTGATCAAGTCCACGACGCTAGCCGGTGGCCGCAAGGTCTTTTCGTGATCGCACGGAAACCCCATGGCGGCCATCAGCCGAGCTACGTACTGGGTGCCCGATCGCGGGCTGCCGGTAACAACAAATAACATCGGTTCACCCGTTCAATTTACAACTGCACTCGGAGGCACCGCCTGCTTGTAGCGTGTCTGAATGATCGCGATCGCCGTGACGCGGCTACTATTGTGTCCGCCGGCGTCCGTGATCTCAATGCAATCGTATCCCGCCGTATGTTTGGCAGGGTCCCACTCAATCACGCACATTTGGTGTTTGTTGGCGCCGGTATTCATTTGATGGGATGAACCGCTGGTGATCTTCGTCATCGCGTCGATGAGCGTTGTAGCGGCGGCCCCGGTGGTTGCCGCAGTAACGTCGATGTCATACCAGATTGGAAGCGCCTTGGTGACTGCACTCGTTGAGCCCCCGCTTACAGCAGTTGCCTCGGTCAGGGAAAAGGTGATGTCGGTATCCCCGCCGTACATTTGCGTGATAAGGAACCACACTTTGTGTGCGTTCTTGCACGAGATTCTGTCATAGGTAACACCATCGCCTACTTGGGTATACGCCACGTTGACGATCTTGAATTCTTCGGGCAACGAAATCGGACTAGTCATGCTCAATTTCCTTTCTAGCTTCGGGTGGCTAGTGCGCTGAAGGGGCCGGTCGTCGCGCTCGAGCCGCCCTTGAACGGGGTCAATGCCGAATTCCAGGCAGGCTGGGAATCGCAGCGATAGACAAAGCGGAACGTCGTCTCATCGTTGATAAATTTGACATGAATCGAACTCGCGGATTGCATACCGCCTTTGTCGGCGAAGAGCATCTGCGACCAATCGCAGAATGCAATATCCCCGACGGTGCCCAACGCCTCGCATTGTTCCAGCGGGACTATCGGACGTCCGAGGAGGGTTCCGTAAGGCGAGACGCTGAGGCCGCCTGGCGGCAGAAACACCGGCAATCCCCCCGTACCGACTGCTTGCTCCATGTCGAAGAGTGCCGGAAGACACTGCTGGTTGATATGCCAGACAGAGTTGCCGATCCCCTTCGTCCACATCCGCGACCACATCTTGTCGATATTCTTTTTCAAGATCGTGGCCGCAACCTGGCCGGTTTCCTTGGCTACCGTCACCAGACAGTTCGCAGGCAAAATACCCTGCGGTACTCCAGCCCCGGTTCCGGCGTACAACGCAGCCTGAACTTTGAATGCGAACTCTTCAGCGAACCAATTCAGGACGAGCGCTTCCAGCGCCGAAGCGTCCTGCAAGAGTTCGTCCGTCGCATAGTAGAGGCCGACGAGCTTCTTTAGCGAGAGTTCCATCTCCCGAAACTTCGGCTTGGTGTCGGGCTTGGTTCCCGCCTCCTCGATCCAGGAAGCTTCAATTCCGCCCCACCGGCTGCCGTTCGCGCGGCTCTTTTCGTCGAGCGCCTTGAACTTTACGGAATTCGAGTTGGCCGAGATCGGAATACGCATCGGGCCGGAATAGCCCGCTCCACCGTTAACAATCTGGTTGCTGTCATACATCCGCTGGAGCAATGCCTGCGACTCATCCGCCCCGACGAGAAAGCCACCCTCGGAAGCAACTGATTCATTCGCGCCAGTGGCTGCTCCGTGGGGACCCCCTAACCGCGGGTCCCACTCGCTCGGATGTTGCGTCGCAGCCTGAACGATGGCGACGAGTTGATGCCCGAAGGAGGGAAAGGTGTGCTCGTGCGTAGAGGTCGAGCCGTGCTTCTTCGGCGGTGGCCGGGTGCCATCGCTCGGATCGACGGGAGTGGTCTGCTGCTTCCGTGCTGCCTTACTCCACTCGGCGGCGTCATCCAATGCGCCCAACGCGGCATTCCGTTTGGCAATCCGGGCCTCGGCCTCAATTACCTGCTCTTGGCAGTTCGCGGCCGTGGCAACGTGCTCCTCAATCTTGGTGAGTTGCTCGTCGGTCAGATCCTCGCCAGCCGCTTTTGCCGCGTCTCGAATCACCTCACCGGCATCGAGAGCCGCTTGCCGCTTGGCGAGCAGTTCCTTGATTTTGTCCATGGTTTTTGCACTCTCCGCCGTCAGATCTTCGGAAAGCGCAACAAAAAAGTCGGGCACCGAATTCCCCGACGGCACAAGTTGTGAGACTTGAAACCTTCGGAAAGCTCGGTGCCCGACTCGGCGAGTCACTTTTGCTTTGTTACGTCCGGTCGCTACGGTGAAACTCGGCCACCGATTTTGACGGGACGCCTTTTGTCATGCTTGAATTGTACCTGCAATTGGTGAAGTCTGTCTAGGTTTGTTTTTGTAAACGCCCGGCTGGGGGGCCTATAGTTTTCGGAATTATGCACTTGACAAAGCAAACCTTTCCGGTAGAATAAAGGTAGATCAAGGAAAGGAAACGACTTATGAAGTACGTACCCCCCAAATTCGACAAGCTCTCCGATATGTCCGCAATCGACGTGGGCCGGTTGACGGAGGATGAGGCCCGCACTATTTTGGAGGCGATCCGCTGGCCTGACGGTCCGGTATGCCCTCATTGTGGGGTAAAGGCAGTAACCCGCCTGTCCAACTCCGAAAAGTACCGTGACGGCCTATTCCAGTGCAACGGCTGCCGGGGCCAGTTCACCGTGATCCTTGGCACCGTCATGCAGGGCTCACACATTACGCTACGCCAGTGGGTGCAAGCGTTCCATTCCATGTGCTCCCATAAGAAGGGCGTGTCGGCCCTTCAGCTTCAGCGGAACCTCGGACTACGCTCCTATCATTCCGCGTGGTTTCTCGCCCATCGAATCCGCCTTGCGATGAAAGAGGGCCCACTCGCCAGCAAGCTCAACGGCGTGGTGGAAGTGGACGAAACGTATGTCGGCGGGAAGCCCCGTAAGGGGAAGCAGGATGAGAATGGCAACCTTATCGTGAACAAGCGGGGCCGTGGCACCAAGAAGGTTCCCGTGGTGGCTCTGGTCGAGCGTGGCGGGCGAATTAGAACGCAGGTCGTGGAACACGTTAACGCTGGCAACCTCAAGGCGGCGATCCGAGAGAACGTCAACTCCCAGGCGGCGATTCAAACCGATGACTTGAATCTCTACGACGGGATCGGTCAGGAATTCGAGGGCGGACACCAGACCGTCAATCATAGCCAAGGCGAGTATTCCCGAGCCGGCGTCAACACCAACACGGTCGAGAGTTTCTTCGCATTGCTCAAGCGGGGCGTGCATGGAACCTTTCACCATATTTCCAAGACGCACCTACATCGCTACTGTGACGAGTTCTCTTTTCGGTGGGATGAACGCAAGGTGACGGATGGGGAACGGACCGTGGAAGCCATCAGGGGAGTGGAGGGGAAGCGGTTGATTTACAAGGAGGCGGTAGCATGATGGCAAAAAGAAAACAAAGCCCTGACACCGAAGTAGATGCCTACATTGTCATCAAAGAGAACCTGAAGGCTCTGGGTTGGGACACACGGAACCCCGAACGCTCGCCCGAAGGGCAGGTATGGACTCAAAACGAATGTCTTGGCAATCCTGAAATCAAGCGTCTGCTGATCCTCAAACGCCCCGAGAACATCGTCAAGGTGACGGAGAAGGTTCTGTGGGTCATCGAAGCCAAGCGATCACAGAACGAGCTACAAGCCGCTTTGGCCGATGCTTACAGGCGCGTCGAGGTTCTGAATCAAAGCGAGCAATTTCAAGTCAAATTTGTGTCTGGCGTAGCTGGCAACTCAATTGACGGGTTCATTATCCGTAGCCAGTATTTGCACAAGGGTGCGTTTCAGCCGGTCAAGTGGAACGGCGTT
>SDBU01005418.1_pt1 | contig 15284 bp, 13 predicted proteins | sample 2277071 | NCBI WGS metagenome assembly SDBU01 (sample SAMN10397929, study PRJNA504765) | marine sediment metagenome | isolation source: marine sediment core GS08_GC12, 126 cmbsf | place: Arctic Ocean: Gakkel Ridge, Loki's castle | collected 2008
CCCCGGTACCGGGCGGAGTCGGCCCCATGACCATAACCATGCTGATGCTGAATACGGTAAAAGCGGCCAAAATATCGGCTGGCTTAATCTAGGAAGGGAGGCAAGATATGGAATATATAATCGAGGAAAAGAAGGCGCCGGGTCGGGACAAGGTGGAGGTGCTTGGGGCAACCTTTGAGCCGGGCAAGCCCGAGGGCGCGGATGCCGGGAGATGGCGTCATAAGCTGGAGAGCCGGGAGGAGAAGCTCAAATATCTGGAAAACGGCGAAAGGTACTGGTACGGAAAAGAGTGGTTTGGCAGTGAGAAGAGGAAAAATCCGGCTTAAGTAAGGAAGGTGAAAAATGACGTTTGAAATTCCCAGAACACCCTATAGCGGCAAAATAAAGGAAATGAAGCTGGGCAAGGGTGACAAAGCGGTAACCGTTGGTGGGGAGACTTGTTACCCCTTCTACATGTTTGAAGGCGAGATGCCCAATATGCCCAAGATAGCCATGGAGGTATATGACTCACCGCCTGAGGAATGGCCGGAAGCCGCCCTGGAGCCTTTCGCCGGCGTAACCGATGACCCGGTTACCTGGGCCAGGAAATGCATCGATGATTACGGGGCGGAGATGATTTGCCTGCAACTGAAAAGCACCGACCCCAACGGTCTTAACCGCGGAGCCGATGAAGCCGCTGCCGTGGTCAAGAAGGTAGCCGAGGCAATTGACGTCCCGTTAATTGTCTGGGGTACCGCCAACCACGAAAAGGATACCGCGGTGCTAACCAAGGTGGCTGAGGTTTGCCACGGCATGGACCTCATTCTGGGACCGGTTGAGGAAGGCGACCACAAAAAGATTGGCGCCTCGGCTATCGGCTATAAACATACGGTGATTGCGTCAACACCCATCGACATAAACCTGGCTAAACAGCTTAACATTCTGTTGGGCAACCTCGGCGTCCCGGACAACCAGCTAATAATGGACCCCACTGTCAGCGGTATAGGCTACGGTATTGAGTACTGTTACTCGGTAATGGAAAGAGACCGGATGGCCGCGCTGACCCAGCAGGATGACAGGCTCCAGTTCCCGCTTATCTGCAATATAGCCAAAGAAGTATGGAAGACCAAGGAAGCCAAGCTTCCCACCGGGGAAGACCCCAAGCTCGGGGACTCTAAAACGAGGGGTATTCTGATGGAAGCAATATCAACCATGGTCATGCTATTAGCCGGGGGTGACGTATTAATAATGAGACACCCCGAAGCTATAAAACTGGTCAGAGAGATGCTTAATGAACTGACCGAAGCCAAGTGATTTTGCAAGGGAGGACAGATAGTAGAATGGCCGAAGAAATCAAGAAAAAGAGTATTGACCCCGCAACTATAGAAATGATAGACAAGGCGGTCCAGGATGGGGCGCGGGTTGTCTTTCAGCGAGCTGAGCAAATAAGGCCCTGCCCTATTGGGGCTGACGGTAACTGCTGCAGCATCTGCGCCATGGGTCCATGCCGCGTGCCCGTACCCAAGGGTAGAGAAGAAACACCGGAACAAAAGAAGGCAAGGACCGGTGTCTGTGGCGCCACCGCGGAGACTATTGCCGCCCGTAACTTCACCCGCAAGATAGCCGCCGGAACCGCTGCCCACGCTGACCACGGCCGGAAAGTAGTTGAAATTTTCCTGGCCGCTGCCAGGGGAGAGGCAAAAGGCTATGAGATTAAGGACGAACAGAAGCTAATGCAACTGGCTCTTGAGCTTGGCGTTACCATTGGTGACCGAAGCAACCAGGAAATAGCTATCGACATTGGTGAAATCCTCCGCAACGAGTTCGGCAAGCAAGAAGGGGAACTCCTCTTCCTGAAGAGAGCCCCCCTCAAGCGACAGGAACTGTGGCGAAAGCTGGGGGTCGCTCCCCGGGGTATAGATAGAGAAGTGGTAGAGACCATGCACCGCACCCATATGGGGGTTGACCAGGACTACCAGAACCTGCTCCATGCCGGCTCCAGAACCGCCTTAGCCGACGGCTGGGGAGGTAGCATGATAGCTACCGAGCTTCAGGATGTCCTTTTTGGCACCCCGTCACCGTTGCTCAGCCAGATAAACCTCGGCGTACTCAAGGAAGACGAAGTAAATATCATCATCCACGGCCATGAACCCCAGGTAGCCGAGATGCTGGCGGTAGTATCTCAAGACCCGGAGCTAATTGAATACGCCAGGTCAAAGGGAGCCAAAGGAATAAACCTGGCGGGCATGTGCTGCACGGCCAACGAAATACTGATGCGTCACGGGATACCCATCGCCGGGAACTTCCTGCAACAGGAACTAGCCATAGTTACCGGGGCGCTGGAAGCGATGGTGGTTGATGTCCAGTGTATCATGCAGGGAATAGCCGATGTAGCCCAGTGCTACCACACCAAGATTATCACCACCGACTCCAAATCCAAAATTGAGGGAGCCACCCATATCGAGTTCGATGAGCACAACGCTTACGAGTCAGCCAAGAACATAATTAAAACGGCTATTGACAACTTCCCAGAGAGAGGCAAGAATGTCCATATCCCGAAGCAGAAAGCCGACCTCATCGCCGGCTTCAGCCATGAAACCATTAACTACCTGCTGGGCGGGATGTTCCGCGCTTCATACCGGCCGCTAAACGACAACATCATCAACGGCCGAATCAGAGGGGTAGCCGGTGTCGTTGGCTGCAACAACCCCCGGGTTATCCACGACGAAGCTCATGTTGTCATGGTCAAAGAACTCATCAAGAACGATGTGTTAGTATTGCAAACCGGTTGTAGCGCCATGGCCCTGGCCAAGGCGGGGCTTATGGTCCCTGAGGCGGCCGCCGAGTATGCCGGCGCGGGACTGGCCGAAGTGTGTGAAGCCGTAGGTATCCCGCCGGTACTGCACCTCGGTGCCTGTATTGACAACAGCCGTATCCTGATAGCCGCCACCGCCATGGTCAAGGACGGTGGTTTGGGTGATGACATCAGTGACCTGCCCGCCGCCGGGGCTGCCCCCGAGTGGATGAGCGAGAAGGCTATCGCCATTGGTCAATACTTTGTCGCCTCCGGGGTATTTACTGTCTTCGGAGTTACCTGGCCTACCATCGGCGACAAAGTGGTAACCGACCATCTGTTCAAGGACTTCGAGAATATCTATGGCGGAAAATGGGCCTTTGAACCGGACCCGCTAAAGGCCGCCCAGCTTATGATTGAGCATATTGACAAGAAACGCAAAGCCCTGGGTATTGACAAGGCCAGAGAACGCGTTCTCTACGATATGGCAATGAGACGCGAGATGGAATAGCCGTAAGATAAAAGAAACGGGAGGACTTTAAGATATGTCAAAAATCATTGCGTCAGCCGCCATTAGAGGCGCTCACAAAATTGTCGGCCAGGCGGAAGAGAAGTGGCACCAGGCCATGGACAAATGGGGAGCTAATGAGCCGGTGGGTTTCCCCAACACCGCCTATTACCTGCCCGTCATCTATGGCATTACGGGCATGAAGGTGGAAAAACTGGGGGATATGGAAGCGGTATTGAAAAAGTGCCGGCAGATACTCCCGCCGCCGGTAAGAGAGGAGCACCCCCTGCCCTACCTGGCACCAGCCCTTGATGCCGGCATGGTAACCTTTTTCGCCGAGGAGATTATTGAAGCGATAAGGTACCTGGAACAGCCTGACTTCTACACCAAACAGGAGGATATTGCCGACAGTAACATCTGGCTCGGTGCCGCCGACGACATTATACTGAGAAAGAGAGGCATAGAATTTGTTGATGGCACTGCCCCCGGCTTTGCGGCTATTGTGGGGGCGGCACCCACCAGCGAGATAGCCGCTACCATTGCCCAAGAACTCCAGCAGAAGAACCTCTATGTCTTTATGTCCGGCGAGTATGATGGCAAGAGGTTCTCTGAGCAGCTGGTGGAAGCCGGGGTTCAGATTGGCTGGCCAACTCGATTGGTCTCCTTTGGTCCGGACACCAGTGCCACGGTGTTCGCCGCGGGTTTTGCCACCCGGGCGGCTCTTTCCTTCGGTGGCATTGAGGCCGGTGACTACCGAAAAATCCTTATTTACAACAAGGACCGTATCTTTGCCTTTGTCCTGCCCATGGGCTACGTCACCGACGAGTGGTATGCCAATGCCGCCGGGGCTATCAACTGGGGATTCCCCACTATCGCCGATACCCCGATACCTGAGGTGCTACCCACCGGTATCTGCACTTACGAGCACGTTGTCTCCAATATCCCTCATGACAAGTTGGTCGCCAAGGCGATAGAAGTAAGAGGTCTGAAGGTCACCGTGGCTGAGGTGCCAATTCCAGTAGCCTTTGGTCCCGCCTTTGAGGGCGAAAGGGTTCGCAAGGAGGAATTCTACGTGGAGTGTGGCGGGCAGAGAACCCCCATGTGCGAATGGTGTACCACCAAGAACATGGATGAGGTTGAGGACGGGAAGATTGAAGTAATCGGTCCCGAGATAGATGCGGTCACTCAGGGCTCGGCTTTACCTCTAGCCATAGTGGTTGAGGTCGCCGGAAGAGACATGCAGGATGACTACGAACCTATCCTGGAGCGACAAATTCACCATCTGATAAACTACGCCCAGGGTGTATGGCACCAGGGGCAGCGAGATATTGCCTGGATACGAATTAGTAACGCCGCCAAGGAAAAGGGATTCAAGTTCAAACACATTGGTGACCTGCTCCATGCCAAGCTGCATCAGGACTTTGGCCGCGTTTTTGACAAGCTGCAGGTAAAACTTTACACCGAAGAGGACAAAGTAAAGGAGATTGTCGAGCAGGCCAGAGCCGTTTATGTGACCCGGGACACCCGGATTGAAGGCATGACTGACGAGTCCGTTGAGACCTACTACTCCTGTACCCTGTGTCAGTCCTTTGCCCCCAGCCACGTCTGCGTCATTAGCCCGGAAAGAACCGGTCTCTGCGGTTCCTATAACTGGATGGACTGCAAAGCCGCTTTTGAGATTAACCCCACCGGGCCTAACCAGCCAGTGGAGAAGGGGGAAGTCCTCGACCCTAAACTCGGGCAATTCAAGGGAGTAAATGATTTCATCTTCAAGGCTTCACGGCAGAAGATAGACCACTATAACTTCTACAGCATAATCTATGACCCGATGACCACCTGCGGCTGCTGTGAATGCATTGCCGCCGTCCTGCCCCTCTGCAACGGGATAATGACGGTAAACCGGGAGTACAGTGGCATGACCCCCTGCGGAATGAAGTTCACCACACTGGCCGGAACCATTGGCGGCGGCATAAGCACTCCCGGCTTCGTTGGTCACGGCAAGTATAATACCACCCAGAGGAAATTCATCATCGGTGATGGCGGCTTGCTGAGAATAGTCTGGATGCCCAAGGTGCTGAAAGAGGAGATTGGTGAACGAATAAAGAAGAGAGGCGAGGAGATGGGTGTTCCCGACCTGCCGGACAAGATTGCCGACGAGACGGTCGGTGTCACCGAGGAGGAAATCCTGCCTTTCCTGGAGGAAAAGGGGCACCCGGCCATTACCATGGACCCGATACTAGGCTAAGAGAGGAGTGTGACCAATGCCTACCGGTATAGAGATATTCAAACTACTCCCCAAGACCAATTGCGGCGAATGCGGAGTGCCTACCTGCCTTGCCTTTGCCATGAATCTGGCGGCGGGGAAGGCGGAACTCACTGCCTGCCCCTATGTCTCCGAGGAGGCCAAGACTCAACTGGAGGCGGCATCGGCGCCACCCGTTAGACCGGTCACCATTGGGCTGGGCGACCGCGCCCTGAAGGTCGGCGGTGAGACCGTTATGTTCCGCCACGAAAAACGGTTTGAGAACCCCCCGGGCTTCGCCATCCTTATCAGTGATAGCCTGGACGATTCTGAGGTTAACGCCCGCGTGGATAAGCTCAACCAGCTCCAATATGAACGCGTCGGTCTCATACTCCGTCCCGAGCTGGCCGCACTGAAGTGCGATTCCGGAGATGCCGCCAAGTTTGAGGCCCTGGTTAATAAGGTAAAAGAAAAGACCGACGCCGGCATCATCGTGATGAGCGATAACCCTGACATCCTGGCGGCCGGCCTGAAGGCCTGTGCCGACCGTAAGCCGCTGCTTTATGCCGCCACCGAGGAGAATGTGGACCGAGTAGCGGCTCTGGGGAAAGAGAATTCCTGCCCGGTAGCCGCCAGGGCCCCTGACCTGGAGAAGCTGTCTGAACTTACTCCCCGGTTAACCGGGGCCGGAGTAAATGATATCATCCTCGATTCCGGATCAAGAACCATGCGCCAGGCATTTGAAGACCAGATAGCTATCAGAAGCTCTGCCCTGAACAAGAAGTTTCGCCCGTTGGGCTTTCCGACCATTGTCTTCCCGGCTGAGATGACGGATAACCCGATGAAAGAGGCGGTAATTGCCTCCGTGTTTGTGGCTAAATATGCCGGTATCATCGTTCTCTCTGATTTCCAGGGAGAGAGCCTGTTCCCCCTGCTTGTCCAGAGAATGAATATCTATACCGACCCCCAGCGCCCGCTGGCCACCACGCAAGGAATCTACGAGATTGGTGGTCCTGATGAGAATTCGCCGGTGCTCATCACTTCCAACTTTTCACTCACCTACTTCATTATCTCCGGTGAAATTGAAAACAGCCGGGTTCCCACCTGGCTCTTAGTCCAGGACACGGAAGGACTCTCGGTTATGACCGCCTGGGCCGCCGGGAAATTCGTCGCTGACGCCATCGGGCCCTTCGTTAAGAAGTCCGGCATCACTGACAAAGTAAAGCACCGTAAACTGGTCATCCCGGGCTACCTCGCCGCCGAAAGCGGCGGCCTGGAAGAAGAGTTGCCGGACTGGGAGATTCAGGTCGGCCCCAGAGAGGGGGCACATATCCCAGCCTATATCAAAGCCTGGAAACCTTAAGGAGGAGAATAAGTAATGATCCTTATCGGGGAAAATCTCAACATTATGTCCCAGACTCTTGGCCCGGCATTGAGGGGAAGAGACCCCGGCCCCATCCAGGAGATGGCAAAACAGGAAACGGAGACCGGCATTGACTACATTGACCTGAACATTGGCCCCGCCCGGAAGGCCGGTGACGAACTGATGGCCTGGGTGGTTAACACCGTGCAGGACGTTACTGACAAGCCGCTATCTCTGGACACAACCAACCCGGTGGCTATGGAGGCGGGGCTGAAAGCCTATAAAGGCAAGGCGCTCATTAATTCCATCTCCCCGGAAAGACTGGACGAGGAATTGCCCATGGTGCAGAAATACGATGCGGACATGATTGGGTTGTTGTGGGGTCTGGATGGAATGCCCCGGGACGCCAACGAAAGGTGTGTCCTCGCCGTTGACCTTATCTATAAAGCCAATGAAACGGGCATACCGAACGAGAAAATCTGGATTGACCCCATCGCTACCCCCATCTCCGTGGAGATTAATCAGGTGAAATCCTGCGTGGAGTTTATGAGCATGCTCCAGGATATTGCCCCCGGCTGCAAATCCACGGTGGGCCTGTCAAATATCTCCAATGGCACCCCGGCTCACCTCAGACCCTACCTTAACCGGACCTACATGATAATGCTCATGAAGTACGGGCTCTATTCCGCCATTGTTGATGCTTTTGATGAGGAACTCGTAAAAATAGCCCGGGGTGAGATGCCAGAAATCGTCAATCTGGTTCATCGCTTAATGGACGGTGAGACACCTGACCTTGCCTCTTTGAGTCAAAAAGAGGTGGAATATGTGAAAACGGTCAGGGTTCTTACTGGTAAAAACCTCTACTCTCACTCGTGGCTTGAAATATAATAGATGCTACATCATGGAAGAGATACATCCGCCATTGACAACCAATCAGACCAGCCACGAACATGGTTATGGGCTGGCCTACCGGCTGGCCCAAGAGCAGCTGGCTAAGATTAGCGATATTGACCAGCTATGCCTCAGAACCGGGGCCCGCTCCCGGACGATAGATTCCCAGAAAGCTATCATCCTTGAATACCTGAATGAGTCGTATCAAATCCTCCTGCCCGATATTAAGATTTCACCAGCAGGCAGTGAGCGGGAGGTCCCGCTGAGGGACCGGATTCTAATACTTCACTACCTGGCCCAGGCCAAGGGAACCCCGCTTACCCGTAAACCCATTGCCTATAAAGAGCTAGCGGAAGGGGTCATCTACTTCCCCACCTTCTACCTGAGAGCGATAAAGCCACTGGTAAGCAATTTCGGCAACCAGCCCCGTCGCCTGCTGTATGTTTCCCGGAACCTGGGGGGGACTAAAGCCGAGTACGGTGACATCTCCGTGACCATCAACGCCTTCAGCCACGTACCGATAACCCTTATCCTGTGGCAGGGTGATGACGAGCTACCCCCTGAAGGAAACATACTCTTTGACAGCACGATTTCTGACTACCTCCCCACGGAAGATATCAACGTCCTCTGTGAAATCATCGCCTGGAAGTTAGTCAAGCTGCTGAAGGAAAGTTCTCATCATCAGACCAAGAGTGGGTAATCTAAGATACTCGTCAGCACTACCAACCGTTTACCGGTGGTTAATTCCCCCCATCCACGACAACGATGAAACGTCTAAAATAGTCAGCGCTAATTTACAGTTACCATGACTTATGTTATAATGTGTCCGTTTGTTATAAAGCTACAAATTGCAAATTTTCCACCACCGGGAAATAGGGAGAGGCGGTTTTGAACAAGGCCATAAAAACCGAGGTAATGAATCAATACGCACTACACGAAGGGGACACCGGCTCAGCCGAGGTTCAGGTAGCCGTACTTACCGGCCGTATAAAACAGCTAACCACCCATATGGCGGCTAACCGGCACGACTACCACTCGCAGCGGGGTCTGCTTAAGCTAGTCGGCCGAAGAAGAAGGCTGCTGGCTTACCTAAATAAGCAAAATGTGAAGCGGTATAAGAGCCTGATTTCCCGGCTCGGACTGCGCAAGTAATGACTAGAGCGGGGAGGGGTATCAGTGTCATCCAAGATTTTTCAGCGAGAAGTTGGGAGTAGAAGTCTCACTATAGAAACCGGCAAACTGGCGGGCCAGGCAAATGGGGCGGTAACCGTTCGCTATGGAGACTCGGTAGTTCTGGTTACCGTTTGCACCAGCAAGGAACCCAGAGAAGGAATAGACTTTCTCCCTTTAACCATTGACTACGAAGAGAGATTATATGCGGCGGGTAAGATTCCCGGCGGCTTCATCAGAAGAGAAGGACGCCCCACCCAGGAAGCGACCCTGGCCGCCCGACTTACCGACCGCCCCTTACGCCCCCTGCTGCCGAAGGCATGGCGTAATGAGATCCAGCTAATAATTACCGTCCTTTCCGTAGACCAGGAAAACGACCCTGATATTCTGGGCGTTATCGGTGGCTCGGCGGCACTCTCAATATCAGAAATGCCCTTTGCCGGCCCGGTAAGCGCCGCGCACGTAGGCTATATCGATGGCGAGCTAGTACTAAATCCAACACTGGTCCAGCTGGACAGCAGCCTGCTTGACCTGATAGTGGTCAGCAACCGGCAAGCAATAGTAATGGTAGAGGCCGGGGCTAAAGAAGCTTCAGAGGAGATCGTCACTAAGGCGATTTTGTTTGGGCACCAGGCCAACCAAGACATTATTGAACTGCAAGCCGAGCTTCAGCAGGCTTGTGGAAAGCCCAAGATAGAAGCACCCGTCAGCCAAATTAATGCTGAACTTGTAGCAAAAATTTCATCAATAGTCGGAGGAAGGCTGGCTGATATATGGCATTTCACGGAAAAGCACCCCCGTGAAGAAGCCCTCAGCAAGCTGGAGCAGGAACTCACTGAGGCTCTGGGCGAATCATTCTCCAAAGAGGAAATACTGGCGGCTTTTGACTCCAGGGTCAAAGAAGAGATAAGAGCTAATATCCTGGAAAAGGGTCAGCGTCCTGGCGGCCGCGGCCTGACTGAAGTCCGACCCATCAGCTGCGAGGTTGGGCTTCTGCCGCGTACCCATGGCTCAGCTTTATTTACGCGGGGTCAAACCCAGGTTTTAACCATTACCACCCTGGGCTCCATTAGCAAGGCGCAGCCACTTGACGGACTGGGTTTGGACGAGTCCAAACGCTTTATTCACCATTATAACTTCCCGCCCTACTCCTCCGGCGAGGTTAAACGCGTCGGTACCACCAACCGCCGTGAAATTGGGCACGGCGCCCTGGCGGAGCGCGCCCTGATACCGGTACTGCCCCAGGACGATGCCTTCCCTTACACCATTCGCCTGGTCTCAGAGGTGTTAAGCTCCAGCGGCAGCACCTCAATGGCCAGTGTCTGTGCCTCCAGCCTCTCCCTGATGGATGCCGGGATACCAATAAAGAAAGCCGTAGCCGGAACGGCCATGGGCCTGGTCACGAATGACAACGGTGACTATGCCGTTTTAACCGATATTGCGGGTATTGAAGATGCTTACGGAGATATGGACTTCAAGGTAGCGGGCACCGCCGATGGTATCACTGCCCTCCAGATGGATACCAAGCTCAAGGGCGTACCCTCAGAAATTCTGGAAAAGGCGCTGTATCAAGCCCGGGAGGCACGCCTCTTTATTCTGGACCAGATGCAGCAAACCATCAGCTCCAGTCGGAGTGAAATGAGCCAGTATGCGCCACGAGTGTACCAGATAACCATTGACCCGGACAAGATTGGGGCGGTAATTGGTACCGGCGGTAAAACAATCAGGTCAATTATTGCTGAAACTAAAGCCACTATTGACATTAATAATGAGGGTACGGTACTCATCGGTTCGCCCAACGCCGAGGCTGCCCAGAAAGCTATCCAAATAATTGAGAGCTTAACCAAGGAAGTAGAGATTGGCAGCGTATACACCGGAAAGGTAACCCGCCTGATGAACTTCGGTGCTTTTGTGGAGATTCTTCCCGGGAAAGAAGGTCTGGTCCACATCAGTGAACTGGCTGACCATCACGTGGCCCAGGTTGAAGATGTAGTTAAAGTAGGCGATGAGGTTACCGTCAAGGTAATTAATATTGACCACATGGGCCGGACAAACCTATCCCGAAGGGCTACTATGGAAGCCACATCCGAGACAACGGGAACCGGAGGGCAAGATTCACCATCCCCCAGCTACCCGTTCAAAAAGAGTGATAACCGTCCCCCCCACCCTCCCCGTAACCAGAGGTTCAGGTAATGAAGCCAATAAAGGTTGTCGTCAGCGGGGCATTGGGCCGGATGGGGCGAGAGACAGTTAATGCCCTGGGGCGTGAACCTGAAATAAAGTTAGTCGGTGCTGTTGAGCTCCAGGTTACTGAGGACTGCCTGTCACTCCCCGACGGCTCAGGTACAATACCATTGTCTTCAGACTTAGGCTTTACTCTCACCAGTTGTCAACCTGATGTCCTGGTAGATTTCACCATTGCCCCAGCTGTCATGCCGGCGGTGCGTATGGCTGCGGAACAGAAAGTCAACATGGTAATAGGCACCACCGGGTTAACTGCTGATGACCTTGCCGAGATTGACCGTCTGGCCACGGCTCACCAGGTTGGCGCAGTGGTCGCACCCAACTTTACCATAGGCGCCGTCCTGATGATACACCTGGCCAAGATAGCCGCCCGGTACTTCAACTATGCTGAGATTATTGAGCTACATCACCACCTGAAGGCGGATGCCCCCTCAGGAACTGCCCTGTCTACGGCTAAAGCTATGGTTCAAGCCAGAGGTAAACCATTTCAGTCACCGCACCAAAAAGAAGAAACATTACCCAGCCGTGGAGAACAAATTGAAGGCATCAGCCTGCACAGCATACGCTTACCCGGTCTTATGGCGCACCAACAGGTACTTCTGGGGGGACCGGGACAAACACTAAGCATACGCCATGATACTATTAGTCGGGAATGCTATATGCCGGGCGTTATCCTCGCCGTTAGGGAAGTAGTCAAGCGTAGAGGACTGGTTCACGGTCTTGATACCCTACTCAATTTATAGGAGACGGTGATGGCAGGGTATAAAGTGGCTATTGTTGGGGCTACCGGGCTGGTGGGGCGAGAGTTCATCAAAACCCTGGAACAGCGCAACTTCCCCGCCGCCTCAATTCAGCTGTTTGCCTCAGACCGCTCCGCGGGCAAAAAGCTGCCGGTGGGCCATGAGGAGGTTGAAGTAAGAGAGACCACGCCCGAGTCCTTCGAAGGAATAGATATTGCCCTCTTCTCCGCCGGTGCGGAAGTTAGCCGTCACTTCTCACCAATAGCGGCACAATCTGGAGCGGTAGTCATTGATAATAGCTCTGCCTTTAGAATGGTACCCACCGTGCCTCTGGTAGTACCTGAGGTCAATCCCGAGGATATTAAGTGGCACAAGGGAATTATCGCCAACCCGAATTGCTCAACAATCCAGATGGTAACGGCCTTATACCCACTACATAAGGTTAATCCCATCAAACGTATTATCGTTGATACCTACCAGGCAGTGTCAGGGACTGGTGCCGCCGCCGTAGAGGAACTGTCAACCCAGGTCAGGCAGGTGTTGAATGGGCAGACCACCGTCCCCCATATCTACCCTCACCAGATAGCCTTTAACATGCTGCCAGAAATAGATGTCTTCCTGGATAACGGCTACACCAAAGAGGAATGGAAGATGGTAGAAGAAACAAGGAAAATAATGCATGCGGAAAACATGGCTATCTCGGCTACCTGCGTGCGAGTTCCAGTATTCACCGGACACAGCGAGGCGGTTCATGTGGAATTCTCCCAGCCGATGTTCCCCGAGGATGCCCACCGTATCTTAACTCGGGCACCGGGCGTTAAGGTGCTGGATGACACCACTATCAGTCTCTATCCCCAACCATGGTCAGCCGCTGGTACTGACGAGGTTTTTGTGGGACGTATTCGCCGTGATGCCTCTAACCAAAACGGTTTAGCTATGTGGATTGTTGCCGACAATTTGCGCAAAGGGGCGGCTCTCAACGCTGTTCAAATCGCCGAGGAAATAATCAAGCGGAACCGGGTAAATCCGAAGGCTAAAAAATGGAAAAAATAGGCCGACTGCTGACGGCAATGGTAACACCCTTTAACGAAGAAGGGGAAGTTGATTATGAGCAAGCCAAAAGGTTAGCCCTAGCCCTACTCAACTCAGGCAGTGATGGATTGGTGGTCGTGGGCACGACCGGAGAGTCTCCCACTCTTATCCGGGAGGAGGAGTACCGCCTGTTCACTGAAGTAAAATCAGCCGTCGGTGAGCGAGGGGCAGTAATAGCTGGCACCGGGAGCAATAGTACGGCCGAGGCTTTGAAGGCAACTAAAGAAGCAGAGCGAATAGGGGTTGATGCTTGCCTGCTGGTAGTCCCCTACTACAACAAGCCTACTCAGGAAGGCCTGTACCAGCACTTCAAGACTATTGCCCAGAGCACAAGCCTGCCCTGCATCCTCTATAATGTGCCATCACGCACCGTTACCAACCTAGCCGCTGACACGGTTATCAAACTTAGCCAGATAGATAACATTATCGGGGTAAAGGAAGCCAGCGGCAACCTGGAGCAAATCTCTAAGCTTATAGGTGGCACTAAGGACGATTTCCTCGTCTGGAGTGGCAATGACAGCGATACCCTACCCATACTAGCCTTGGGTGGCTATGGCGTCATCAGCGTCGCCTCCCACCTGGTTGGTAAACAAATCAAAGAAATGATCGATAGCTTTGTCAATAGTAAGATAGAGACGGCGGCGGCTATCCACCGCCACCTCTTACCTCTGGTTAACGCGCTGTTTATCGTCTCCAATCCAATACCGGTGAAATATGCCCTTAATCATATTGGCTTCCGTGCTGGCAAACCGCGTCTGCCTCTTACCGAGCCAGATGAAAAATCAGCCACACTGATTGAAGACACCCTGAAAGAATACCACATTGATTTAGCCGCACCCTGAAAAGGCGTCTATCTTAGGCAAGGCTAATCTTCCCATTCGTGTCGCCAGTCTTTAATGATGGTAGCCCCTGCCCCCACTACCCAGACAACACTTATATTAAGCTCAGACACGCCACTTCAAATGCGCTATGGAAGTTGCAGGGAAACCCAGGATTTGTTAGACTATTCTCGTTATAAAGTGGGCCGTTAGCTCAGTTGGCAGAGCGCCTGACTTTTAATCAGGACGTCACAGGTTCGAGTCCTGTACGGCCTACACTCGCCTCCCTCCCTATTTGCAAACATTTTGCTAACATTGGTCTCTGAATTTTCGTTAGCCAAAGCCAGAACCTCATCGAATCTCTCCACCGCCGCCTCCTGAAGCCCCGGTAATACGTGGCTGTAAGTGTCCTGTGTAATGGCCACCGCGGCATGCTTCTTCTTGTGAGGGTCAACCCCTATAATCACGTATCCCTCAGGTACTTGTTTTCGCTTCCGGGCTGCGGTATTCTTCATTTCTGATGGCTCCTTCTACTTTAGATTTGGTGTTAAGCTGTACACCGTTATTTCTATTGTAGCCGGAGCCATCTCTTTTTAGTTACTCTATATACTAATACGCTAGAAAGTGCAACTGAGCATCAGCAAGGGAACTAATGTGTCTTTACTGTTCTGACACCATAATGATGCAACCTTCTTCCTCAAGCTAGGCTCTTACGTACTCTGGACGCTGCCAGCACCAGGGTAATCACTCCCATTACCGCAAGGATAGCCGCCTCCTGCCAGAGATATTCTATGCCTACCCCCTTGACCACGATACCGCGCACTATACGGAGGTAGTAGGTTAGCGGTATAAACGCCGAAATCCACTGTACCAACTTTGGCATGGACTCGACCGGAAAAATGAACCCACTGAGTAGGATACTGGGTAGCAACACCAGAACGCTGGCTTGCATAGCTTGAAACTGAGTGTGGGATATGGTGGAGATGAAAAGGCCGATAGCCAGCGAGAACATGATGAAGAGAGAAGTCAGCAACAGAAGCAGCAACAGGTTGCCCCGAATTGGCATGTTGAAGATCAGTACTGCCGTGGTCAGAATCAGAATTACCTGGACGTAGGCAATGATAACGTAAGGGATGAGCTTGGCCACAATAAGTTCGCCACGCCGCAAGGGAGTAACGTTGAGCTGCTCGATGGTACCGTTCTCCCGTTCGCGGACAATGGCGAAAGCAGTAAGCATTACCGTAAGCATCTGAAGGATAAGTCCCACTACCCCGGGAAGGTAGAAAATTGAGCTCTGCATAGCCGGGTTGTACCAAATCCGTGGTTGGAGTGAAATTGGCAGTGCCAAATCACTTAACCGGTCTTTACTCATCAGTTCAGCACTTTTTGCCTGCACTATCAGACTGGCATTAGCCAGCGCCTGTATTCCGGTAGAGGGGTCGG
>SDBU01005419.1_pt1 | contig 15284 bp, 17 predicted proteins | sample 2277071 | NCBI WGS metagenome assembly SDBU01 (sample SAMN10397929, study PRJNA504765) | marine sediment metagenome | isolation source: marine sediment core GS08_GC12, 126 cmbsf | place: Arctic Ocean: Gakkel Ridge, Loki's castle | collected 2008
GGACCTGGCCGAATCATTTGCCCGAGCGCTCGGCCACGAGGACCGCGCCTTCCTGCTCCCCATATACTACGTGGGTGGCCGCATCGAGGCTGAGATCTCCTCGACCGACCTGGCCGCGGAGGCGCGGGCGCAGGGCGCGCCGGTCGAGGCCCTGCCCGACCGCCGCAGTTTGCTCGACCGGTTGGGCCGGACCGTGCGTGAGAACGACACGATCCTCGTCATGGGCGCGCGAGACGAATCCCTGACCCAGCTCTGTCGCGACATCTCGGCCAGTCTCGAGAAATGGCCGGGCGAGGAGACTTCAGGTCCCAGTCGTCCCCAAGTCCTGCACCCGTAACGGCGGCAGTATGGCGGGCATCTTGCCCGCCACGGGGGCGGGACGCTTTCGCTCCTGCCGCCTTGCCCGCCGAAGGTGGGTAAAATGGCGGCGCTACGCTGTGACACAATGCACGCGCAGACATTCTTGACTTTGCAGGGCGGATAAAATAGCATCGCCACAGCACTTGGGTCCACTTCACATGGGGATGCCACACGTGAAAGAGCATCGAGCCTGGCGTGGCATGCTGAAGATATTCCGCTTCGCCAAGCCCCATTGGCTCCTCATCCTCTGTACGCTCGGCGCCATGGTGCTCTACGCCGCCAGCGAGGGCGCGTTCCTCTTGCTCATGGGGCCGTTCATAGACGCGTTCCGCCGTCGGGCCGAGGGGGGTGCCGAACTCGACCTGAATCCCGAAAAGCTGTACAGGGTCGGCAAGTTCATCCTCCTCCTGGCGCCGCTGATCGCCGCAGGCGCGTTCTCGCAGCGGTTCCTGAGGGGCCGCGTGATCTGGCTGCTCACTGTGGACTTGCGCAATGCCATCTGCTCCGCGCTGATGCCGCAGTCCCTCACCTTTTTCGAGGACCGGCGCAGCGGCGACCTCATGAGCCGCATCACGAACGACGTGACCCGCTCGGAGGTCGCCTTCGGCCAGATGTTCGGCACCATTCCGGAACACGGTCTCCACATGGCCATGGGCGCTTCCGTGGCCGCCATAGCGAGTTGGAAGCTCTTCCTGGCCGGCCTCGTGAGCGTGCCGCTCGTCCTCGTGCCCATCGTCTATCTGGCCAGGAAGATCAGAAAGTACAGCCGCGAGGGACTGGAGAAGCTCTCCGACCTCACCGACCAGATGGCCCAGATGTTCAGCGGAATCCGGGTCATCAAGGCGTTCAAGATGGAGCAGGCCGAGATCCAGGAGTTCCAGCGCGTCAATAGCAAGCTCTTCAGCAAAATGATGAAGCAGGTCCGCACCAAGGGCCTGAGCGCCGGCGCCCTTGAACTGGTCACGCGCAGCTTAATCGGGGCGGGACTCCTGATCGCCATCTGGGCCATGACGACGGGATACATCGAGATTGCCCTGAGCAATCTCATCCTCTGTATCGGCGGCACCTACTATTCGTTCAACGCGCTTCGCCGACTCGTGAAGGCGTACAACCAGCTCCAGGGCACCATCCCCGCCGCGGACCGGATCATGGAGCTGATCGAAGAGAGACCGGCGCTGGAGGATGCGCCCGACGCGGCCCCGCTGGAGCGCGTCCAACGCGGAATTCGTTTCGACAACGTCTCGTTCGCCTATGGCTCCGAGCCGGTGCTGCGCAACGTCTCCTTCGAGGCGCGCGCCGGCGAAACCGTGGCCGTGGTCGGCCGAAGCGGCGCGGGCAAGTCCACGCTCATCGCGCTCATCCCGCGATTCTACGACGTCACGGCCGGCTCGATCGAGATAGACGGTCTCGACGTGAGGAAGATCAAGCGCGATTCGCTTCTCGATCGCGTGGCCATCGTCTCCCAGCAGACGTTCCTGTTCAACCGCAGCATCGCGGAGAACCTGCGCTACGGCCGGCCCGGGGCGACAATGGAGGAGGTTGAGCAGGCGGCGCACGCGGCCAACATTCACGACTTCATCGTCTCCCTGCCCGACGGCTACGAGAGCCTGTGCGGCGAGTTCGGCACAAAGCTATCCGGCGGCCAGCGCCAGCGCATCGCCATTGCCCGCGCCCTTCTCAAGAACGCCGACATCCTCATTCTCGACGAGGCCATGGCCGGTCTGGACGCGGAATCCGAGGCGGTCGTGCGCCAGGCGCTGCAAGACCTCATGCGCGGCCGCACTACCTTCGTCATCACCCACGACCTCTACACCATCCAGCACGCGGACCGGATCCTCGTCCTCACTGAGGGGCGGCTCGTGGCCCAGGGCACACACGAGCAGCTCATGGCCCAGGGCGGCGAGTACTCGTCGCTGTACGCCCTTCAATTCAAGACCGTCGCCATCCCCGTGCCCGCAACCCGCCGGCCGTCGAGCGAGTATTAGGACGAATTGCCTCGCCACAGAGAGCACAGAGGACGCCGAGGCCGATGAAGAAGCAAGAACGGCCAATGACAGTTGAAGGTGGAAAGACGTGAGGGTGTTGGCAGACTTCAGACATTTCCATCCCTTCTCAGTGTTCTCTGCGGCCTCAGTGGTCAATTCGTCGTGTAGATCGGTCCCCGACTCGGCTGAGCCGGCACCAGAGCATATGGGCTGGCTGTGAGATGATGCAGCAAGGTATGAGAATTCTGACGGACTACCAGGGCCGTAGGGTGCGACGTACTCCCGAACGGTTACGTCATATTACGGAGCACCCTGAAATGCAGACGATGGAGCCTGCACTGGCCCAGACGCTGCAAAGCCCGGCGCTTGTTGTCCAGTCGAGAACCGATGAACGTGCCGTGCTCTTCTACCGGCACTATCGCGGAACAGCCGTGAGTGACAAGTGGCTCTGCGTCGTGGTAACATACCTAAGTGATGATGCTTTCGTGCTTACGGCCTATCTGACGGACAGGCCGAAGAAAGGAAAAGGACTATGGCCCAGCGAGTGAAGGTCTGGTTTGATGCGGAAGGTGATTTTCTCGAAGTCACGTTCTCCGACAAGCCCGGCACCATGCGTGAGACCAACCACGACGCAGTCATGGAGCGGGTCGATGAGGAGGGCAACATCCTCGGCTTCTCGGTCATGCGCGTGAGCCAGTTTCGAAAAGGAACTCCTCTCGTTGCGGAGCTTACTTGAACTGGCATGCCCTGTCACTGCCCACGTGACTGCCCTCCAAGGCGGCCGAGCGTGAACCCTCGCCTTCTATTGATGACCGCATAAGTAATGCTACACCACAGAGGACACGAAGGTCACAAAGGACGGAATGAAAAAACGCTGGCATTCTTAGCTCTTCTTCGTGAACTTCGTGGTGACAGCCGTTGTTGCTTTTGTTGTGCGGAGGCCAATAACATTCGGATATCAGGCCTAAAGTTTGCCGCGAGATTCGAGTTTTGAAATTCAGATGTGATTGCACCCAGGAGCCGTTGTAGGAGATTGGGCCTTGAGCACGCCTCCTTCTGCAATTCTCAAGTTGATCGAGACCTTCGAGCGCAACCTCGACCCCTACCGCGCCCCGTCCTACAAAGAAGCCCGGTTGCGCAGCGAGTTCATCAACCCCATGTTCGAGGCGCTCGGCTGGGACGTGCACAACAGGGCCGGCCACGCCGAGCCGTACAAGGACGTCATCCACGAGGACGCCATAAAAGTCGCCGTTCCTGCAAGGGAGCCTGACGAAAGGACCCACCTCGAACGCGAGATCAAACCAGACCCACGACCAGATTGACCGGCTCGTGTACGAGTTGTACCGCCTGACCGACGAGAAAATAGTGATTGTCGAAGCTAGTGGACGATGATATGAAAGCGCCCCGCGAGATCAGCCGTAGAGCAAACACTGCACTGTGACATTTCCATTCGTTCCCACTTCCCTTGTGAGGGAACTTAGTCAGATGGCTGAGGACACATGGAAACACGACTCAAACAAGTCGGAAGAGTCTGAATGGGATGACGGCGAGCAGGCCGGAAGGGGGATAGTCCCGGAAGATCTCGGTTGGCCTGGTCTCGTCTGGTCCATGTTTGGCAAATATGCGTCACTACATCCTGTTCCAGTCATCATGCTTTTAGTCGGTGTTCTTGCCGTCTATGCGGGTGCCCGTTCCATGTCCTCTTGGCTGCAGTTTGTCTGCTATTTTGTTTCGATTGTCGTTCTTGCGGTCGCTACGATATGGCTGCACGTGTCCCATCGCCCAGCTCGGCCCGAAGCGGTCTCGGATGAGCGTGATCGATACAGACGTTTCCCTGTTGAGGGGCCCTTTCGCCCTGATCTTTGGCTCTTCGCGCTGAAACTCCAGGGCGGGAAACGCATCACCAGGGGTTCTATTCCGTGTCGTGGCGACAACGATAAGGTTACACACCTGGAGCGTACTCCGCACCTTGGTCATTTTATCTACGTGCTTGCCGGGGCGGCACCTTGGCCACACGGGGGCAAACCGTCACAGGCGGTTGCCGATCTGCTCTTAAGGACCGTCGAATCGGACGAACTGAGGGTGGTCGAGGAGGTTGTGGCCAGTTTTCACCTCGTCGACGCTCGACTCTCCTATGTCATTTGCGAAATACCTGATAACATACCACTCCATCGAAGCCGGAGCATATTGGACAGAATCACAAGGCGACTCCGTGAAGGCGGCATTCGCGAACAGGCTGCTATTGCGGACGCATGAGCAACTGGCGGAGTCTAAGACGCCGGACGAGAAGACCCGACTCGAACGCGAGATCAAAGCCAGCGAGGACGAAATAGACCGGCTCGTGTATGAGGTGTATGGATTGACGGATGAGGAGATCGGCATCGTCGATGAAAGGACGATGAGTGGAGGTACCCATTGCGTAGTGAGGACATAGTCATGGAGATCGAGATCGCGAGCATTGTCCCAACGGTCTACAGAGCCAGGATCTGCGCGATTGATAAGCGCGAGGTGGAAGGACCCGTTTTGGAGAGTAACTGCGTCAGATGCGCGATCGAGCGACAGATGAATGAACTGACAGACATGTGGGCGCAGTTCACGAAATCGAGCTTGAAGCTGCGGCATCAAACGCACTTGAGTGAAGAGCCGGTGCGCAGGCTTCAGAGAAAGACAAAAGCTGGGTTGATCCAGATAACGGAGCCGTCTCCCAAGAAGGTTTACGTCTCGCTTGCCCCGAAGGCGACGTTCTGGTTCTTTTGGATCCTTTACCGGGACGACATCGCCGAAAACCTCAAGGGAGTGAACAAGAATCTCTTTGCGCCCCACGCGGACAATAGAAGAGCCTGGCTTCCGTGGAAATACTCTGATCTGATAAGCCGACCCGCGTTCCGCCCCGCCGTCAATCACGAGTTCAAGCACTGCTTGGTCCACCTGATGTGCGAAGCGGGCGTCGACCCGCAAGTGCTTCCCACCCGTAAAGAGGAAAGGGCGAAGAAGCACGGACCTTTCTTCAAGTCACGCTACCTTGCGGGTCTGCTCCTTGCGCGGGGCGACTATTGGACGTGTGTCTCGAAAGAACTTGATGACTGGGGCAACGCGCCAAACTGAATGCACCCCCGTAAGCCTTCTCGTCGCGGCTTGGCCGAGGAGGAGATCCGGACCGTCCTAAAGGCGATTTGATACGCCGCCGAGGGTTGTAGCTGTCGCAGCTGAGAACAGGGAGCGTCGGGTTTGACAGCAGACCAATAATGGGATATGGTTTCATTGAATTACCTCCCCACCCTTGCTTCGGCAACGGTGGGCAATTACGTCCGGGGACTTGGGCTTCGGCTCAACTCCCCGTGTTCGTTCTCGAGGTTGATGCGCGCGTGACTGAGCTCGGTCGAAAGAACCGTCGGTCGGCCGGGGGGCGGCTGACCCAAATGCTGTACGGACTGACCGGCGACGAGATCAGAATTGTGGAGGAAGGCGCTCGGTGCAAAACAGTGCCACCTCACGCGGCGGCGTGCCCGTTCGCCTCACCGACGAGCGATGGGCGCACATTGTCGAGGAGCATTGCGAACTGGCGGGCATGCGTGAGCACGTCCTGGAGGCCGTCTCCAATGCTGAAGAGATCTTCGCCGGAGCACGGGGAGAACTGCTGGCCCTGCGACCTGTAGCCCACGGGAAGACGCTTGTGGTAGTATATCGAGAGACGGGACCGGAGGACGCCTTTGTCATTACCGCGTTTCTCACCAGCCGCCCCGGTGTGATCCGCCGGAGGACCAAGACATGGCCCCCCAGGACATCAAAGAGTATCTGAAGCTGGTGCCCGCAGTCCTGAACTCGCCGCACCAATACCTCTGGTCGTCGTATGATCCAGAGGCCGACGTGCTGTACGTCAACTTCAAGAAACCCGCCAGCGCCACCGACAGCGAGCTGACCGACGACGACGTGATCATACGGTACGAGGGGGACGAAATCGTCGGCCTCACCTTTCTGCACGCAAGCAAACGCTGATGGCCTGCGGGGTGCGCGTCTGGAGCGGCAGATACGCTCTTGAGCCTGCCGCGCCTCTCCCACATGCCCTGTTCTGACAGAGGGAGAAATTCCGTTCGTCGGGGACGCGACGGGCCGACGATTTTCACGGAAAAGCCTCCACCCCGCTGAAGCGGCGCTTTGGAGGCCCGTGAAGGCCGGCCGCAAAGGACGCCAAGGTTTGTCAATTACATGAAACCCTGGATCAACACGCAAGGTCATGGATAACGCATACGCTGAACAGCTTATCATCTGTGTCTATCTGTGCCCATCTGTGGTTACAGTGTGATCTGCAGAGAGGGAAAGCGATGAAGATCCGATATGACTCCGAAGTGGATGCTATGAGCATCATCTTCCGCGAAACCATGGTCACCACCCGGTCCCTGGCCGAGGGCATCGTTGCGGAATACGACTCAGAGGGGCGGCTTGCCGGTCTCGAGATCCTGGACGTCATCAAGCGTTTCGGAGACCGGGAGACGCTCCGGCAGGTGATCCTGGAAGGTGTCGGCCCGAGCCGTCCTGCCTGACCCAGGACATCGGACGAAAAGGACGCAGCTCGAACGCGTGACCAAGAACAGCGACGACGAAATTGACCGGCTCGTCTGCGACCGCTACGGCCTGACGACTCTCACCACAAAGTGCACTAAGGACACAACGATAAGAGATATCTCCCATCCTTTCTCGCCGGTTCTAGATGAGACATGTCCATTGCCGTTCTTCGTTGTGAAATTCGTTACGTTTCGATGAAACCAACGCGTGGCTGCTCCTGCAGATCATTCCGGCCGTATGAATTTCCACACGCAGCGTTTGTTGGCCGACTTGATCGGTGGGAATGTTTCGCCCTTAGTCACGTTGACGTGCCACTCTTCTTTCGTTGGCGGCGGAGTCCAGGTCCCGTCGGCGTATCCATCAAAGAGGTAGACTCCCGACGCATCGCACTCGTCGCCAGTTGTGAAACGGTCGCCCAGGTGCGCCATCTCTGTGCCCTCCGAGAAAGGAAGAAGTGACAATCCGCCCCGGCCGTCCTTTCACGATAAAGCGTATGCCGCCTGCAAAGGCCTTTCAATAAGAAATGCCCAGCGGCTTTACCTATGTGCGAGAGTTGCCGTCCGAGATGTGGTGAGTCCCCGTTACTTCTGTGGGGAAGTTGTGGACACTTGAGGGGTGTTCGTCGCGATGATCGGAGGGGGCTGCGCTGTCGCTGTTACAGCCATAAGACAGCGATCCAAAAACAGCTGTGCCTACTGCTAGTGTATTCTAACAAGAACGCCTGCGTTGGTACAAACCAGCAGGTCGACTGGCCAAATAGAGGGAAGGAATTATTGCGCGGCAATTGGGGATGTGATTCGACGCGGATAGTGTGGAACCACAGATAGACACGGATGGTTCGGATAGTAGCAGGGCGCACAGCCGTGCGCCCCTACATGATCATCTGTGCTTATGAGTGCTGATGCGTGGTCGAGATCTATGGCTCGTGCATCTCTGCGTTCTTTGCGTCTTGACGGTGCGATATCTGCGTTGCGGTTCTTGGTGCCCCGCCACGGCGGCCAAGCTTCGTGGCCCACTTGGTCAGTGGTTGGCCCTTGTCTGTGACCTCTGTGTGTTCTGCGGCCAGTTATTCCAGAAGCAGGAGGCCGTAGTAGTTCTGCTCGCAGTTTCGGTCGGCGACGACCTCGATGGGGAGACCGGCCTCGCGCGCGGTGCGGAAGACGTCAATCCCGCTGGCCTCCATGGCTGGCCTTGCGCGATTGGGATGGCGGCATCCCTCCTCGAGACCACATTCACGGCAAAGCCCGCATGGCCCGCAGGCAAAGCCGAACGCTTTGTAGAATCCGGCCAGAAACGCCTCGCGCTCGAGTTGGACGACAATGCGGCGGATGTCCGTGGTGGCATCGGCGTGGATGAGGATCGCTCGGGTGTAGCCGTCGAGCACTTTCCGCGTAGTCTCAGGCGTCGGGGAGTGAGGGGGGCAGCAAAGGTTGGAGCCATACCCACTGCAGCCGTAATTGCACTTCAGTCTGACCCACGGTGCGGTGAACACCTTCTGGGGCGACACAAGCTTTGCGTGCAAAACGCCCTTCTTCAGGGCGCGACGCCGGACCGCTTCAGCGGAAGGCTTTCGCGTAGGTTTCTTTGCCATTCTTCAAGTCTGTTTGAGCGGCGGACCAACTGATGATACCTTGCCGGTGCGAAGGTGTCCAGCGGCATTGCCGGCGACAGCTTCCGCCTGGACTTCCGGGGACGTGAAGCGCTTCCCGCTTCGCGGGACTTCTGTCCCCCAACTGGCGGATCCCCGTTCGGCTCGCGTCCCCGAGGCCCATGAACGGGAACTTCCGACAGAGCCGATTCGGCCTCAGAATTGACAAAAGAGTGATTTTTTGATACAATACACGAGATTTTGGGGACTGACAGCGGGAATATATCCCATATCTGGTGGGACCACAAGGGGGTTCTATGATGCGAAAAGCCCACGACTTTGTGGAGGAGTACAGACGCAAGGGATACCCGGATGGCCGAATCAGAATCATGGCGAGCATGAGACCTGAGCCGATCCGCTCCGAGGTCTTGAAGATCCTTGATGCGGCAGCCAAGAAGCGTTCGCGTCAGGACACTGCGATACTGGGTGAACAACGGGCTGAAGCCGCAGCAGAGAAGCGCCAACCAGTGGAAAGCGCATCGGCGCCTGCGGACGCAGATTCGTCGCATGATCAGGAGACCGAATCGCTCGAGAAAGAAGCGGCGGCGCTCCGACGCGAACGCGAGCAGGCGGACGCTGAGTTGCGACAGGCCAAGGCCGAACTGGCCCAACTCCGCGCCGACAGTGCCGAGAGCAAGGAACTCCGCAAACGTCTTTCAGAGCTGGGATCCGTGCGCACGGAACTGGAGGAGATCAGGAGCCAGCGGCGCCAGTTTGCCGGCGCCAAGGCCGAACTGGAATCCCAGCTCGCCGACCTTCAGGCGAAGTTGGCACAGAGAGACACCCTCCTGGACGAAAAGGACGAATTGCTTTCGGACCTGGAGCGAAGGCTGACCACAGACCGTCAGGATACGGCTTCGCGGCTCGGCGAACTTGGTGTCGCGCTCAAGGAACGACAAGCGCGCATACGTGAACTCGACGCGCGCGCCGGCATACTCGTCGAGGCGGAGGCCGAACTGGAGGCCTTCCGTGATGAAGCGGCCAGACTCAAGGAGACTGAGCAGGCCAAGGCCGCGCGTATCGACGAACTCGAACCGGAACTTACCCGCGCAATGGAAGAAGCCGCCCACCTTCAGCAACAGGTCAGCTCGAACGAAGAGGCGGTCGAGGAACTCCAGGTAAAACTCAACTCACGGGAGGCCGAACTCGACTCGCTCCGCGAGCACTTCGACCGCGAGGCCAACGATCTCAGGAAGCGGGCCGACCAGGAGATGTGGACGATAGGGCGGAGCCTCCGCCGAGTGAGAAGAATTGCTTTGGCCACCGGAGCTATGGCCGCTTGCTTGGTATTTGTTGCGTTCTTCGCGTACATGGGAAGCGCGCGGGAAGCGAAGCAGCTCCGCTCCCGAGTGGCTCTTCTGCAGGACGCGGCCACCTCGTTGCCGACAGCGGAAGCTCGAGCGCATGAGTATGAGGCCGAACCGGCCGTCATCTCGACACGTTTTGAGCCGCCCGCCAGACCCAGACCCGTGCCGCTTGTCACGGTCGGACGGCCTGAGCCTGCTGTCGAAGCCCCAGACCAGGCGCCGGCCGATGAACCTGAACGGCCCGCGTCGCGGACCATCGAGTACGTCGTCCAGAAGAACGACAGCCTCTGGGCCATTAGCAAGAAGTGTCTCGGCAGTGGCGAGAAGTGGCGCGCCATCGCCCGGGAAAACGATATCAGCACTTCCCGGCCGGAGCTGAAACCGGGCATGCGACTGAGGATAACGATCCCCGCGCAAGAGTAGTCTCTGAACCCGCGGGGCGTCGCGCCACGAACGGGGGTGTTCCATTGCGGCCGCGGAATGCGGTACGATGGAACACCCCCGAATTATCTTGAGTGCTACAGAACATGATTGACGTCGAGGAAGGAGTGGGTCATGCTATTTCGACCGATATGCATCGGACCGATCACGGTTCCCGGCAGGCTGGCCCGGTCGGCAACGAACGAGCGGGCGTGCGACCGGAACGGTCACCCCGGCCCGGCGCTGAGCGAAATCCTCGTCGCGCTGGCCGGCGGCGGCACCCCGTGCATAAATACGGGCTACGCCTACGTCCTGCCCAGCGGTCACTCCTCTCCGACGCAGAGCGGCATCCACTCCGACGAGCTCGTGCCGGCCTGGCGCGCGATAACTGACGCGGTCCACGAGGCCCCCGGCGAAAGCCGAATATTCCTTCAGGTCGCCCACGGCGGCAGGCAGATATCCGCCGAGCTCGTGGAGGATCCCATAGCGCCGTCCGCTGTGCCGGTGTCCGCTACCGGAGTCAAGCCCCGGGAGATGACGTTGCGCGAGATCGAAGAATGCCTTCAGGCCTTTGCCGAGGCGGCCAGGCGTGCCCGCGAGGCGGGCTTCGACGGCGTGCAACTCCATTGCGCCCACGGCTACCTGCTGAGCCAGTTCCTGTCGCCGTACGTGAACCGCCGTATGGACGAATGGGGCGGCACGCCGGAGCGGCGGCGCCGATTCGTGCTGGAGAGCTTGCGCAGAGTCCGGGAGGCTGTAGGCCCGGACATGGCGGTGACCGTAAAGCTCAATTGCGAGGACTTCGTCCAGGGCGGCCTGTCCCTCGCCGAAAGCTGCGAGGCGGCGAGGGCGCTGGCCGCTGAAGGAATTGACGCGATCGAGGTCAGCGGATTCATCGCCGACGCGGATGCGCGCCACAGCCCCTCCCGCAAAGGCGACCCGTCCCCGGATGACGAAGGCTACTACTTGTCGCAGGCCGTGGAGATCAAACGGGCCGCCGGGCCGGTGCCGGTGGGCGTGTGCGGAGGGTTCCGCTCGCTGGAAATCATGGAGCGCATCCTCAAGGTCGAGGGGCTCGACTTCATTGCGGCGTCGCGGCCCTTCATCGCCGAGCCGGACCTGGCCCTGCGACTGCAGCGCGGCCAGCCGCGGGCCGCGTGCATATCGTGCAATGAGTGCTCGGAGCGAGGCGACGTTCCGATACACTGCCCCCTCGTTGCCGACGGACGGCTCAAGCCGCCTCCTTTGCCCTCGGACGCAGGGACACAATGACCGATCCCAGTCCCGAGTATAAGGTTGAACTCGATACGTTCAGCGGCCCGCTGGACCTCCTCCTCTACCTGATTCGGCGTGAGGAGGTCGACATCTTTGACATTCCCGTCGCGCGCATTACAGAGCAGTATCTGCGCCACGTTGAGCTCATGTCGGAGATGAATATCGAAATGGCCGGCGAATTCATGGTCATGGCGGCCACGCTCATCGAGATAAAGTCCCGCATGATGGCGCCCCAGCCCGAGCCCATGGATGAAGAAGAACCGGAGGACCCGCGCCTCGACCTCGTGCGTCAGCTTATGGAATACAAGCGGTTCAAGGAGGCCGCCGTCGAGCTCGGCTACCGTGCGCAGGAGCGGGCCGAGCGCTTCGCCCGGGCGGGAGAAAGGGGGGAGCAGGAGGAGGCCCCGGCCACTGATTCCGGGGTGACGCTGTGGGCCTTGCTGGACGCCTTCTCGCGCATTCTGGAACAGACCGGTCCGCGCGGGCCACATGAGGTGCGGCTGGACGACATCCCCCAGGAACAGCTGCAGCAGAGGCTGGAGGCGTGCGTTCGCGCGGCGGGTCGCATCATGTTCTCACGTGTGTTCGAGGGAAAGGCCGATCGCCTCCTTCTCATCGGCATGTTTCTGGCGCTGCTCGAACTTGTGCGGAGACAGGTCATTCGCGCGGAGCAGGAGTCCGCCTTCGGCGAGATCTGGTTGACGTACGTCGCCCCTCCCGGCGACAGCACTGAGTCCGATTCTTTACAATGATTATCAGGTTGCTGAGAGCGTGGAGAGTGCCATCCGGCGGATTCGCCGTTCGGCGAACTTTGGACAATTCCTCTAGTGATCTTTTAAGGAACGACTATTGCCTCATAAGATCCTAGGAATAGCCGGCAGCCCGCGCCGGGGCGGCAACTCGGAATTGCTCCTCGAGGCCGCTCTGAAAGGCGCGGCCGAGGCCGACCCCGCTGCGGAGCTGCGGACAATCGTGGTCAACGAACTCAAATTCGTCCCCTGCCAGAACTGCGGGTTCTGCGAGAAGAAGGGATACTGCCGCTACTCCGAGTCCGATGACATGAAGGGCGTGTACGAGCTCCTCGACGCGTCGGACAGGTTCATCGTCGCCTCGCCCATATATTTCGCGAACGTCTCGGCTCAACTGAAGGCCATGATCGATCGATGCCAGGCGATCTGGGCGCGGAAGTACCTGCTCAAACAAGGGCATCCCAATCCGGATCGCAGAGCGCTGTTCCTCTGCTGCGGCGGGTTCAAGCACAGCCGTTTCTATCGCTGCGCGCGTCAGGTCATCTCCGCCTGGTGCGCGGTCATGGATATCAAGCTTGCCGGCGAGTTGTTCTACCCGGCCATAGACGCGCGCGGCCACATCGAGCGGCACCCCACGGCGCTCAGTGACGCCTTTGACGCGGGCAAAGCGCTCATGGCATAATCAATATGTCCTCCGCATAAGCGAGCGCGGACTGAAATCGGCGGGCGTCCAGAAAAGGAACGTCCTCGTGGTGTGGGGATTGGGGGTTCGAGGTTGGGGAGTGGCACATTGAAATCCGACCAGACCCCTAACCCGTGATCCCCGCCCCTGGTCGTGTGCTGAAGGTCGGGCGCCCCCGCCTGAGGCGGGCAAGCTCGCCCGAGGGCCTTTTGGCGGTCCCGTCTGTAATTCACAAGGAGAACACATATATGTCTCCTGTGTTGTGGTGCGTTCTCATCATGGGCGGCTTGGGCGCCCTGTTCGGCCTCGGCCTGGCCCTGGCCGGACGCTTCTTCCACGTGGACATTGACCCGCGCATCGAGCACGTCGCCGAGGCGCTTCCGGGCATCAACTGCGGCGCCTGCGGCTACGCCGGATGCGATGGCTACGCCGAGGCCGTGGTTAACGGCGAACAGCCCAATTTGTGCGTCCCTGGCGGGCCTTCGACCGCCGAAGCCGTTGCGCACATCATGGGCATGAAGCTGGACAGCGAGGTCCGCGAAGTGCGCGCCATCGTCCACTGCCAGGGCGGCGCAGACCAATGCGGCCGGCGCTACGAGTATGACGGCATCGAGGACTGCCGCGCCGCTCATCTTCTCCAGGCCGGGTCCAAGGACTGCGAATACGGCTGCCTCGGCTACGGCACGTGCGCAGAGGTCTGCCCGTTCAGCGCGATCGCCATGGGGACGGACAACATTCCTGTGATTGACTGGGACAGGTGCACCGGCTGCGGCACATGCGTGCGGTCCTGCCCGCGCGCCCTAATCGAGGTCGTCCCCGCCACCGTCTCCCACTACGTCGCCTGCTCGTCACAGGACAGGGGCAAGGCCGTGAAGGACGCGTGCAAGGTCGGCTGCATTACCTGCTGGCGCTGCATCAAGGCGTCGCCCGAAGGCCACATCGAGAAGAACAACTACCTTCCGAGGCTCACCTATCCCGAGGGCGCCGACTACTCCGAGGCCATGGACAAATGTCCCATGAACTGCTTCGTCAAAGTCGAGCCGCCCTACGTCGCCCGCCGCCCGGAGCCGGCCCTGGCTGAGAAGGCGTAGTCCTCCAAGAAGTCAAGCCTCCTGAGCCGGGCGGGACCGGCCACGCCACGGCGCGCAAGCGTGCCACCCAACTGGGGCCTCATTGGTCAGTAGGCGCGAATCGTCAGGCAGCAACCGTGCGGATGGTCCTTCTCCATGACGCCGAGTGACCAAGAGGATCTCTTCTAACCTCCACGCCTCGATGGCCCTCGCCGGCGCGGGCTACTCGTTCCCTTGACTCATTTTCTACAGTGACGGGCTCCTGTCATAAGGGAGGTATGTTGCGACGCAAGGAGTTATGAGAAACAAAGGTGGTTTTCCGAAGGGGTGTGGTGCCACGTTCTTTGGGGCCGCCGTATCTTTTCCTTGATTGTGGTGGAATTGACGATGTAATGCGTGGTGTCTTCTTCGGGGGCCTCGCATGTTTGTGCGAGTGAAACCTTCGGGTCCTCGTCAGTATCTGCAGATCGTGGAGAACTACCGCGAAAAGGGGTCGCCGGCCTCGCATCCACGCACGCCTGTACGGTCCGCTGAAAGATGCACTTGAGCCGCTCGGGCGGGATAAGGGACGGCGGGGGTGTTGAAAAAGCGACCAGCCGTGTCATCCTGAGTACGCCGGATGGCGGACGAAGGATCTTTTGCACATAGTACGCTTGAACTTACAGCGAGCAAAGATTCTTGACGGAGCCTGTCCTGTCTTCGACCCTGAGGCTCAGACCCGAAGGGAGCGAAGTCGAATGGTTCAGAATGACTTTTTTCAACACCCCCACAGTCACCTATGTTAAGGTCGCTTTCCGGCGACGGCGTTTCTGCTTGTCCTTGGCGCCGTGAGGCCGGCCCACTGCCAAAGGCCGGAGCCGCCGCCCGAGCAGTCTTCCTGCAAAGTCACACCGTCTTCCGGCGGACCAATCGGGCCGGCACGCCTGAGATGACTACGCGTGCTAGCCTTGGCATGAGAAGAAAGTACCACACCCCCCCGGCTTGGCAGGCATAAATCAGTATTATGTCCCGGGAATACCATGTCCCGGGAATACCCCAAGACCCCCACAGTCACCTATGTTAAGGTCGCTTTCCGGCGACGGCGTTTCTGCTTGTCCTTGGCACCGTGAGGCCGGCCCACTGCCAAAGGCCGCAGCCGCCGCCCGAGCAGTCTTCCTGCAAAGTCACACCGTCTTCCGGCGGACCAATCGGGCCGGCACGCCTGAGATGACTACGCGTGCTAGCC
>SDBU01005420.1_pt1 | contig 15283 bp, 12 predicted proteins | sample 2277071 | NCBI WGS metagenome assembly SDBU01 (sample SAMN10397929, study PRJNA504765) | marine sediment metagenome | isolation source: marine sediment core GS08_GC12, 126 cmbsf | place: Arctic Ocean: Gakkel Ridge, Loki's castle | collected 2008
AATGACAAGAACTATGGCTATACCGGAGGCAATAACATAGGAATAAGATATGCCCTGTATAACTCCCAACCGGACTACTTTCTGATATTGAACAATGATACCGTAGTCGACTCTAGATTTTTAACTGAGCTAGTCAAGGTCGCAGAAACAAATGAAAAGATTGGAATCATTGGTCCCAAGATTTGCTATTATGACAAGCCCCACATGATTAACTCAGCTGGAGCAAGGATAAAATGGCACCTGGGCCTCGGGGAAAACATTGGGATAGGTAAGATTGATACCAGTCAATTCGATAGTATTTCAGAAATAGACTATCTTCCTGGTGCTGCCCTTTTGATGAAGCGTTCAATGATTCAAGAAATCGGGCAGTTTGATGAGAGATTCTTTTTACTTTTAGAGGATACCGATCTGTGTATTAGGGCAAAAAAGAGAGGATATGAGATAAAACTTTCCCCCTGTTCAAAGATATATCATAAGGAAGGATTCTCTGCAGGAAGAGGCACTCTTTATATATATTATATGTACAGAAACAGGCTGTTATTGCTCAAAAAACACTGCACACTTAGTAACGTGATTCTGTACAGCTTTTACATTTCTCTAAGAACTTTAGCAGCCTTTTTCATATACATTGTGAAAGGAGAATTGAAACTTGCAAAGGCAGTCATAAATGGTTATTGTGATGGTTTGTTTATAACTAAAATATGAAATCATGTTACCATATTATAAATCTCGATAGTATCTTTTACTGTTCGTTCCCAGCTGAATTTCCTTGCCTGCTTTAATCCTTCCTTCTTAAGCACCTTTTGTAGTTTCTCATCTTCAAGAACTGTGAGTATATTCCTTGAAATTTCTTCCGAATCTAGAGGGTTATAGATATACAAGGCCGCTTTCCCTAAAATCTCCTTCAGAGAACTATTATAAGATGCGATTACCGGGACGCCACATGCCATAGCCTCTAAAGGCGGAAGCCCAAACCCTTCGTAAAGGGATGGGAAAACAAATACATCTGCACTAGAATATATGAGCGGTAGATCTTTGTCATCAATATATGCTGGAATTATTATTCTGCTGAGTAGTCTATCCTTTGAATTCTTTGGATGATTGTAATCACTAATGATTTTTTTTACTCCTCTTTTATTTATGGGGCCAGCTAACACTAAATTGTGGGGAATATTATTCGATATTTTACAATAACTAAGAATTAAATTTCCCAGATTCTTCCTTGGATTATCATTACCCACATATAATATATATCTTCCCCAAATACCATATTTCCTAATAACTCTTTCTTGTGCTCTTGGGTAAAAAATGGACAAATCAACCCCTAGTGGAACAACACCAATTTTATTCTCATCTGTGCCGAAGTTTAATACTAGATCGTTCTTAGTCGAATGGCTAGGGGTAATCACATAGTCACTGTTTAAGATTATTTTCGGTAGCAAAATTTTAAAATCAAGTTTCATTATCGGGTTGCCAATATGTGGTAAAGTAATTGGTGCGATATCATGGACAGTAAGTATAAATTTTGTATTTGTGCCCCCAGGTCTCAGTAGATAGGGAGCTAAATTATCCAAATTATGCAGGATAGAAATGTTTTTCCCTTCTATTATCTTGCTAAGCAATACACTGCCAATAAATATTCTTGTCCTAGGTCTATTTAAAATCAGATTGTTTAATGTCTCTATAGATATTCCTCTCTCCTTTAAACCTTTTATCAAATATTGAGAATATCTATATTCGCCGGTTCTTGTAATTGGAGCTATTATTCCAACCTTCATTCCTAAGTCTCTGTGGAGCATTAGATCCGTCATCTTGGTGCCCATATCTGGGCACCACCATTATCGTAGATTAGCTTGCGCCCGTCCAGTAATGCTGGCATTTCATTGAGGTTAACGTGCTTAAATACCGTTTGAACTCCGTGATGCACCACTACCAATATTTCTTGTTTATCTACATTCCAACTTCGGAGAAAGATGTAAACATTGTCGGGCACCTCCCCTGAATCTGGAAATTGAGCCACTTGCCCACCAAGTTGGTCGATAAGGATCAGTCTACCCCACCTGTCAGCACCTACCAGAGTGTCGTCATCTATTATGCCGGCTAAATAGTTGACTGCTTCAGCTTCTTCCTGATTAAAAACTGCCATGTCTAGCCTGTAGCTGCTCAAAGCCACGGAGGAAGGTGAGTCATTCATGGCAAATTGCTGAGAGCCAGTAACTTCAAAGAAGAAGCCTGCATTGAGTAGGAAAAAGGGTATAAGTATAGCTAGGGTAAAGAATCTCAGATAAACCAAGCTACTCTCGCCGGAGTGAGGCGATGAGGCTAGCACTCTTTTGGCTTTTAGTCGATATGAAACAGATTTGGCTAATTTAGAGATCACGTGCCATAGAGCTTCACCACCCAAGATACAAAACGGAGCTAGTAGAAACAGGCTAATATGGTAAAACCTTTGCACACGTAAATAAGCTGAAAACTTAGGTATAACTATACAGGCAACCAGAATCAGTGCCGCTACTATACCTAGGGCAATATACTCCGGTTTAAACTTGAAGCCCTTGGGCCTCAAAACCATCCAGAGGAAGCCCACCACGATGAATAGCTCAGTTAAATATAGGAAAACTCTAAAGCCTTTACCCAATGGTGAAGCGGAGGCAAAATCAAGTCCAACAGCAGTCCCAATTAGAGCTTCTCTCGCTGTAGGGTCAAGGAACTTGCTCCTTGGCTCACCTGGCTCACCTGGCTTACCTGGCTTACCTGGCTCGCCTGGTTCGCTTGGCTGGATTACCTTAGGTAACTCTTCAGATAAGAGTGAGTACTGGCTCTCACCAATTCTTGTGATAGTCTTTAGCGCTTTTCCTTGAGCTATACCTCCGTACCAACCCAAGGCGGAAACTAAGCATATGCCTATAATCACCGCCATAATCTTGTGTGGGAAAGCTCCTTGGGAATCTAAGCCCTGAGGCAAGCCACCAGATTTGCGGGTTAGCCATCCCCAGACCTTTCTGCCAGCAGGGCTTCTTATTAAAGCTACTATAGCCCAACCACCCAGCAAAAAAGCCAGAAAGATATAGCCTGAGGCATAGTGAGACACTATCAAAGATATGGCAAAGATGATTGCCAGAGTTGCCCTTTGGTTTAAAGCTAGTTTTCGGTCAATCATGAGTAATATTACCAAGGCGAAAAATAACTGGGCTACGTAATTCCTCACTCCCATGGGCATACCTACGAACATGGGCATTGACATGAAGAAAAAGGTTGATAGGAAAGCTTTTTTATCACCAATTTGGTCACGGAAGATGTTAAATAGAACCAGGGGCACGAGGCAGAAGATAAGAGGGTAGATAATCTTAAATACCCATACTACTTCCATATTTAGCAGAAGGGAGTATATGGGGGCTAGCAGAACAACGCTTAAGGCTGTGTTATAGTTATGGGGAATTGTGAAGTCCCAATAGCCGTTCAGGCCAACTTGATTCTGGAAGTAGTATTCCACATGCATGTCGGCGCCATTTAATTGTAAGGATATGAGACTAACGTGGAGCAAAAAGCTGACAGCTATCATTGCTATTACCAGTGGATATGCATCTTTGGGAAATCTATCAAAGGCAACTAGAGCTACCACACATCCAATGACAATGATGAAGAATAGGAGGAGGAAATTGTTTTGATAGAGATTAACTAAATAAGCTCCGAGGATAGCAATGATAGGCAGCAAAAATAGGGGCAAGTAAGAAAGCGACAGAGTCTTTCCCATGCCGAAATGGACTACAGCGTTTGCGCGGGTGAAGTCCCTATCTCGCATATAGGCTATGGCACCAAGTATCAGGGTAAATATAGCCAGAGTAGCTACTAGAGGTAAAGCTGAAATCGGTTTAAGGATGCCAATAAGGGGCAAGATAAAGTTGGCGAATAAGCCTGTGAACATAATGAAGGCAAGGCTTAGTCCCACCGAATACACCAAGCTTTCTATTGCATTTATATTGTGAATCCTGAGGATTCTGAGGATAAGGATGCCGGGAATAAAGGTAAGGAAGATAAAGCTGATAATCTGTCTTAAGACGGGGATATCAAAGCCTGAAGCGGCTAGCCACACCAAGGCAAGAGCGGCTAGCAGAAAAGCTAGTGACATCCACAGACACTTCTTGAGTTCCCAATTATTAGGTAGCGTCATTACGTTGGTTGACATTCTTTAACTAGATTTGGCTAATCCTTGCCTAATAACACGCTCGTACATCTTTTCATAGTCTATTGCTACTTTATCCCAGGTTCTTATTTTATGGCTAAAAGGCCCCAGTGTTATCTCATTATCATGAATTTTGATTATTAAGTCGGCAACCTCCTCGGGATGAGGTGGGTAACCTACGCCGAAGCAGCCCGGCTCAGTTAGAAATTCGGTTAAAGCAGTCGTTTTAGTAACAATACACGGTGTTCCTGCTGCCAAGGCTTCTGCTACGACAAGGCCATAACTTTCATCTCTGGATAATAGCAAAAATATGTCCGCTTCCGCATACTTGCGATGTAGTTCTTCCCCAAACAGAGGTTGACACCAAGAAATACTATCTTCAACATCCAATGTGTTGGCTAGCTTCTTAAGTTCATGCTCAAGCTCTCCTTCGCCAATTATGGTCAGGCGTACTTGTCGACCATGCCTTTTTAATTCGCTAAGAGTTTGAATTACATAGTGAACACATTTTTTCCTTATTAAAACCCCAACGTATAGAAGGGAGACCGGGGAATCTTCTGTCTTCCTCGTTCTGTCTTTGGCAGTTTTTAAGCTATCTACACCATGGGGGATCATCTCAATTTTCTCCGGCGGTATATTCAAATCAGTTAGAAGTATACCTTTCGTATATTCTGATTGAACGATTATCCTCTCCGCCCAGTCAAATGTTGCCGAGCCAAACGGCTTGTACAAATTCATCAGGTGCTTACCAGCAAAGGTATTATAGCCAAGGCGGTCATAATGGGGAGAAAAGACAAAGGGTGAACGCTTACTTCTGAGAACATATGCTGCCTCCAGAGTTAAAAGGCTGCGGTATTCATGGATATGTACAATATCTGGACTAAGAGATTCAGCTAAATTCCTCCTTAAGAATCGTGCTATCGAAGGACTAAACCAGTATAGATGCTTGCTTATGGGTGACTTCACCCTAATTACATTAACCCCATTTATGTTTTCTTTGCTTGATAAGTTTCTCGGATTTATATTCAATACATAGCATTCATGGCCTCTCTTGACCAATTCCTCTGCTACCTTCTTTATGGAGGAATTTATGCCTCCGATTTGTGTTATATCCGTAGAATTTATCGTCAGGATTCTCATTTTTTATTTGCTCTTCTCCTATACAGCTATCACCTTGCAGACTCTAATCGGGATTTACCAATAACCTCTTGAACAACAAACTATATTCCTGAGCAACCTTATCCCAATTATACTCTTCTTCTATCCTTCTAGCTTGGCATCTTTTAATTTTACTTAAATCTGCCCCGACATTTTCAAGCCTTTCAATACACCTCGCCAAATCCTCCTCGTCCCTAAAATATATCCCGCCATCCTCTAATACTTCTCTGTTGAAAGGAACATCATAAGCCAATATAGGTTTACCAAATAACATTTGCTCCAGGAGGGACGGATTGGTGCCACCTACTTCATAAGCGTGAATGTAGGCATAACAATCCTTTCTTAGAATGCCCAGCACCTCTTTATCATATATCGGATTGAGGAATATTATCCTTGGGTTGTTTTCCCTTAACTCAATTAACTTGCCAGTATATCTGTCTTTCTCATTGAAGTTACCCACGATGGCAAGTTTTTTATTTGACAGGGATAGCTTAAAAGCTTCTACCTCTTTATGAATATTGTTTTCAGTAACTATTCTGCCTACAGTTAAGTAGTATTCCCCTGAGGATAAGCCAAGACTACCTAAGATTTCATCCTCCCTTTTGTCAGGTATATCCGAATTAATCAGTTCTCTAGCCCCATAGGGAATGAACACCACATTCTTTGCTTTATACCTTTCCTCAAGATAAGTCTTGATTTCCCTTGAATCTGCGATAACAACGTCTGATATCTTGACCGCCAGCCGCTCCATCAGTTTCAGATACTGGGATACCAATACCGAGAGGAATTTCCAGGCTGGGGACAAGTACGGTCGCCTTAATACCAGGCGTTTCCATTCTATCCCGTCAGTGTTCATTACTACCTTTTTTCTCAGCAATTTAAGAATCATTGCCACTAAAGCAGCATATGAAACTGTGTAATAGATCAGTTTGATTCCCCTACATCTTAAGAGGAGATGAAAAGTCGATAAAATCTCATTCAGAGTGGGAACTGTGATAGTCTTCCCTTGAATAGATGGAGTGTGAATTCTGATAACTCCATTATATTTATCGATGTTAAATCTTTGGGCCCCGCAGGTGACATAGACCTCAAACCCCATTTTTATTAAGCGCTGGGATATTTCTTCCACAAAAACTTCAGCCCCACCATACCTTACTGGTATGCCCCGCGAACCTATAATAGCTATTCTTGAATCTCCAGCCATAGTAGCCCTCTACCTTGTTCTGCCTAAAATGTCATTTGCTGCCATTTTTGTGGCTTCGTCTGAACTATATTATCTTATTATGTCATACCTGACCTGCCTCTATAAAGGATACCACCCTTTAAGTTAGAGTTACCAGTATTCTAGCCTCGGGAGCAGGTGGTCGGTAGCCTAACGAGCTATGAGGACGTACCTGATTATACTCCTGCCGCCATTGCTCAATCAATACCTGCGATTCTTTTAACGTCGTAAATATCTCCCGGTTTAGTAACTTATCCCTCAGCTTACCATTAAATGATTCAATATACCCATTCTCCCAGGGGCTTCCCGGTTCAATAAATAACGTCTCCACACCAACGCGATTCAACTATCCTACGTATCGCCTTTGCGGTAAACTCAGGCCCATTATCCGATCTGATGTGCTCTCGGTGTACCCCTGAAGATGATTAGCTGGAACAACTGATCAATAACGTCCTATGAAGTAATACGCCTCTTTACCAGTACCGCCAGGCATTCTCTTGAGTATTCATCTATAATATTGAGTATGCGAAATGCTCTTCCTTCAGTTGTCCTGGCTATCACGAAATCACAACTCCAGACATGGTCCTTAAACTGCGGCCTCAACCTGATACAAGAACCATCATTTAACCATAGTCTTCTTCTTTTCGGCTGCTTCTGCGGCGCCTTCAAACCTTCTCTCCTCCAGATTCTTTCTACCCTCTTATGATTCACCCGCCACCCTTCCTGCCTTAGCATGGCCATAATCCTGCGGTATCCGTACCTGCCATACTGAGTTGCCAGTTCGATAGTACGTTCTACCAACCTCGCTTCCTCATCCGTGATACGTGGTATGCGCCGTTGTGTCTTCCTGGCCTGACCCAGTATTTTACAGGCCCGTCTCTGTAAAACACCAAGTTTCTTCTGGACCTTCATGATGATCTTACGTTTCCTGGACGGGCTTAGAAGTTTCCCTCTGCTGCCTTCTTCAGGATGGCGTGGTAACAGTCCGACCACATTGCCATCCTCTTTATCAGTCTCAGAATAGGCAAAAGTTATTGATTAATAATGGTTGGGCAGAAAGGTTCATAAAGGGTAAACCTCGAATGGTTCCTTTATTGAACATGCTGACGTTCTGTTGCGCTTCGGTATGTTAGCGTCATTGGCATTCAGTGTTCAAGTAGCTAGGATCATCCATATTAGTCGTATCAGTTGAAATTGGGAATCCTAGCTTCTCAGCCTCTTTTCTCGATTATGTGCCCTTGCCAAGGCCCTCCTAACCTGAAACCGGCTCTTTAATTTCCTGAAGAAACTCCGCCAGCCTTCGTTTAAAATCACCATGATGCCAGTTAGCCCAAGCTCATAATAATAACCTCTTCTTGTGCTTGGGGGTAGAAGTTTTTTAGGCACTCTCTGATACTTACTTAGAATCTGCATGACTATGCTATGCTGCATTTGTTGTGTCCGGGTTTCCAGAGCTTTAACTTGGGAATCTCTGTCCTGCAGATCATTCCCAAGTTCATTAAATTGTTTATTTGGCAGTATTTGATGAAGAGAGGGATAAAACCTAAGTGACAATTTATAAATCTCTCTTAAAAATACCGGGTCATGGATTTTTTCAAAATATAGTCTTAACTCCTCATCACGCTGCCGTTCTGGCCAGCCTTTTCTGTGAATTTGCGGAAAATTTAGAGCCGTAACTTTCATAGTGGTTTTACAAAGCTCTCCAAAAGCAGCTAGAAATTTACACCACATATATAAATCACTCGGGATATCTTTAAGGGGTGTAGTTACCCAGCCTTCTTGCAATTCATTGTAGCTTTTTCTGGTATGAGCTCCATAAGTTAACCCAAAAAAGTTTTCCCCGTCCAGCATTCTTTTCATGATATTTCGATCCATATTAATCCAATGAATACCACCTAATAAGGTGTTTTCATCTTTTATAGCTTTGGGCACGTTTACGAAAGCGTGAAGCGAGTGAGTAAAGCAACATTTTCTTAAAGCCTCTTCCATTACTTGAACATGATTGGGCAGCCATAAATCATCGTGACTGCAATAACAAATAATCTGACCGGTAGTTTGCTTAATTACGATATCCCGATAAGGTTCGCCGGTCCGTGGCGATTTTGGATATGCAAAAACCTTGATGCGGGGGTCTTCTTGTTCCATGTTTCTAAAAAAAAGAACCATATTATCGGGTGAACCATCACATATAATGCAGATTTCAATATCTTTTACTGTTTGAGTTTGCACACTCTTAATTGCCCAACGAGCGAATTTGGCATTTCCAAAAGTTGGTATAATAGCGGTTGCTCTGATTTTCATAGCGTAATATCTTATATTATACTCGGGTAAAGGAAGCCATTAGAAGATCCTGCTAGACCTCCCGCTGCTTTATTATCATTACGAAGCTGTATTAACCTTTGGATATAGTCACTAAATATCGGTGGCCTGTGTTTTGTGCCAATAAAGCGGTAATTATCACTGTTTATCTCATCTATTCTTTTTAATCTCTGAGGATTCCATAAAAAATCATCCTCAAGATAATCATTGAGATTTAGTAGCTCAGCATCTTCTTCATATTTACATTCTGGGCCGGCATAATTGATACCATCCGCGCCAACCTGTATTAAAAAGTAGGTCCCATGGAGCTTCTCAAAATACAACGACTTTTTAGAATAACGCTCAAATGGCACTTGAATATTGGAATTTCTTGGCGCTATTTTTCTCAGCTTTTCGATTGCTTCTATAACACCTGTTTGATCCGCTTGAGTTGGATAGCTTTTATCCCAATCAATGCAATACGGATGAAAATATAACCAATGTATTCCGGCATTTAATGCTTGTAGTCCAACCGGTTCATACCTATGGTTTAATTCTCTGCGTGTTAATATTGAGGCACCAATCTCGAGTTTACTCCCTTCTTTTTCAATACGATTACGTAGCCCTTCGATTTTATTAAGAGTTTTTTTGAAATATCCCGAATCATTCTTCTGCCAATCATACAGCGAAACACGAATTGAAGTTACGTGCTCCAAGAGGGCAACCTGTACTTCAGAGCGATTGATATTCGCCCCATTTGATATAACGGCTATTTCTTTAAAACCTTTCTTTCTTGCCATTGTCACTGTTTCAGGAAAATGAGGAACAATAGTCGGTTCGCCTCCAGTTAAGATTACACCAGGGGTATTAGGGCCTAATACACTAAACAACCTGTCTAGAAAAGGAATCTGTAATGTAAGCCCCGGTCTCCTTGATGAACAGTATGGGCACTCCGGACAAGAACGGGTACAAAGTTGAGTCAAGTCTAACTCTATGGTAGTAGGGAACACTTGCTCGCCATTTAAATAGGCTTCTATTTTCTGAGGAGTAGCACTTATTTTTGATGGAGAAAAAATTTTAGCTTTGCTGTTTGCCATAAAATATCCTTTCGTATAAAAGATGGATGATTTATTCTTTTAAACCAGCTTTTCTTCTAAGATTTACAATTGCTTGAGTTACTTCTTTGGCACTTTGAAGGTTACAACGCGGCTCAGGACCACCATGCAAATATTCTACAAATTCCTTCAATTCTAGATAAAGAGGAAATGTAGTATCAAGTGGTATCCTTTTTTTGCATTCTTTAGCTCTTATTGTAATGTGGTCATCATAACCAACATAAAGTTCGGCGGAGCCTTTATTTCCGTGAATACTAACACCACTTCTTTTATTGCAGTGCCTACCGCTAACAGAGATGATAGCGGCAGGCTTATCCCCTAACATAGCAGTAAGACTGATAGGCAATTCATCTTCATTTTTGATAACATTAATGGCTTTAATCTTGTCTGGAATATAACCTAAAATATGTTTGATAATAGTGAGATCGTGAACAGCTTGTGTCCAAAAAACATCCCCACCATGAAAATCATTTACCCAAGCGTGCCTTGTTGTATATAATTCCTCCATTTCTCCAATCTCTCCCGATTGAGCAATCAGACGCAATGCTTCAATACCAGGATGGTAATGCCATTTGTGCATACAAAAAATATAATCTGATCCACCTAAATTTCGTAAAAGGTTGTAATCTTCCAAAGACAGACATAATGTCTTTTCTGAAAATATAGGTTTTTTATATCTTAGTAAACCTGCAGACTCTTTTGTTAAATCTGGAATAGGAACAGCAACCACATAACCATCACAAATGGGCAAATCATCTGTTTTAGAAAAAACTTCCAAAGCTCCGCCCTCTGAAGCGCGTAATCTTGCTTGAAAATCAATATCAACTACATACACTCTGCAGCCCAGTTGAATTAAATCTCTTAAAATATTTTTACCCCAAGTGCCGCACCCAATTAATCCAATTGCTTTCATCTTTGAACACCTTATAGCGCTTTGGACTGTACCCCTAAAAGATATCCCCAGTGATTGTACCACTTTTTAAGTTAGAGTTACCGTATAAGAGCTGGCATTATTGCTTCAGGAGCCTACGCGTATTCAAGTGAGGCGTGATGCACAACGCAAAGATATAGCAATGGCTGGTGCCCTTGTGTGATTCCTGAAAAGAATAGAGGACGACTACGAAGCAACCCCCCCGTTCTATTCAAAAATCAAGGACTAGAAATATTCTATACTTGTGTATTAATGAACATGGATATAATATAGTCAAAGTAGGTTATGCGGAGTGTTTTAAATTCCCTCAAACTAGCAAAGGAGAACGTGCGACAGTGGATTCTGGTTTTTATGATAGGATGGATATTGGGATTGGCTGCAGGTATGGGTATTGGTATTTCTATTGGGAATAAACGGAAACTGTGGTCTGAATTAACTGATAGTGAGAAAAAGGCACGGATTGCATCCATCACCGCAGGTGTTGTTTTATTGGTGGCTGGAGTCGTAGTTTTTCTAGTTCTGTTATTAACTTGAGAATAGCGCGGGGTATATTTGTAATCCCCTAAAACCCTATATGTCGTTATTTATGAGTACGAGGTGCTTCTCTTTTTAAGGTTATTTCATTGTCAATCGTCGGCGAAAATGGCACATTTTTCTACAAGGCAGGTTTAGCGGCAACAATAATTGTTGGAGGGCAAGGATGAGAGTAAAAGAATATTTGAGAGTTGGCATTGTTGGCTGTGGAGACGTAGCACAGTGGGCCCATATTCCGGCACTAAAGAAAATCAAGAACGCGGAGTTGGCAGCAGTCTGCGATGAGGATGAAAGTTCGGCAAAAAGGGTAGCCAAAAAATTCCATATCAGTAGATATTACACCGACTTTTCACAGATGCTGAACAAGGAAAAGCTGGACATAGTAGATGTTTGCACACCGCCCCAAACCCACCCAGCTTTGTCCATCCAGGCAATGGAGGCGGGCTGCCATGTTTTAGTGGAAAAGCCAATGGCTATAAGCACACCAGAGGCTGATGAGATGATCCGGGCTGGCAAAGATTATGGGGTGAAACTAGGTGTGGTTCACAACCTGCCGTTCGTGCCTGTGGTGATTAAAGCAAAAACCATGGTAAGCAAAGGCATAATTGGCGATTTGATGGGGATAGATATAAAATACTCACTATATAAATATGAGGGTGAGATTGTGGAAAGCGAACACTGGTGCCATAAATTGCCAGGTGGCATATTTGGCAATAAGCTACCTCACCCAATATCTCTGGCGATGGCATATTTGGGCAAGGTGGAGCCGGTAGCAGTGCATGCTATGAAGCTCAGTAGCCATGACTGGATGGCTGCCGATGAGCTCAGGGTAATCCTGAAAGGTAAAAAGGGTATGGGAACAATCACCTCATCACTTAACTGGCCCCAAAATACTGCGATGCTCGACATTTTCGGAACAAAAATGAATTTGCATATTTACCTTAACAACGCAGTCATGAGTACATATAGGCTCGGAGGCCATGGCCGCTTTTCAAGGGGATTGGAGAACGTAAGACAAAGTTCTCAACTACTAACTAGCACGGCATCTACAGCATTAAACATCGCCTTAAGAAAGCATCACTATGGCCACTACACCTTGCTCCGACAGTTTATTGAAAGCGTGCGAAACGGCACAGAACCGCCGGTTACCGCGGAAGAGGGCAGGGAAGTGGTAAGAGTATGTGAAAAGATAATTTCTCAAATTGGCGGTTGATTACAGAAGACCGAGCCAACTCTGAGCCCCTAAATTTCTTGATTAGAACCCTCCCCTCATACGCCTTTTTTCCTTGCAACAAAGAGGTACTGGCTAGATAGAGGAAAGAGATACTTCGACGCTTTCGTAAGCTTCACGCTCCGTATCGAGTTAATAAGAAGTTTGGGAAAGGCTCCCCTCGCTAAATTGCTTTGCCAGGTCTTCAAGAAAATTGGCGACAACGAAAGTATTCCCAGTGGAAACTCGTTTAATATTGTAAAGCCACTTTCACCTAATTTGCCTTTAATCCAGTCTGGGGATAATCTCCAAGAGAACTTGAACCTCTTGGTCTCTTTGCAACGAAGTCTGTTGAATATTCTTTGCAGATACCGATGCCACCAAAAGGTTTTCAAGTCGAAAATTAGGGTTAATATGCCACCTTCCTTGAGGGCTCTTTCATATTCATTTATTACCGCCCCTATGTGAGTAGGAGCAATGTGGTCTAAGGTAGACACATCTAGGACAGCATTAAAAGTCTCACCCCTAAAAGGTAATTCCCTCACATCTGCACAGGCAACTATCAATTCTTCACTGCCCATCCTCCTTTTTGCAGAATTACATATAACTGGAGAAACATCTATGCCAACGATTTCGACTGCTTTCCTTCCCTCTCCTAAGAAATCGTATATATGACCCGATGAATTATCTACCCCCTCATTCCATAGGTCGCTCTTCAGGAGGAGCAATCTCTCACGCCTTGATGCTGGATTCAAGTAAGATAACGACAATTCCGTAATTAGCCTTCGCTCCAGCTTCCAATACGGGGCTACAATAAGCCCAAATCTAGAATATCTAGGGGGCGGGGTGAGCCTTTTGGCTTCACCATCCCAATACTCACGCATTATTTCAGTTGTAGCTGCTTCTTTCACTTATCTTCCTCGGCACAGTCACTGACATCATGGCTCCTGCGTGTGGAATGTACTTATGTACGCCCTTCCCAAAAACTTTCTAATCCTCAATCACTCGTAATCTGCCTTCCTTCTTGGAGCGCAAAAACATAAGGAGTGAGTATAAATAGGCGAATCTTTTTTGCCTAAGAAAGGCGTGGAACTTGTATAGCATACTCATGATTGTCTTTTTCGAAGCTGTAAGGAGCCTATGTGGCATTATACTGCTGGTGAAAAAGAAATCAAGGGCTTTTTCCCCAAGGGTTTGTAAAGGAGGTGGTAATTTTTGACACAGCATATATGACCTTAAGAACAGGTAGAAAAATTGAAAAGCAAAGTTGACCTGCGCTTCGGAGATTGTTGGCTGCGAAAGAATAGTCCCTTCAAAAAAAGTATCAAATTCCCTGTGTGCTAGGAATTTATTCTTATGACAGATATCATATAATCTAGTTTTGAGATAAGGGTAAAAGATAGATGGCCTGGTCATGTCTGGCTGAATTTTGGCATTCAATTTGATAGTATCTAAAATTGAGCTTAAGTTTTCAAATGGCAAGCCCACCATATTATAAGCATGGGTCACGATTCCCTCTTTTTTGCATAAGGCAAAAGCGTGAATTATCTGGTTCTGTGCTATGTTTCGATTCAAAACCTTGATTCTAATATATTCATTACCACTCTCAACTCCAATATTAACCTTAGCGCAGCCCGCATGTCGCAACAATTTAGCCCTCTCTTCATTTAGTAAATCGGGGCGACAGTTGCAGCGGAAAGGTAATCCTATTCGCTTGGGATATTCTTCAGCAAACTGACGAAGCCAATCCATTTTAAGGGGCAAAATATCATCATGAAAGAGTAAGAATTCAATAAAAGGGTAGGTCTTAATCATCTGCTCCATCTCGGCCAAAACTCTGTCCACACTGTGGAATCGCACATATTTGCCTTTATTTTCGTATACCTTCCTCATCTGCGAGCTACAGCAATAGGTGCAATCGTACGGGCATCCTCTTGATACCATGACTCTGGCAACACCATTCTTTGATTCAGTTAGGTTCTCATAGTCAAAGATACCCCGATCCTGAAAGGGAAGAGAATCCAGATTTTCTATTAGGGGTCGGGGAAGGTTTTTGAATACTTGTCCATCCTTTTTTACCCAAAGATTTGGAATGGAGGTAATATCTTCGCCCATTTCCATTTTATTGCATAAATCGACCAGTGCCCCTTCCCCTTCACCAATGCAGATAATATCAATACCCTCTTCATTGACCGAGCTCTCAGGCGCCAAGGTTGGGTGAATGCCTCCACAGATTATAGGGAAATTAAAATGTCTTTTTAACCAGATCGCCATCTGCTTAACGTAGGGGAACGCATTGGTTGCAGCAGTAAATCCTACAATATCAGGAGACTCTTCAAAAATAGCTTTAATTAGCTCCTTCTCACTGACGGGTTTAACATAGTGAAGTAGACTCGTCTTATGGCCGGCTTCCTTTAGGCTGGCTGACAGAGCTCCTGCAGCATGGTTGTAATTGTGTAATCGAGTGGGAGTGATCTGGGGAAAAATAAAAGTGAACTTCAATTCAATCCATCTTCCTTACACAGCGCAAGCAGTACCCTATTAAAGATACAAGACGTGGAATGAATTTGCAATATCTCATCGGTCTTTTACTACTCTGAAAGCAGACAACAGTTTCCTTGAGGATGCTAGA
>SDBU01005421.1_pt1 | contig 15281 bp, 14 predicted proteins | sample 2277071 | NCBI WGS metagenome assembly SDBU01 (sample SAMN10397929, study PRJNA504765) | marine sediment metagenome | isolation source: marine sediment core GS08_GC12, 126 cmbsf | place: Arctic Ocean: Gakkel Ridge, Loki's castle | collected 2008
TGTTGTCTATCCGCTTCTTAAGCACTATGATGTTCGTTGCCTTTCGTATTATGGTCAGGAGTGGAGTGCCCTTAACTATAATGGGCTGATCTGCTATCAATTCGACAACCTGGCGGCAGCTGGCGTCACTCACGGGATTTTCACCCGTCTGGCGGGGAGGAGCCTAACGCCATTCGCCTCCCTGAACGTTGGGCATACGGTGGGAGACGACTCTGAGACGGTCGAGTCCAACCACCAACTGATCTATAGTTCGCTGGGATGCTGTTCTTCCGAGGTAGTCTCCGCTCGCCAAGTCCATAGCGATGAGGTGGCCATCGTGGGGCGGTGGGACCGAGGAGCTATCCTCCCGGACACCGATGCCCTGATCACGCAGGACCTGGGGATTACTCTGATGCTCCGCTTCGCGGACTGCACCCCCATCCTCCTGGCTGAGCCGAGTCGCCCTATGATGGGAATCGTGCATGCCGGCTGGCGAGGCACCTTGGGGCGGATAGCCCGGAAGGCCGTCGAGGAAGCGGTCCGCCAGCTTGGCGTCGACCCAGGGAGACTGATAGCCGGCATAGGACCTTCCATTGGCCCGTGCTGCTACAAAGTGGGGCACGATGTGCTGAGGCGACTGGAATCAGACGAGGAAGACTGGTCGAGCCTCCTGGTTGAGAAGAGGGGAGGCACCTTCCTCGATCTGTGGGCCGCAAATCGCCGACAGCTGGCTCATGCGGGCGTCAGGAATGTCGAAGTCGCACGCCTGTGCACCGCGTGTCATGTCGACGAGTTCTTCTCCCATCGGAGAGAAGGCGGGCTCACCGGCCGTTTCGGCGCGCTTATCAGCTCTTAGCGTTTGCAGCACTTGGCGCGTGTCAGCACTTAGGAATTCAAGGAGGAACAGGAGGCCCATGTTAGCCAATCTAAAACTATCTTTCATCGGCGGCGGGAACATGGGCGAGGCCATGGTCAGAGGTATATTGGCCGAAGACCTGATCAGCTCCGCTCAGATGGTGGTCAGCGATCCCCTGCCGGAGCGCCGAGCTGTCCTCGAAGAACGCTACCAGATTGCCACCTCTGACCACAACCGGCAGGCCGTTCGTGGGGCGGACCTGGTGGTCTTCGCCATCAAGCCGCAAACCCTGGCGGCGGTGATGGACGAGCTCAAGGGGGAATTGGAGACCGACCAGCTTCTCCTTTCTATCGTGGCTGGGGCGGGGATCTCCACCCTCCACAAGGGGTTGAAACACGCTGCGATAGTGCGCGCGATGCCCAACACCCCCGCCCAGATCGGAGAGGGCATCTGCGTCTGGACCGCTTCCGACCAGGTGGCCCAAGAGGGGAAAGACATCGCTTGCGCCGTGCTGCGAAGTCTGGGAAGCGAGATTTATGTGGACGACGAGTCATATCTGGACATGGCCACCGCCCTGAGCGCCACGGGGCCCGCTTACGTATTCCTGTTTATGGAAGCTCTGATCGATGCCGGGATCCACATGGGTTTCTCTCGGCAGGTGGCCGCTACGCTGGTCATGGAAACCGTGCGAGGCTCGGTGTTGTTCGCACAGAAGTCTGGCCTTCATCCCGCGCAACTGCGGAACATGGTAACCTCTCCCGGCGGCACAACCGCGGAGGCTCTCTACCAGTTAGACAAGGGGGGATTTCGCACCGTGTTGTCGAAGGCTGTATGGGCTGCGTACAAGAAAGTCAAATACCTGGGAGGTCTAACGGAAGAATGATTCGGGAATGGCTCAACATCTTCGTCGAGGGCTTTTTCAACCTTCTCATGCTGGCAGTACTCGCTCGGGCCTTGATATCCTGGTTCCGGGTCGATCCCTATCATCCCATCGTGCAGTTCCTCGAGGGGGTCACGGATCCCATCATGCGGCCGCTGCGCAAAGTGGTGCCACCCCTGGGAACGATCGACATCACGCCTATCGTCGCGCTCGTCCTGCTTCAGATCGTTCAGTACATACTGATTCGCATCATTCGAGGCTTCTAGGCTTGCCCTCCAGACCAGCTTTCTGGAGCGAACCATTTGCAGCCCAGCATGTTCCGCCTGAAGCTATCGTGGCTTGAAAACCGGACTCTGTTCCAGGCTCTCGCTTAGGGTTAGATTCTCGATGTTTGTCCCCTGAGTGGTGATGCGGAAGAGATCCCAGCCCCCATCCTTATTCGAGTAATACAGAAGGCTCGCCCCGTCGGGAGCCCACGAGGGCCCGTGATCGTCCACGCCCGGATCGTTGGTTAGGTTCATCTTGCCCGAACCGTCGGGGTTCATCAGGTAGATTTCCATATCGCCATCCCGATAGGACTCGAACGCGATCCTAGATCCGTCCGGAGACCAAGCTGGCGATATGTCGGTCGCCTCATTGTCGGTCAGTCGAGTTTGGGAAGGGTCGTCTCGGCTCATGACGTACACTTCCCAGTTGCCATCCCGATTCGATACGAACGCAATCTGGTTTCCATCGGGGGACCAAGAGGGGGAGAAATCCGATGCTTCCTCGTGGGTGAGCCGAGTCTGCGATGACCCGTTGCTGTTCATCACGTAGATCTCCCAGTTGCCATCCCGCATAGACGCGAAGGTGATCTCCTGACCATCCGGAGACCAGGCTGGCGTCCAATCCTCGTCGGAATGGGAGGTCAGGTTGATCATTTCGGTGCCATCGGGCTTGATTCGATAGACCTCCCTGTTCCCATCCTTGTTCGAAACGAAGGCCAAATACTTTCCATCGGGCGACCAAGCGGGGAAAGATTCATCGGCTGGATCCTGGGTCAGAGCCTCTGGCTCCCCTCCGATTTCCATGATGTAGATGTCCCAAGCGTCCTCTTCCGTTTCCTTGTACATATAGGCTACCACAGGCTTTATGTGGGCGAGAACCGCCCTGTAGGTGGCGGTGGGCATGAGCGCCATCAAGGTGGGTTCCTCTATGCCTACCCATGAGGAGGAGAGCCGCACCGCTGGAGGTTCGGGCGTCTCCGGAGGGCCGAACTGGGCCGTTGCGCCGCCCGTTCCGAAAGCGCCCCAAATCCAGTTTCCCAACGCCAATAGGACCGCTCCCACCAATCCCACTACCATCGCTAACAATAAAGTTCTGAGAATCTTCAAGCGGCGTCGGGAGGGGAGGGATATGGGTTGCAGGGCCCGATACCTATCCTGAGATTGAGGGGTGGCTCTTTCCTTCTCGCTCACGATCCACAGGCGAAATAGCTCAACGCCGAACCGATAGCTGGATGCTCCCAGCTTCCGAAGCACCCTTCGCCGCACCAGGTTGTCCAGAACATCGGAAACCCTCTGGGGGGAAAGCTTGAATCGCCGAGCCCCCATAGCATACAGGATCTCAGGGAAAGTGATGACCCCGCGAACGCCTTTCACAAGCGATAAAACCAAGAGGATGTTCTGCTCATCCTGGGAGGACCGATCCCAAAAGGATCTAAGGACGTCCTCCCCCATGGTCAGCGCCTCTGCCAGGGCATCTTCCACGGTATCCACGGAAACATACCTGGCATCCGCACACTTATCGTAAATGACATAACACAGCAATTGGATGAAATAGGGGTGTCCCGAGGTGAGTTCCAGGATGCGCCGAACCGCTCGGTTCTCGTACCGCATCCGGCCGCGAGCCTGCTCGGTGATGAGATGGCTCGCCTCTTCTCGATCCAGGAGGCCCAATTCGCGGGCGTCGGCATCGGCGAAGACGGGATCAAGCAGATCCTCGGGGCGCCAACCTTCGGTATTCAGGACGAAGATGGCATCAAGCCAAGATAGCTCTCCCGTCGTCTTCTGCCATCCTTTGACCAGGGCAGCGAGATTCTCCTGATCCTCAACCTCCTTGATTGATAAACCATCGAAAACCAGAAGCAGGCGCTGGTCTTTCAGGTTTTCACCGACCCGAGTGAGCCAGGCTCGCAGCGCCTTCTGACCGTCATCGGGTGCATCCGATGGTTCGAAGCGGGGAATCTCGAGCGCCAGCTCAGCGCTCAGAAAGCGATGGATCTCCTCGGCGACTCGATGCATCATATCCCAAGGTACAACCCGGTCGGAGATGCAGTCAATCACCAAGGTCGAGGACCATGACCGCAAGTGACGGGACAGTTGCCTGACGAAAGAGCTCTTTCCTATGAATCGAGGGCCATACAGAGCCATGGGTCCCCGATCCGAAGAGGAAACCAGGCGCTCATCGATCCAGTCGAAGTATTCCTCCCGACCGAAGAAATGCGCGTGCTTGACAACAGGTCCATCCACGATATAAGGATTAACCGCGTCAGCCATGCCCGTCACCTCCGTACATGTGGGCAATTGTAACATAGGATGCGCCTTTTCCCCAAGCGGATTCCGGCAAGCTCACGCAGGATCGCGCCGAATGATGCCCCGCGAGTCGCCATGTGTGATATAATGAGAAGCGATCCTGCAACAAACGATGGAGGTCCCCTTGGCAGATTTCGTCCACCTGCACGTCCATTCCGAATACTCCCTGCTGGATGGGTTGGCACGCCTCAGTGATCTTCTCCGAAACGCTAAGGAGATGGGAATGGACACTCTGGCCCTCACCGATCACGGTGTGATGTACGGCGCGGTAAAGTTCTATCGCATGGCCATCCATCACGGGATAAAGCCGATCATCGGCCTGGAAGCTTACGTCGCTCAAAGGGGCATGCGAGACCGCGAGCCCCGTCTGGATAACCGACCTTACCACCTGACCCTTCTTGCCAGGAACAACGCAGGGTACCGGAACCTGATCGAGTTGGCGACTCGGTCCCAGATCGACGGCTTCTATTACAAACCTCGGATAGACCGAGACCTCCTGAGCGCTCATGCGGATGGGCTCATCGCCCTGTCGGGATGCAGGTCGGGACAGATCGCCCGTCTGATATCCGGCGGCAGGGAATCAGAAGCTCGAGAGGTTGCTTGCTGGTACCGCGAGGTGCTTGGCCCTGACAGTTTCTATCTGGAAATGCAGGACCATGGAGCGCCGGAAGATGTAACCATAAACAAGGCTCTCGTAGCCATGAGTCGAGAACTGCATATTCCCTTGGTAGCCACCAATGACGTGCACTACATTCGGTCAGAAGATGCGGCAGCACACGATCTTCTGCTTTGCATTCAGACCAACACCACGGTCAACGAGCCGAAGCGCATGCGAATGGACGCAAACTCGTATTACTTCAAGAGCGCCGAGGAGATGGCTCGATTGTTCGATGGGGTCCCACAGGCCCTGGAAAACTCCAGACGTATCGCCGAGGCCTGTGATGTGGAGCTGGACTTCGGCTCCCTGCACTTGCCTCAAATGGAGGTGCCAGAGAGAGAGACCCCCCAGGCCTATCTGGCCAATCTCTGCCGCGATGGAATACGGCAACGCTACACCAACATCGACCAAAGCATCGAAGAGCGATTGCAGCACGAGCTTCAAGTGATACACCATATGGGATTCGACAACTACTTCCTCATCGTCTGGGATCTGGTTCGGTATGCACGAGAGAGGGGGATCCTTGTGGGGCCCGGAAGGGGATCGGCGGCAGGCAGCATCGTGGCGTACAGCTTGGGGATAACGCAGGTGGATCCGCTCAGCGAGGGTTTGATATTTGAGAGATTCCTCAACCCCGAACGGATCACCATGCCCGATGTGGACATGGATTTCGCGGATGATCGTCGTGACGAGATCCTGGAATACATCACCCGGAAGTATGGACGCGACCACGTGGCGCAGATCATTACCTTTGGCACGATGGCCGCCCGCGGCGCCATTCGAGACGCAGGGAGGGCGCTGGATATGCCCCTCCATGAGGTAGATAGGCTGGCCAAGCTGATACCACCTCATTCGAGCATCGCCGAAGCCATGGAATCAGTGCCCGAGCTGCAAAGGCTTTGCGAGGAAAAGGATTATCTCCACGACTTGATCGCTAAAGCTCAGAATCTGGAGGGTATAGCCCGTCACGCATCCACCCACGCCGCCGGGGTGGTGATCTCCCGAGATGTGCTCACCGACCATGTGCCGCTCCAGAAGGCGCCTCGAGGAACAGGAACGGTCACGCAGTACACCATGGAGGATGTGGAAACTATCGGCCTTCTCAAGGTGGACCTCCTGGGGTTAACCACCTTGACCGTCATTGGGAATGCCCTCAGGCTGCTGGAAGAGGAGGGCATAAGGTTAGCAGTGGACGAGATCCCGCTCGACGACCCTTCGATTTGCCAACTCCTCTCGTCCGGGGAGACCATAGGCGTGTTTCAGGTCGAGAGCTCGGGCATGCGTCGGCTTCTACGTGACCTGCAGCCCACCTCCTTTGGGGACATAGTGGCTGCCATCTCTCTCTACCGGCCGGGGCCGATGAACTACATCGACGACTTCACCGACAGGAAACACGGGCGTAAGGCCATCGAATACCTGCATCCCACCTTGGAACCCATTCTAAGGGAAACCTACGGCATCATCTTGTATCAGGAGCAGGTGATGCGGATCGCGGTGGAGGTAGGAGGTTTCTCGGGAGGGGAAGCGGATCTGCTGCGCCGGGCCATGGGCAAGAAGAAGGCCAAGGAGTTGGCCAAGCAGAGGGAGCGATTCCTTGCGGGGGCGGGAAAGCGGGGGGTCGCTGAACGGACGGCTAGCGAGATCTTCGACATGATGGAGTACTTCGCCGGGTACGGATTCAACAAGAGTCATAGCGCGGCCTATGCCGTGATCACTTGTCAGACCGCCTATCTCAAGGCCAAGTATCCGGTGGCTTTCATGGCGGCGATGCTGTCGGCGGAAAAAGGCAACAGCGAGAAAGTGGCTTCTCTGGTAGCCGAATGTCTTCGGCTGGGCATCCAAATCTTGCCTCCCGACATCAACCGCAGCGATCTAGACTTCAAGGTGGGGGAAAGCGCGATTCGCTTTGGATTGGGTGCCATAAAGAACGTCGGCGAGGGGGCGATAGAGGCCCTTCTGCAAGTCAGGGCGGATAGGCCCTTCGCGAGCATCGACGATTTGTGCCAGAGGGTGAATCTGCGGCGGATGAACCGAAGGGCTTTGGAGTGTCTCATCCGCAGTGGCGCGATGGATAGCTTGGCCCACCGGGGAAGCCTCCTGACATCCTTGGACAAGATGATCGGCCTCAGTCGAGCCACCAACCAGGCCAGAGAGGTGGGGCAGATGGATCTATTCGGCGAGGGAGGCATCCATCCAGGGACCATCAACTCGTTGATCGTGGAATCGAATACGGTGGACGATCTCCCGATCAAACAGAAGTTGAGCGACGAGAAGGAGCTCCTGGGAATCTACCTGTCCGAGCATCCCCTTCAGCAGATCCTCAAGAACCTGAAAGCGACGGCTACCGCCATGTGTGGCGAGATCGATCCTGAGTGGGATGGGCGGGAAGTCGTCCTCGCGGGCATAGTGAATTCCATTCATCAAATCGTCACCAGGAAGGGTGATCCGATGGCATTCGTAAGGCTCGAAGATCTGCAAGGGGATGTGGAGTTAGTCGTCTTCCCCAAGGTCTACGCGAAGACCCGCGAGCTCTGGAAGGAAGCTGAGTTGCTGCTGGTGAGAGGCAAGGTGGACGTGAGGGATGAAAAGGCCAAGGTCATCTGTGAATCGGTAGTTCTATACACTGGCGAGGAGGATCTCTCAGAGATAAACGGCTTCGCTCCCACTACTCCCCATCACGTTCATATCACCATCAGCCGTACCCATGACCAGGATGACGACATACAACGCATGAAGGAAATCTACAATCTGATGAGCGCGGAAGAAGGACAAGACCGTTTCAGCTTCTACATCGTTGACGAGTCCGGGACCCTTCAGCTGGATTTTCCAAACGCCAAGACTCGCTATTCGACCGAGCTGCAGAGCAAGCTTGTGGAGTCACTGGGGCCTGATTCCGTCCGGGTGGAGTGACCAGGGAGGATCAATATGCGACGAGTCGGAGTTCTGACCAGCGGTGGCGATGCCCCCGGAATGAACGCCTGCATTCGCGCGGTGGTGAGAACCACATTGGGCATGGGCCTGCAGGCCATAGGGGTGCGCAGGGGCTTCCAGGGTTGCATCGACGCCGAGTTCGAAGATCTTGATGACCGGTCGGTGGGCGGCATAATTCAACGAGGAGGGACCATCCTCCAGACGGCACGCTGTCTGGAGTTTGAAACCACCAAGGGTCAGCAAGAAGCTCTTCGCAATCTGAACCGCTACGACGTCGATGGATTGGTGGTCATCGGGGGCGAGGGCTCGATGAAAGGAGCTTTGGCCCTCCAACGCCGGGGGGTCCCCGTGGTAGGAATTCCTGCCAGCATAGACAACGACGTCTGGGGGACCGACATGGCGCTGGGGGTAGACACGGCCCTAAACACTGCGCTGGGAGCCATCGACAAAATCAAGGACACAGCCTCTTCCCATCAGAGGGCATTTGTAATCGAGGTTATGGGCAGACATTCTGGGTACCTGGCACTGATGAGCGCTCTCGCGGGCGGTGCCGAGGTTATCCTTATCCCTGAGGTGGACACCCCTCTGGAACAGGTCGTGGACAATATCGAAGATGCCTATGTGCGAGGCAAAACCCATTCCATAATCGTGGTGGCCGAAGGAGCCAAATACCCCGGGGCGGAAGTCGCCAGCTACCTACAGGCCAGAGAGGACGAGTGCGGCTTCAAAGTCAGGACGGTCATCTTGGGACATATTCAGAGGGGTGGGTCCCCTAGTGCCTACGATCGAATCCTCGGCTCCCGACTGGGAGCCGCTGCGGCACACCAGCTTGCGGAAGCTTCGTCCGACGTGATGATGGGGATTTCCGATGGCAAAGTGAAAGCCATACCCCTGGAAGAGGTCGCCGAGAATGCGAGGACCGTAGACCTGACCTACATGGAGCTGGCAGACTCCCTGGAGAGATAGCTCTCTCAGGTGGATCGATTAAAGTTGCTGGGTCACCTGTTAGGCAACGCCTTCTGCCCGCACCTCCGAGGTTCCTTCGGCGATTCGCAGGTAGATGGTCTCCAGGTTTCGCTCCACCTCGGAGAGCGACACGATCTCCACACCCTTCTCCACCAGGCGCCGTGTCAGGATGGGATTGATGCGACTTGGATCCTCGACCCGATAGCGAATGATCTCCCCATCCTGATCTTCGAGTTCCACCAGATCGCCCAGAAGGTTCCGGAAGTCCGAAAAAGCAAAGTCACCTCTGGTGCGGAGCGCGAAGATGGGAGCCCCTAGAATACGTCGGCTCAGCTCCTCGACCGCTCCTATCTCCACTATTCGCCCTTCGCTCAAGATGGCCACCCTGTCCGCCAGCTCCTGTGCCTCGGCGAGGTTATGCGTGCAAACGATGATCGTGCGACGGCGGTCCCGCTTCAGATCCAGGATATGTTCGTGCACGACCCTTGAGCTAGCTGGGTCCAGCGCGGACGTCGGCTCATCCAGAAGCAAAACCTGCGGTTCATGAATCAGCGCTCGGATCAGCGCGACCTTCTGACGCATGCCCTTCGAGTAGTTCCCCAGGGGTTTCTTGCGAGCCTCCCATAGGCCAAACTTGTCGAGCAGGAAGGCGATCCTTCCATCCCGATCGGCCTTAGGCATGCGCTGAAGTTGTCCGAAGAAGCCAAGGTAATCCAGGGAATTCATGCGTCGATATAACCCTGGCACCTCTGTTAGAAGCCCAACTGCATGTCTGACCTCTTTGGGATTTTCAACGGTATCATATCCCACTACCCTGACCCGCCCCGAGGTCGGTTTCAGTATGGCAGCCAGCACACGCACGATCGTGGTCTTGCCAGCGCCGTTGGGTCCCAACAGCGCCAGAACCTCGCCGACTGACACCCGAAGCGAGATGCCATCCACGGCTACCACATCTCCGAACTTCTGAACCAATCGATCCAGCTCGATCATGTTTTCATCTCTCATGACGATTGCCAACCGAGGTACTCCTAAATCCAGGATCGGTGCTAAAATACCTCTGGGGACAATCTGTCCCAGGAGGGTTTATCCATGGATGAGAAAGACTCGAAACTAGCGGTCGTGTGCGTCACCAGCGGCTTGCTCCAGGCGGAGATCGTCAAAGGCAGGCTGGAATCCGAAGGCTTCCCAGTCCTGCTAGAGTATGAAAGCGCCGGGCCGGTGATCGGGCTGACTATCGACGGCCTGGGAGAGGTCAAAGTGATGGTGCCTGGGCACCTGGAGGCGCAGGCCAAGGCCGTCCTCGAATCTCAGCTCGATCTGCCAGGCGAGGATACCTAGACCACCCACTCGTAAGGCGGACTGGGCGCGATTCTCTCGGCTCCCGTATGCTCGCAGGATTTTCCTCGCCCGCGTCATGATGAAGGCTCGTACTGATCCAGGAGCGCCCTCATCTCCGGGTCATCGGGGAAATCGTTCGTCAGGCTGACGGTTCTCACATCGAAACTGGATACCACTTCACCTTCTTCGATCTCCAGGCTGATAATGCCCAGGTTCTCCCCTCTCCTTCCAGCTTGAACCACCAGGGTTCCCGTCACGGCGCTCCGCCATGGCGCGTCCATGATGGCCCCCGGGTACCCCCCCACGATCAGCGCTATTCCCTCGAAGCTGTCGGCCAGTTTCTGGTCCCATTCGAGTCCCAGATGAGACAGGAGGATCACAACGTCGGCCTCGTCCCGAACCTCGGCCAGATACTTGTCAAGTGCGGCCACGGGATCCTCGAAGATCACGGGCCCACCGCCTATTTGGATCTCCATGAACTGATCCCCGGTGACCACGCCTCCGCTGGTGAGGCCGATGATGGCGATCTTCTGCCCCCCCACCTCCTTCATCACATAAGGCTGAGCCAGTAGTTCTCCTGTGTCAGCGAGGCGCACATTGGCAGAGAGCACCGGGAAATCTGCCTCGTCAATACGCTGTCCCAGAGCGCCCATTCCCAGGTACAGATCTTCGGCGCCCAAGGTCATGGCATCGTAGCCCAACAGGTTCATGGCTTCCACGATCACCTTGCCCTGGGTGGTGCTGGCCGGAACTCTGCGCCCAAAGAAGGTGTTACCCGCATCCAGCAGAAGGAGGTTCGAAGCATCCTCCCGCTCCTGTTTAACTTTGGTGGCCCGCCGGGCCAACCCGCCCTTAGGCTGCTTTCAGCCACACGGCTCGGTATAGCCCGCGGTGTCGTTGGTGTGAATGACGGTGAGCTCGAACGGAGCAGACGTTGGCGTTTCGGTGGGAGTTGGCACCGCGGTGGGAATCTCCGTCGGAACCGCTGTCGCCATCGCCGACGGCGATGTATCCGAAGGCCCACAGCCTAAAGCACCAAGGCCGACCAGGCCCAGCGTCGCCAGCGACAGGGCCGCCAAAGTTTTCACGCGCATGTTCCAGATACCTCCAGACGGATGAACTATCGTCGCCATATCCAGAAAGCCAGCACGCCAAGAATCCCTGCTCCTCCAAAACCTGCTATGGCTATACCTAGGAAGAGGTAGCCCCAAATCTCCGATGCCTCAGGTTCACTTTTTGATGTCGTCCCGCTTTCCTCCTGGATCGCCACGGCGGGCTCGGGCTCTTCCTCCTCCGGCGCCACTTCAACCCGCGTCGGGCTCGGAGAAAGAGTCGGCGTGGGCGTGGATGTGAAAGTGGGCATGGGCGTAGGAGAGATCGTAGTGGTCGGAGTGGCCACGGGCGTGTCGGTGGGAGGCATCGGCGGCGGCGTGGGAGCCGGCGTCGGCGGCAGCGGCGTTTCGGTGGGCGTGGACGTGGACGGCACCGGCGTGGACGTGGGCTCCGGTTGGACGGGATCGGGGATGAGGCCCACGAAATCGATCCAAACTTCGTCTTTGCCATGGGTCACGCTGTCGTTTACCCTCACGAAGACAGTGACCGTATCTCCCTGTGCGACAGCCGAGGCGCGCATCTCCGGCACCTCTCGTCGGATCTCCCATTCCTCCCAAACCTCGGGACTCCACACGATCGCCGGCGAAGTGGGATCCGTGCCGCCGGTGGGATCTACCCCTATTTTCCTGCCGATAAAGTCTCCTCTTAGGTGTTCACCATCCTTATGACACTGGAAGGGGAACCACTCCACCGCCGCCAGATACGCCGTCCCGGGAGTCACCCCTCCCACTTGTTGATACACCCCCGCGATGAAAGGTACCCCATCGGTCCAGATCTTCTGCGCGGGCGCCTGCGGGCTCTCCACCGGGTCCCGCTCGAACCGCGGGCTGCCCATCTCCACGAAGGGCCACCAGCCTTCGCCTACTTCTCCTTTTGGGGTGGACTGGAATGAATCGAAACCACAGTTGTAGGTGAGGTTGCCGGGATCAACGCAGGGGCTGTCAGCGTATGCTATCTGCCCTCCCAACACCATCCCAAGAAACAGCAACGCGCTGATTCCCAAGGAAAGGCGCCTCACTCTATGACCTCGCGGCTGAGTCTCATGTGGTCCTCTCTTATAACAACTTCGAATTGGCGTCGCATTCTACACTAACGCGCCAAAGCGCGCTACCAAAACGCTCTTCAACATCCGGAGTTACACCCATGCTGGCCATTTTAGGTTGCTTCTTGCCTCGTAAGGTGATATATGTTATACTTGTAACGTAATACTAGATTATGGAGAGGCATGATATGTCAGAAGATTGCATTAAGATTCATTTTCTCAATGTAGGGCACGGTGACACAACCATCATAGAATTTCCAAGTGGACGTGTGGCCGTCATCGATCTGAATGACAGTCAACTTCTGGATGAAGATTCAGCGGCTGAACTTGCTGAGAGCTTCCGCATCGATTTAGTAGACAACTTGGCTCAGAAGTGCAACACATCAGCAGAATCCGCTGCTAAAGCCTGGATGAGGGCTGATGGAGGATCGTACGCACGCCGTATCCGTGAGTTGATCACCGAGGCGTACGATATCTCGCTCGAAGATCCTGTGACGTATTTGACTGGCCAGCTTCTGTGTTCTTCGGTCTTCCGGTTCATCCTGACCCATCCTCACATGGATCATTTGTCGGGCCTTCACCGTCTTGTGCAGCAGGAGGCTGTAACGATACAGTTTTTCTGGGATACGCACCACTCCTTTTCCAAGGATTTTGCAAAGGAGGATGTCAAAGGATTTGATTCCAACGATTGGGATGAGTATGAACGCCTGCAAGACAACGCTGCCGGGTCGCCAAAGGTCATTAGAAACCACCGCAATGACATAGGGGAGTTCTGGACAGACGACCGGATAACGATACTCTCTCCCACTGTCGAGCTGGAGACCGAAGCAGCTAACAAGAGTGATCCCCATTATCTCAGTTATGTATTGGCGATCAAGTGGGGAGCAACGAAAGTGATACTCGGAGGCGATGCTAACTCTGAAGTATGGAAGGACATCCTTGACCACTACGGAGAGGACTTCCTCAGCAATACAACCATCCTTTAAGGCCTCTCACCACGGTCGTGATAGTGGCTACTATCAGCCAGTAGTAGCTGCCATGGCTCCGACCTACACGATTGTCTCGGTTGGAAAGAAGCCAGAGACGGATGCGTCAAACAAGTACCGCAATTACAGCAAACATGTATGGTCAACGCGCTGGAAGGGTAATATCGTGGCGACCCTAAATGAGAAAGGGCTCGTTGATATCAAACCTCAGCACAACAGATAATCTGAGACAAGCGTACTGACTTCATTTCCGTAGGCAGTCAGGAGATTAGCCAATGACCCGTTTCCCATTCTCGGTTTACGATTTCTTTGGATACCTCGCCTCAGGCTTTCTTCTTCTTGAGACTGTAGACTATGTTGTAGATGGACAATGGATTCTTGTAGACAGTTCTAGCGTCGTGAGTATAGCTTTTTGGACCATCGTAGCCTATATAACTGGGCAGATTCTGGCCAGCCCTTCTGCATGGCTCCTAGAACGCACGATAGTGGGAAGACTCCTCCAAAGACCCAGCATCAACCTATTCAGAGATGCGCCCAAGTACTGGTGGACAAAGCTATTCCCTGGCTACTTCACTCCACTCCCCGTAGCAATACGGGAAAAGGTGCTGCAAACCGCAGAATCTGACGGGATTACTGAGAAGGGAGAAGCCATCTTTGTTCTTGCCTTCGGAAAGGTGAAATCGGATAAAGATACAATGGCAAGGTTGAGCAGCTTCCTTAACCTCTATGGCTTCTGTCGTAACGTATGCTTCACTAGCCTTCTGGCAACTCTACTGGTCGCCATAGGCAGCTTTTGGGGAGGCTCTTTAGAGAAGCTTCCTTGGGCTCTCATCGCCCTCGTAGGCTCCGCAGGAATGTTCTACCGCTTCTTGAAGTTCTATCGCCAGTACTCGTATGAGCTATTCATCACCTATGCAGCGTTATGATGTGAATTTGTAGGTCTTATAGAGAGCAATATGGGCGGAGATTGCTCAGACTCCTGTCTTTGAGCTGGGTTACTCCTCACTGCCTGGTCGATGAAATCCGCGAAGAGAGGGCCCATGGTCCGGTTGGCCAGCTCGTTGGGATGCGCGTCCTACTCATCCATCCGATACTCGGCTCGTAACATGTCGTCCCCGTCGGCCACCAGAAGAAACAAGGCGGCTAAGATCAAACTTCTTTGTAAGCCGGTCCCCTTCATCATATCCCTCCCTCCACATGCACCTGCTCAGCGATACTTCTCCGATCGCAGGATGCCTATGAACGGCAGGTTACGATACATCTCCGAATAGTCCAGGCCATAGCCCACTGCGAAGCGGTCTGGAATCTCGAAGCCCAGATAATCCAAATGAATAGCCAGATTCTGCCTCTTCGCTTTCCTGAGCAGACAACAGATACGGACGCTGTTCGCCCCTCGCGCCATCAAGCCTTCCCTGATGCGCCTGAGCGTCCTCCCCGTATCCACAATGTCCTCGACGATCAGGACGTGCTTATCATGAACGCTGGTGCTGATATCCTTCACGATCTTCACCGTTCCGCTCGACCGGTCTCCAGTCCCGTAACTGGAGACCGCCATGAAATCTATCTCCAGGGAAATGGTGATAGCGCGCACGAGGTCGGCCAGGAAGATGTGTCCCCCCTTCAAGATGCACACCAGGAGAAGCGGCTTGTCGGCGTAATCCAGGCTGATCGCACGGCCCAGCTCAACTGCCCTGGCCTGGAGCTCCTCCTCGGCTATCAGGATCTCAGACACGTCATCGATCACGATAACCCCGTTTCAACCCCCATCCGCGTCCCGGATGAAATGTAACCTCAGCACCCGTTCGGTTTCCGAGCTCACCTTCGCCCGCTCGCTTATCCTCCATCCTGGCACCCACAAAATGCGATCGGGTGAGGCAACCAGAGGAAGCTGGTCTCGGACGCGCCTCGGAATCTTGGCATCCACCATGAAATCCTGCATGGACTTGGACTCCCTCATGC
>SDBU01005422.1_pt1 | contig 15281 bp, 22 predicted proteins | sample 2277071 | NCBI WGS metagenome assembly SDBU01 (sample SAMN10397929, study PRJNA504765) | marine sediment metagenome | isolation source: marine sediment core GS08_GC12, 126 cmbsf | place: Arctic Ocean: Gakkel Ridge, Loki's castle | collected 2008
ATATTGACGATGAAGAAACCACCGATCAGATCACTTCAATGCTCTGGAAGGAATTGCTTAACAACAGGGATAGTTCATAATATATTTTCCTAATGGGTTGAAATAATGTCATTGGCTAAAAAGGTTCACAAACGGGCGCCTGTGATCACAGGAGAACGCCGCCATCTGCCCCCCTCGGATAAATTTGAACTTATCGATTTTGTTATAACCCAGCATATATTACGCATTCTCAAAGATGGCAGAGCTTATGCTGCAACGGAATTACAAGAACGGATACAAGACATTGCCGAAGATTTGTGGTTGCCCCTCAACATAGATGTGGCTCTGCAGTATCTCTGCACAGAACGACAGATCCGTGTTGTTCGATTCCGACACAGCCCCGGAAATAGCATCACCTATTACGCCCTCAAGTGAGCACTATGAAAAATTGCTATTACACAGGAATAGGATCTCGACGGACACCTGAAACCATTCTCAACACAATAACCCACATAGCAAAGCTTCTCCACCGTGAAGGTTTAATTCTAAGAAGTGGAGGTGCCGATGGTGCTGATTCCGCCTTCGAAAAGGGTGCCGGAGAGTCTAAAGAGATCTTCTATGCTGAGGATGCAACCCCACCGGCTATCAGGATAGCTCGTGATCATCATCCTGCTTGGTGCAACTGTTCCGACTATGTAAAGAAACTCCATGGTAGAAATGTCATGCAGGTCCTCGGGAGAGATCTCAAAACACCCTCAGCGTTCATTATATGCTGGACTCCGGATGGATGCACGGGTCCCGATCGATCAAGACAAACCGGCGGTACCGGAACCGCTATAGAAATCGCTTGGAAGCACAAGATACCTATATTCAATATGAGGGATGGTATAAACATCCCGCTCATCATCGAGGAATACTGCAAGTAGTGCTCACTTCAGCCTCAGGGTTGTGACGGACTCAATCGTATGGACAATTGCTCATATAATTGGTCTATTTCCTCGAGTATCCTGCATTCCCGATCGGACTCTGAATCTTCAGCAATCCAGCGTTCGAACTCCGATTCAAAATATAATTGAGATTGCTTCCGCTTGATCTTATTCCATCCCTTTCTGCGGTATCTCCTCTTCCTGCCCACTGCCTCACGATATTTGTATCTGCCATTCCGATGACATCTGCACCCGCGTCCTCGGCAGGTCATATTCCACTTCTCAAAAGAATGGACAAGTCCGACATATTCGTTTGGACCTTTCTTCGATACCCTCCTAGGTAACGCCCATGATCCTCCCCACTCAGTTATGCGCCAGATGTTGTTATAAATATCAATACGTCTTCTCACAACGCGATCCGTATAATGGATCCGTCTCAATTTCTTTAGACTTGATGGATTCAATTAAATCACCACTACCGAGCAAGATCCCCTTGCTAAGTAGTGTTTTCAGTTGTCATCATCAACAAGACACTGCAGTAGAAACTTATAAATATTTCTATGACCATCTACCATTGCTGATCCTATGGGATAGCAAGGAGGTGTGGCTATGGCCAACCGACATATACAAACGTATGAACTGCAAATTATACATGAAAATAAACCCTGTATACCATCAGTAGTGGCTTTTTATCACATAGACAAACCAGGACGTTTGATTGATGATACAGTCGGACCAAAACTTGATCTTATATTCAAGGACGACGTAATTAAAAAGAATGAATTAACTGCATATCGGTTTGTTATAATAAAAATATCAGTCAAACGCACAGTTGTTCCGATCGGAGAATCACATGAACAGACAATCTATAAACGGTCCTATCGTGATTGCCTTAGCGGAAATCTATTTTCGAAACGATACCGAATACCATTCAGCGATTTCGAAAAAGGGATATCCGAAAATAGTGACTCAAATAACAAAATTGATCCCGTGTACATTGGAAACCCAAATATAGACCTCAAGTTCGGTGATATCGTCAACATAGTTATTATATCGCCCTGGGCAATAGATATCGATAAGAGCAAAATATCTCTTGAGTTCTCAGAGCTCAGAGGACATGTTGGACCAAAAGAAATTGTAATAGATACACAAGAGGAAGAAAGTGCATTATCAGACGATAGGATTCGAATAAAACTATCTAACAAGTCCATGGAATTTCTCCTCGATATCCACCGAAATACTGAAAATCCTGTTGTAGCAGATATCGCATCGGAGATAATTCAGGAAAAACTGACATCTGAAAAAACCAATCCAATGGTATTCACACTGGTAGACGAGACTAAGATGCATGCACGGATCAACGAACTCCAAGAACTCCTCCCTGGTATCAGAGATATAGATAAGCTGACAATGTTCGCAACCGAACTGATTGCTTACGATCATCTTCTATTCAACCAAACAGATAAAAAGACATCGGGGAAAGATCTTCGATCAGTTTGGAATCGTCTTGACATGATGCATAAGGATATCAATATGATTCTCGAAGAGCAACCTAAAACTCCGAGCTCCGTCGCAGATCATCTGACTTTGACCGATACCGTCTCCGATAAATACCAATGTGTGCTCGCTACCGAGTCGGATAAGTCTGAACTTGATCAGAAAATAACAACTTTCGTAAATGGAGTGAACAATGGTCTCTATGATTCTGTAGATGTCGGACTATTACATGAACTATCCGCCTACCAAGACGCAATTGTTTCCAAAAAAGTCAGTACCATTACACTCTTATCTATATCTACTCGCGCCAACAACATAATTAATACTATTTCCACAAATACAGGTGGTAAGCTTCCTAAATCTGAAAAGGCTAAGAAGACATATAGGATAACTATAAACGCTCGAGAGAAGATCATTAATCATCCGGAACTCGCATACTATCAAGTAGTGGAACTGTATCACACAATAATTCTCCCTCCTGATCCAAATACACTTTTCACGATAACTTATCAGAAAGGTAAAAACAAATCCCATGGTCAACTGATCCCTGGTCAGATAGTTAAAGTAAAAGATGGAATGATATTCAATGTGGCTGTAACCTGACCGGTCCGCCCACACTTTTTATATATTATAATAACTATATCACTAAGGTTGAGGTATTGTTATGCTGTCTATGAGAACTGATGAACTTTTCGTTGCCACAAAAACCCTGGAAGATGGGAAACCCTCAGGAAAGGTGTATACGCGAGATGGTAGAGCTGTTTACGCTGGAAGTCCCAACCTCCTGATGGATCGTGGTCCCGATGCCAATCCTCAAGGAAATCTGCAGAAAGGAGACCTGCTCGTCATCTGTGGTCAAGAACAGAAAGACGATCAGATGGGTCAGGCCTGTAAAATGCTGAGAGATCTTATCGGTCTGATCACCGATGTCGAAGGTCACGAAACCGCATCAGGAATAGAATGGTGCTACAATAAGTTCGGTCATATGGAAATATGGAACATCCCTAGGAGCTCCAGAGAAGCAGATCTCTATATGCAGTCAGAAGATGATGTCATTTCCTTCCTTGATCACCTCGGTATGAAGCTCGATGATATTTCTCCTGGTGATTGCGATACTGCAGAAGATCCTGGATATTTCAATCAGTGATATCTATCGCAACGACTTCGTTTCGAACCAAATTCGTTTCTTAATTTCATATCGATAACTTAATAAATCCATAACATATAGGTAACTTTGTGATATTCGTGCCCAATAAAGATGATCCAACCGTGAAAAAATATTTCGGTCTCGAAGGAAAGATTTTAGAAATTGTAGAAGATCTTTATTGTAAAATAGATCTCGATACCGGGGAACTGGTCAACTTTGATTATTGGTATGATCGTGAAGGATATATCCCGGAATCGGAAAAAAATTGTGAAGCTCCCCCTGATGTCAAAACAGAAATCGATAAACTATATAAAGAATATCAAGAACTTGCGGGAACTCCGCAAGTAATAAGCTACAAAAAGGAAGAATTTGAAATGTGGAAAAAACAGATGTTGGAACGGGGACGAAGACAGCAAGAAGCCGCTCGAGCATGTGCATCAAAAACCGTCACCGTAAAAGAATTTCAAAGATGCCGATCACAGCACCTAAGCCAACTATAAGCAAATTATAAATACCGCTTCTAACATATTCCTTTTAATGACTAACATAACTCCCAGATTTCGACCAGATCATCGCCCGAGGTGGCGTTGATCTCACTCGCATTCTTAGCTGGGGGTATGGTGTAATCCGGTTTTATCATGAAGGTCTCCAAGGAGAGTTTCATTTTTCTCAGAGACAACCTTTGATCTGCGTTCGAATCGCAGTGCCCCCACTTTTCATAATGGGCCTATGGGTTAGTTTGGCTATGCTAGGAGGTTTGGGACCTCTTGACTCCAGTTCAAATCTGGATAGGCCCACTTCACTATGCAACAGGAGGTGATTCAATTGGCTTTCAAAAATTGGAATACATTTGTAGAGGAACAGAAAAATAAGAAAAAGGAAGATCCGTCATTCACGACGATACAGATAGAGAACACCTTGACGATCTGCCATAAATACGGTCCTATAGGATGGACCACGATCATCCCCATGCCTGAACTGAAGATTGATATAATGATCAAGTTCAATCCCACGTCAAACCTCTACAAGGAAGAAACTTACATGAGCAAGGAAGAGTTCGACGAACTGGGACTTACGGAAAAAAAGAATGAACCTAATTGGAAAAAACCCACCCACCCACCTGTATATAATTGTATATGGATGGTATCTAAATGGACATTTAAGAAAATTCAAAAATGGGCGTGTAGCATAGGGGAGACTGCCTTGGATTCCTAATCCAATGTTCCCAGGTTCAAATCCTGGTCTCGGCGCCAATCTCAATGGATGCGTGAGCCGAATCTGGCAAGGCGACTGGCCTGAGACCAGCTGGAGAAATCCATTGCACGTTCGAATCGTGCCGCATCCGCCATTTATATATAGCTATAAGTATATACGCAACACATCAAACCTATCTAAAACCTCCAAAGCCCCGGAACCCCCTTCTGGGGCTTCTTTTTTTAACATGTGTAATTCCGATTCAACATGTTAAGATTACTTTTATATACATCTATTACAATTGAACTGCCATGACCACTTACACAGAAGCACTCGCTGACTCACCCGAAGTAGAAATCAATGAAGACGGAGAAATCGTTCCATTAGGATCCAAAGGGAGAACAGGAGTTCGACCACCGAAACATACATTCTACAGCACGTAAAATTTATATACCTCATACGATTATATCCCATCAATGACTGAAAATGTCGGTATAGGAAACGATCAACAGAAGGGAATTTATGTCCCTTCAATGAAATGTTGATCGTGGAACAACTGGTATAGGCAGTCATAAGATTTTTCACAGCAACCTTCTCTTGATCATCTTCTTGTTCTGTTTGTACCAGCTCGTTCCAGCATTCGCAATGGAGCTGTAGCTAAGTGGTCCAAAGCCTCCGGCCGTTGACCGGAAGATCGTCGGTTCGAATCCGTCCGGCTCCGCTCATCATGGGGCAGTGGCTAAGATTGGTCAAAGGCGTTCGGCTGATAACCGAAAGGACATGAGTTCAAATCTCATCTGCCCTACTCTCAATCGCAAAGGGCGTATAGCTAAACGGTAAAGCACCAGTTTTACAAGCTGTCGATTGTCCGTTCAAATCGGACTACGCCCATACACAAAAGTTTAAATCATCCGCAAACAATATCCGACTGGTAGTTTAAATGACAAGAGATATACCAAAACAACGCGAATATCAAAAACTCTGGGCTCGTAGAAAAAAAGCGGGACTCCCCACGCGGACGACAACCCCTCTAACCGAAAAACAACGAAAAGAAAACCAGAATAAAACCAAACGAGACCAATACCTAAAACGAATAGAAAAACAAAAACAGATAATATACGATTATCTTGGAACAACCTGCGCAATCTGCCAAATCAACGGTGAACTGGGAAGATCTGGAAAACGTCTGCTAATCGCACATCGAAAAGATGGAAAAGAACACGCCAGATTCTGGGCTATGGCCTACCAAAAAATACAGATAGAACTGGAAAGTGATGCCTACGTCCTACTGTGCTACTGGTGTCATCACAAAGTTCATTGGTGCATGTCGAAACTTCATCTAACATGGCAGGACTTGATAAAAAATATTCGCAATTAACCACACTGGATCCGTGACAGAACGGCTATGTACTTCGCTGCAGACGGAGACCATGGGAGTTCGAATCTCCCCGGATCCACTCATAATGGGGCTATAGCATAGTCTGGCGGTGCGATCGGCTCATAACCGGTTGGTCCCGTGTTCAAATCACGGTAGCCCCATTCATTCGCATTGTCCCTATGGTGTAATTGGCAGCACTGGAGGCCCTGGACCTCCGAGCTCAGGTTCAAATCCTGGTAGGGGCGCCATCAGATGGGTCTATAGCATAGCCAGGTCAATTGCAGTTGGCTCTTAACCAGCGAATCGCGGGTTCAAATCCCGCTAGACCCTCTCATACGCATCCATGGTGTAATTGGTTAGCATTGGGGCCTTCCAAGCCCTTGGTTCGCGTTCGAATCGCGGTGGATGCACTCTCATTCGCAACCCGGCCTTGACTGAGCAGTCGAAAGTGGCGGACTGTAGATCCGTTTATCACCGGTGCAAATCCGGTAGGTCGGACTCATACGCTCCTGTAATGTAGATAGGCCAATCAGGTCGGACTCTCACTCCGGCAACGAGGATTCAAATTCCTCCAGGAGCACTCATACGCGCCCGAGGTGTTGTTAGCGGCACAGAAGCTTGCCATGTTTCAGGGCTGGGTGCAATCCCCAGCGGGCGCACCATTCGCAATGGCTCTATGGTGTAATTAGAAACATGTAGCTCTGTCGAAGCTATGCTTCGGGTGCAATTCCCGGTAGAGCCGTCCATATGCTCCCTTAGTGTAGAGGCCAATCATCCCGGATTTTCGATCCGGGGACGCGCGTTCGAATCGCGCAGGGAGTACTCATATGGCCCCGTGGTGTAGCGGTCTATCATCTCGGACTTTGGATCCGGGGACTCCAGTTCGAATCTGGACGGGGCTACTCTCAATCGCAGGTGAAAAAATGGTACGAGCATGCAAGGGATGCCACGGAAGGTGTATTCAACTAAAGCATTTCGACATCGAGAGGAATGATGGTGTCTGGGTAGTGGAAACTCAAGTATTCCCTTGCACCCACTGTGGTGGGCTTGGAGTGGATCTCAACGGAACCAGACGAAAAAAGAGACGAAGAGGCCGGAGATGGGTTATGAAATCCTGTGAGATCTGCGGAGAGGACGTAGAGAGGCCTGAACGGAGCCGACACCACCTGAAACCAAAGTCTCTTAACAGGCACAGGAGCGTATTGATCGCAATGCTCTGCAAAGACTGCCATGAGGAAGTTCACGAGCACTTCACAAATAAAGAGCTTGATGAGAAGTATAACACCCTGGATAAGCTGAAGCAGGCTTTCCAGTGGATACGCAAGGGGTCTGTGGCATAGCCAGGTCGATTGCCGCTGTCTTTTAAACAGCAGAGCGCGGGTTCGAATCCCGCCAGACCCTCTTCATTTTATCACTGGCCGTATCTTCGTGTTAAATTTTTTTAACTCACTACATCCAAAAAATATAAATAGTCTCAAACTATATCTCAGATTATGAAAGGAAATTACTCCGTACCGCCACTGTGTGAAATATTCTGTAGCAAGAACTCCGCTCGGATCCTATTGCTCTACATGACCAATAAAGACTACAACTATTCGACAAAGGATGTCGCAGAAGCGCTTAAAATAAGCCGACAGACAACCTCCCGCAATCTGAAGCCTCTCATTAAGTACGGTCTGATCACAGAAACTCGTATCGTTGACAAAACTAGAATGTATGCATTTAACCCATGTCTCTTCACGACCGAATACTTGACTGCATTTAATAATTCCATCATCGAATACATGATGCAGAATTTCGACATTGAACCCCCAGAACCCTCAGGAGTGTTCATAGGCAAATGTGAAAAATGTGGAGAGGATTGGGCAGTAGATCTCAAGGAAACCGCAGCACAGGCAGAAAACGATCAGATTGTGCTGTGCCCAAATTGTCACCATTGGGGACCGACCGCCAAGGTCGTTTTGAAAATGGCAGTTATGAGATCCATTAGCCGTGGAATATATAGAAGGATGTAATCCCATGGGACTAATACCAGATGATCACCTGCAAAAGGTGTGTAAAATTGGACAGGGACCTGCTTGTTGCTCCTACGTTGGACTATACTCTAAAGGACTCTACTGTGTAAAGGGAACCGAATTGGAGATAATAATCGATCAGCGACGAGTCCAAGGAACTATCGGTGCCATGGGTGATAATTGCAAAGGAAAATAAACTCCGTTATCTTTTTCGAGTGTTCATTTTGTAAAGTATCGGAAGTTTCATATACTTCTTAAGTCTCTTATGATTAAGAACATTCAGAGGATTGACCATGGGAGAAAGAAAAGAACACACCCGAGATGCAAAGATCACATTCACAACATATCCAGAAATTCGAGAATGGATCGATGACGAGAGAGGGCTCGAGCGATTGTCCAATTATCTTCATAGAAGCCTTGTGAATTTGTATAATGAAAAGCATCCGGACAAACAACTTCCAATCTGGAACCCAAAGGAGGAAAGAAAATGAGCAGAGGCTTATTCCTGGGTCGTTTCCAACCTTTTCACAACGGTCATCTCCATATGATCAAGACAGCAAAGGACCAGGTAGATGAGTTGATAGTCGCTATAGGATCTGCAGAGAAATCCTTCACCGACGACAACCCGTTCACTGCCGGTGAAAGGATACTAATGATTCGGGAATCCCTGATCGAACGGGAATGGTTGGACAAGGTGATAATAGTTCCCATTCGGGATATGAACCGGCATGGTATCTGGGTCAACCACATTGAGGAAATGGTTCCTAAGTTCGACATCGTGTTCTCTTCAGACAAACCCACGATCGGGTTGTTCCAAGAAAAAGGGTATCAAGCACAAGTGCTCACTATGAAGAACCGGAAATATCTATCTGGTATGGCCATACGAGAAGTAATGACTATAAACGACACCTGGGAAGAATATGTTCCTCCAGGAGCGCGAGGCATCATCCAGGAAATCGGCGGCATGGACCGCATTAGAAACTTAAGGAGGTAAACCCAATATGATGATAGATTTGTTGACAGCACAAAAAGCAAGAGAGATATCAGCCGACGTAAACATCTCAAAAAGATGCGTACTCATGAATAAAATATCAGAAGCGATTGATAAGGCTTCCAAGGATGGTCGTTATTTCGTAATGGTAAGTGCAGAGGAAGACGAGAGTGTAATCAAAGAGCTACAGGACATGGGTTACGAGGTAAAGTGGACAACCAATCAGAAAAACGGGGATGATTATCGTATTAAATGGGGTAAGTGATCACTTGACCAAGGACGCATTAGATGACGAAAAGCTGTGCAAGTGCGGCAGAAGCAAACTGTTTCATTCTAAGAAGAGTATTCGAAAGCTATACGAGAAGTCAATGGGTGGCGTGCTTAGTAATTGGGATGACTTCATAGATAGGCAACACGCCAATCATAAATTTCGTCAGATGCGGTGCTCAGCCTGTGATAAAGAACTGCGTACATCACTGGATAAGTATGATTATAACAGGAAGTATTATTGCATCAGTCACTGCCCAGAACACAAATGGCAATACGATACAGGTCAGGCACCACAATGCGCTCACTGTGGTATAGACTACGACAGATATATTGAATCCCTTCTTGAAAAGCATAAAATTGCATTTCTCAAATATGAACCGTAAGAGGTGAACAACAATGCCAATAATAAATAGTATGCTGGATAATGATCTGTATAAATTTTCTATGGGTGATGCTGTCTGCAGGTTGTATCCCAGAACAGAAGTTAAGTATGAATACATAAACAGGGGCAAAACCGAATTTCCCGAAGGTTTCGCTGACGCCCTTAGAAAAGAGATCGGCCAGATGAGAGAACTGCGTCTCCACAATCACGAGAGGCGCTTCCTCGAAAATAATTGTGCATTTCTAAGCCCATTGTATCTAGACTTCTTATCAGGCTTCCGGTTTAACCCAGAATCCGTATACGTTGAACAACAAGGGGGGCGTCTTGAGATAGAGATCCGTGGACTGTGGGGAAGAGAAATCCTATGGGAAGTTCCTTTGATGGCCATCATAAGTGAGCTCTATTTCAAACTCACCGGAAAAAAGGCTGAGATCACCCGTAGGAATGACACTTACAAGGCGGATCAGTTTGGACAGATGACCCTTGCGGATTTCGGAACCAGAAGACGATATTCCCACGATAATCAGGAAAGAATTGTAAAGATATTCAAAGAGAACTGTCCCGGCTTCATAGGAACCAGTAACGTTTATTTTGCAATGAAATACGGTCTCAAGCCCATAGGAACGCAGGCGCATGAATGGTTCCAAGCTCACAGCGCGATGTTCGGATACCGCATGGCTAATAGAATGGCAATGGACAAATGGGTAGAAGTCTTCAGGGGAGATCTCGGAATAGCACTATCCGATACGTTCACAACGGATGTCTTCTACCAGGACTTTGATATGAAACTTGCAAAGCTCTTCGATGGAGTGCGTCAGGATAGCGGGGATCCGTTCCAATTCATCCACAAGACTCTTGCCCATTATGAAAAACTCGGTATAGATCCGAAATCTAAAACCATCGTATTCTCAGATGGGCTTGATGTTGAAACTGCAATAGAAATTGACAATCACGCCTATGGCAAGATAAAGACCGCATATGGTGTAGGAACCAACCTCACAAACGATGTTGGGGTTGAACCCCTTAACATGGTGATCAAGATGACCGGCTTCAAACCACATGGTAGAGGTTGGAAGAACGTGATCAAACTCTCGGATAGTCCTGGAAAACATACCGGAGATCCTGATGAAGTCAAACTGTGCAAGAGAATTCTGGGGGTAGAATGATGGACGTCAAATATGTTGTAGATCAATTAACGGAACAAATCAAGGAAAGGGTAGATAATTCCCGTAGCATGGGTGTTATAGTAGGTCTATCCGGTGGAATCGATAGCGCAGTCGTGCACAAAGTTTGTTGTCTGGCATTGGAGCCAGATGATGATCTGGTATACACCGCTTACCTCCCAGACAAATTCTCAACGCCTGATAACCAACGCCTTATAAACAAGCTCACTAGCTATAACCAACAGCAACACCATCACCACATTCCATTAGAAGATGCATACGAGTCTCTGACCGTTATCCATTCACCCGACAATGATATTGTTGGTGGAAATTTAAGATCTCGTATCAGGATGTGCCTATTATACATGATGGCCAATAATTACGAGTGTCTCGTTGCTGGAACCAGCAATAAGACCGAAGGCGCTTTGGGATATTACACCAAGTACGGAGACGGCGGTGTGGACTTCGAAGTTATAGGAGATCTCTACAAACATGAGGTTTACGAAATCGGAAAATATCTTGAGCTTCCCGAAGAAGTGCTCACTAAACCGCCATCAGCGGGTCTGTGGGAAGGTCAGACCGACGAAGAAGAAATTGGCTATTCTTATGACGTCCTAGATGCCGTCGTAGAATTCCTAAGCACTATGTACCCATCACAAGGAAAACATGATACTGCCATAATAGAATTAGGAAAAAAGGGCATCACACCTAAGGACGTCAAATTCGTCCAGGATATGATAGCTCGCAATTACCATAAATCCCAATCACCACCATCACTAACACTCATAAAGGAGAGGACTAAATGAAAGAATACACCGTTGTTGAAATAGATATGAGAAATGACTTTTCAGATGATCCCAGAGCTGCACTGCCCGTTCCTGGAACGCTGGCAATGGTAGGAAAGATGAGAATACTGGAATACTATTCTCGATGTGTGATTGATGTCTTTGATAACCATCACAACGACGATCCGGTATCACAGGAAGAATTCAAGAAATTTCTACCACACTGTATTGTTGGAACATGGGGGCATAAGCGAATCGGCGGACTCTGTGATTATTATCAAATGAAAAACGCTGAAGATCATACACACAAAACTGGTACGTTTATTCAAGTCAGATGGCCTAAGAACACTTACGATGCCTGGGAGGGAATGAAGGGAGAGGATCCGGAACGGTTCGTCGAACTCGATGATATGAAGGAATGGGAGAAGGCATTTTATAAGGAAATTGGTCGTGACGAAATCCTTGTGGTTGGTGGTGTCGTAACCGGAATTTGCGTTAAGGCCTTCATTGAGGGCGCCATCAAACGTGGTATGTCCAAAAGGATCATAGTCATATCTGATTGTGTTGCAAATCTTGACCTTCCATTGATCCCATCTACCGAATCACTATTCAAAGACTGGTCTCACCAAGGTGTTGTAATCACATCTTTCGACGCGTTCGTAAAGCAGTATATCATGAAGGACTGATAATGAAATATCCTCAAGGGCGTGTCGGGTTCGACCTGCATGGTGTTCTGACGGAACGACCTGATATCGCCAGGGAGTTGCTCATCTTCCTACGGGATATACATATAGAAGTCCATATAATGTCAGGCCCGCCAAGGGATGATGTGATCAAGGAACTACAGAGCTATGGATATGAAGAGGGTGAGCATTACGACGTTATTTTCTCTGTAGTAGATTTTCTAAAAGAACACCACATACCTATGTGGCAGGATGAGAAAGGCCGGTGGTGGGCTCACGACGACGATTGGTGGCCCTCAAAGGGACAATACTGTCTTGAGGCGAAGATTATGTCACTGTTCGATAATAGTCGGGAATACGAGCCCTATCTCCCTCCAGAAACAACCTTTCATTACATCACAGGACGAGTATCAACCGAAAATTATTAATGTAGACACGTGCATCCAGAATTAAGGCACACCTTTTGATGATTTTTAGATCATCCTCACTCCCTCTCAACATCACCCTTTGGTGCGCCTGTTCTTTTTCTCAAGTCACCTATGTTGGATATGCTGCTACCTTCTTTTCATCTTCTCGATCGCAATGTATTAATCCACTCTTCTTATGAACCCATTCGGCATGTTCAACCATGCTCACAGGGAAATTAGCTATTGCTCCACATCCCGCGGGAACGGTGATGTAACCATCCTTCATAGTGCCCAGTTTCTTTAGTATCACTTCACCACACCAAGCACAGATACTAGCATCACAATGATTAATATTCATCGCAGCTTCACCAACTCCTTCTCCACATGAAAATGAATGTCTGTCTTGTTTGGATCCCAATCATCTGCCATCTTTATCAGTATAGTGAGCACTTCATTGGACCTCTTATCATCCAATCCTAGAAATAATAACTTCAACAGAGCAATTCTCTCACAATACTGACCCCGTGACAACCTCACATCCTTCTCAAGCTCTAACGAGATCTCCTTTAGCTTCAACACTATCGAACTGAACGTCCTCCGTCCGATCAGGACCTCCGCCCCACACCTCGGACAGTATTTGTCCCTGCAGCACACTGTTTTATTCTTCCAGACGTTCCAGCACGCACGGCAAACAATCCTTTCTCTTGCCATCTGACCGCCTTCAGAACTTCAATCCCATCAAGGTCTTTGTATCCAGAACACCGGATATACTGCGTACGTTGTCAGCGACAAAACGTCCAACATCAGAAAAATTCAACATCTCTGCCTTAGCTATGAGATCATATTCTCCAAATAGTGGGTGAACTTCCACTATATTTGTCAGGCTGTCCAACTCTGAGTGTACCTCATGTTCCATTTTTGGCTTCGTGGTTATCAATATAAAACATGTTTCCGTCAATTAATTCCTCCCATCTATTAAACCTGCTATCTCTGTTATTCTTGGGGATCCGAGATCCTTCCAATTAGTAGACCAAAAACCGTATGAGGAATGATCTCCGAACCTTCCAACGGCTTTCATGCCATGATCGGATAAAACTATGATTCTCGACTCTGGTTGATTCTTCTTGATATTGGCACACATCTCATCCACATTCGCATAAAGGAGCCTCATCAGTACGTTCTGTCCGAATCTGAGATGGCCTATGACATCAATTACCGAGAAATATGCCAGTATGAAATCATGATCTCCATACAAGTCGATATAGAATTTGCTCTTCACTTCATTGTGGTGTTCAAGGGCATCATTATTATACTCTGCCACTATAGCGATCTTTCTGGCCTCATCATCCGTCTGGAAGTAATTCTTTAACAGCTTCCTGCTTTTTTCATGGACCTTTAGATCATATGAATAACCTGGCAGATCCAGTACAACCGGCGATTTGAATTTAGAGAAGAAAGTATCTGAGAGATCCCACTTCTTGGACCACATCTCCTTATCACCATCAATCAGGATCTCCTCTTCCTTGTTCTCACCCGTCATGAACGAGCTCCACAGTACCATGGTCCTGGCATCGGAGAACTCGGATATATCGGTCTTTCCATAGAAATCCTGCATCAGATTTTTGCAGTTGAATTCAAGAACCTTTTCATATTCCAAAGCATCAATCGCAATTACAATTACAGGTGGTGTCTGATTCATCCTATTTTCCCTCCCCGCACATCTTCAATTCAACAAAAACCTTTCCATACCATTTACCCTTATGATGATAATATTGTGTTTTGCAATATGGACATGTGATGTGCTTCGACTTCGGATTCGGCGATAGCGGCTCCACAAACGCTCGTGCTGCGCCATCATCATCCGGAGACACATCAGGGATCACTGTAGGAAAGATGTTCTTACAATGGCCGCATTCAAGGTCCTCAGCTCGCTTCTTCGTCATTCCGCCTACCTTCAAATAAATATCTGAAGAACAGCTCCGCTGTCTCCCTCGCCTCATCACTATCGGATTCAATGCAAATCGTGTGATTCCTCTTCCTTCTCCACAAGTTGATACACCTTCGCTCTGCCCACTTCTACATGAGTTATTAGTCCGGTCTCTTCCATTCGCTTGAGATGCCACTTAACAGTTGTACACGGAACCTCTAGCTTATCTGATAGCTGCTTAGCCGTATACCCCTTGATCACAGGGGAACCTTTAAGGAAATTGGCTATACCATCGTCTATTGGATCTGACATTGTAATCCTCGATGTTGTCAATAACGTCAAGGGTATTATGTCTATAAAAACTATTTGGTAATCATCACAAGGATCTCATTCTCCACCGCCCAAAATCTCAGCCTTTTCCAGGTCACGATGGATTGACTTTAAGAAAATGAAAACAAGAATGGTAATAAGAACATATGCTTGTGGCGGAACATTCAGCATCATATCAAAGTCTGGCGGAAATGAATAAAATGCAGT
>SDBU01005423.1_pt1 | contig 15281 bp, 18 predicted proteins | sample 2277071 | NCBI WGS metagenome assembly SDBU01 (sample SAMN10397929, study PRJNA504765) | marine sediment metagenome | isolation source: marine sediment core GS08_GC12, 126 cmbsf | place: Arctic Ocean: Gakkel Ridge, Loki's castle | collected 2008
CGGCATTTTCGGTTTTATCATAAACAGTCACATTGCCGAGGCCATCGGTAATTGTGGTCTGTGTGGGCAGATAACGCACTTCGTCATGTGACAGAACGCGGTCATTGTCAATAGCCCAGTTCAATGGATTGGTAATAGTAGTGTAAACCTGTCCATCATCATCGATAAGTTGATGGGGCTGGACGACGAACGGAAGGTATACGGCGGTGGGATCGGGTGATGAGCGAGAAACACACCCCCGTAGAGGCTGTAGAGTTAATTCTGAATGAATATTACCGGGCTGCCAATCAACACCCGTCTTTTACTACCGCCCATCACGGTAAGGCCGTCATAGAGGAAGAATTAGACGAACTATGGGACCATATTAAGGCAGACAATCTTGAGGACTCTCTCAGAGAGGCAATTCAAGTTGGCGCAATGGCACTGAGGTATTTGGTTGATCTATCAGGGAAGGCCGACGATGTTCTTACCCCCAAAATTTGACGGCGTGATGTTCAACGCCCGGGAGTGCCGGTTCGAAGCCTACCGTAATGGCAGGATGGTGGCCCAGGTCAACTGGATTTACCTGTATCAGTGCATGTACCACCCCATCGGCAAGCGGGTGTTTCTGAAGCGGTATAGGTCGCTGCCGGGGCAGTGGCTGTTGGAGGCGGTGTTTTAAATAGCCAGGTGGGGCAGAGTAAGAAGGCGTGGCGGTGTATTTGTAAACCCGGAAAGGCGGGCCAGAAAGGTTGTTTGCAGAACGCTGGGCATTACCAACAAGCGGTTTCGGAAATTGAACAGAAGACATCACTTCGCCAATTATGATTATTTAAGCCAGCAGTACAAACTGGACCTGAGATTGCTACCAGAGGCGAGGTTTTAGTGAATGGCTGTCTACTACAACGAATGGGACCCGTTCGCAGCGCAATGGCTGAGATACTGCCGAAGAGAAGGGGGAAGGATGAGTAAGACGACAATCAATTTTTACCGGATGCACCTTTGTTTTCACTGGGGGCGTTTCATGTTGTGGTTTATATGGTACCCGCCCAACTGGAGGCTTTGGGTCCATGCAGATTATTGCATTAAGTGGGAGATATCCCTCTTATTCCTGCAGGTTGCCTGGTGGCGGAAGATAGAAATGGAGGTGGGGGGATAATGCCGACTTATACCTATGTGTGCGAGAGGTGCTTTCACCGGTTCGACATATTTCAGTTAAAGCCAGGTCCACCCTTGGCGGGTTGCCCAGAATGCGACTGTACCGAGGTAAAGCGCAAGATCGGGGCGCCGGCATTCAAACTGCGACTATTCACATCGGAGCTGCGGGAGATGGGGGTGCTGGACCCGCCCAGCCCGACGGATCCGAACTTTGAGGACTATGAGCGATGATCACCTGTCCCGACTGCGGCTCGTCGAAGATCAAGAACCACCAGAAAAGGGCTGGCAAGCAACAGTATATCTGCATGGAGGAGAAACCGGGGTCGGGGCGGATGGTGCAGCCTCATGGGGGAAGGGAGCCTATTGAGGCGTGCGGGCGCATTTTTACATCCGACGAACCCAACGACTTCAGTAAAGAGGCGGACAACAGGCCGGGAGAGGACAAGGTCGAGTTCGTGGATAGCGGCAACTATGCCGTGGCTGAGACTTTCACGTCCGACGACGTAAAGACGCTGGACGAACTGATAAAGGCGTGCCAGGTGGACACGGCGGTCTGGGAAGTAGACCGGTGGGTGGCCAACAAGTATGAGACGCCGATGAAGGTGGGCGTGAAGGGCCAGGAGCGGCCGATTATCGTGGTCCAGTACCAGGTAAAGGCGTGGCTGATCCGCAAACTGCCGACCAAGCACGAGTGGCCGGCGATCCAGCCGGTACGGTTACATCGCCCGCTGGCACCAAAGTTTGCTCCCTCGAAATCGGACTACGGAACCAGGGTCCTGATCCTGCCTGACTCGCAGAACGGGTACCGCCGGGATATGAATCCCGGGTACCTGGAGCCGATGCACGACCGGCAGGCCTGGGACATGGGGCTGCAAATGGCACACCTGCTACGCCCCGACCGGATTATCCTGCTGGGTGATATGCTGGACCTGTCGGAACTGACGGACAAGTTCATTAAAGCACCTGAATTTTACTTCACAACGCAGGCAGCCCTGAAAGAGCTGCACTGGTGGCTGGCGCAGTTGGCGGATACGGGAGCCCAGATCGATTACCTGGAGGGGAACCACGAGTTCCGGCTGAGAAGGGCGGTCATAAACAACATCATTGCGGCGTACAGCCTGCGTCCGGCGAACCAACCGGAAGCGCCGGAAGCATTAAGCGTGGAAAACCTGCTAGGGCTGGAGAGTCTGGGGGTGCTTTATCACAAGCCCTATCCCGATGCCCATATATGGTTGAACGACAACCTGCGGGTAAGCCATGGGGAGGTGGCACGTAAAGGGAGCGGCGATACCGTCAAGGAGATGCTGCGGGAGGCCCGAAACAGCGAGATAACGGCCCATAGCCACCGACTGGAACTGATGGCCAAGACGGTCTACCCGAGGAAAGGGCCGCGGGTCTACCTGGCGTTTAACGTGGGCACCCTGGCCCGGCTGGACATCGGGGCGGTCCCGGCGGCCGGCAGCCGGCAGAACTGGCACCAGGGCCTTGCCACCGGCTGGTATCAGGAGGGTGGTGACCACCTCTTCGAAATCTACCTGCACGCTATATACGGCAGGCGGATGATGTACCAAGGGCGGGTATTGCAGGCGCGGAAGCATCTGGACCGGCTGGCGGCGGAGGCAACGGGGATCAGGGAGATGGTGCGGGGATGATCCTGCAGGGGCACATCATAGACACCGGATTTGCAACCATAGCCAATTCGTCGGTGAGGATGGATTATTCTACTCCCGTATCGTTCTATAATCGGCTGGACGATGAGTTTCACTTTACGCTGGATCCGTGTGCCAGCCCAGAGAATACCAAATGCGCAAAGTTTTTTACCTATCACGAAAACGGGCTGGTTCAGGATTGGGGTTGTGAGGTTGTGTTTATGAACCCGCCCTATGGCTATCAGACCGAGACATGGATGGCAAAGGCTCTCAGTGCGTCACAAAGGGGGGCTACGGTGGTCTGTCTGGTTTCTGCGCGGACATCGACCCGATGGTGGCACGATATAGCCATGCAAGGGGAAATCCGTTTCGTTCGGGGGAAAATCAGATTCATTGGAATGAAGTTCGAGGCCCCGCAATCCCATGCGGTGATTATTTTCAGGCCAGGAGAGATGTTCGGCTTCATGGGTCCACCAGTGGAGAGCAAGCCGTGAGCAGAAAACGCGGCTGGGATGATAGCAAGGTATTCCGCACAACGAAGTGTCTTAGCTCGGGCGGTAGCGGTAAGAAGCAAGGAAAATATCCAGGGAGATTCCCCAATGGTTTTATTAAATGGATCAAAGAAATGGGCTGGTGGGGCGACGAGCGGGTATATCTCTGCTCAGGTCCCATAGAAGATGAAAATGCAATCCGTGTTGATGTGCGCCCAGAGGTCAATCCGACTCATTGCGAGGATGCCAGGAATACAAGCCTGCTGGACGAATCGGCAGATTTTGTATTGATTGATCCGCCCTATACAAAAGAATTAGCCGATAGTTACTATAGGACGAAAAAGCATTATTCAGGTATCAATGGATTTACCAAAGAAGCGGCCCGGATCGTGAAACCTGGGGGACTGATTCTAACGCTGACTTACGAGATACCCAAGCGTATCCCTGGCTGTGATTTTATCGCGGTATGTGGTGTGTACACGGTGCCCATGACGGGCTACATGCGTTGCTTCACGGTATCCCGCAAGAATAGCCCAGGAAGTACCGTGGAGATCCGGCAGCGGACGAAGCACCCACAGGAAGTGATGAGGTTGGGATGACAACAGAGAGGGCAAGATGGCACGCATAGGCATAGACGTCGACGGGGTACTGCGGGATTACCCGCGGGCGGTTGTGGATGTTTTCAAGAAGTACATGCCGGTGGTGGTGAAGGACGAGGTGGTGACGGGCTATAATTTCCCGAATATTGACCTGCCATGGGGGAAAAAGGCCAAGCTCATTTTCACCACCTGGGCTGATACCATATACAGGTATGCACGACCGATGCCAGGGGCAACCAAGGACTTCCAGGCATTGAAGAAATGGGCCAGGGGAGCGGGGCATAAACTTGTTTGCGTGACCAGTAACTCAGGGGACTTGGCTGTATATACCCGGGAATGGTTGGACAAGCACGGGTTCACATTCAACGAGTACCATTTTCTCCCACACGAAATGACCAGCAACTTTAAACCAAATAAGGCAAGCATACCCATTGATTTCCTGGTGGATGATTCGCCGGGGGTCTACGAGGCGTGGGTGAAGGCTAAGGGGGATGACAGCCATTTTATTCTGATCGACCACCCTTACAACCGGGAGGTGCCGGCCAGGAATCGGGCGTCAAGTCTTAACCGGGTGTCCAGCATTATTCTGGCTGTCAGCACGAAGTTTCCGCCCAATGCGTTCGATTTACCCCCAGAGCCGCCGAGACTTGCCGCTCTCACATCACCTGATGAATTAAGCAAGGTGGAGTACGACGTGCAGAAGGCGTATGAGCGTATTCACAAGATTATATTCAAACCCATTATGGCTTATAACCTTTACAAGCCCCCTCAAGGAGAGAGCCCGGGCGCCCACGAAGACGGGACCATTCTGGACAAAGCCAAGAGCCTGGTTTTTGGAGACAGGGGACAGGATTACGGGCACCCCAAGGAGGATTTTACCCGCACAGCAGGGATGTGGACCGCAATGACGGGCGGGAAGTTCGAGTTTCAGCCGGAGCATGTGGCGCTATTCATGGTGGCGCTGAAGATCAGCCGTGAGATGAACAAGCACAAACGGGACAACCTGGTGGACATCGCCGGGTATGCCCAGACGTGCGAGACGGTCCTGGAGCCGAACGAGGGGCAGGATGGGTGAGACGGTCAACGGGGAAGGTACGCTGGATTGCGTGGACGCTTTTGCCGCATTTCGCCGGATACTGCGCCCGGAGTGCCTGGAGGACATTTTCGACCCGCTTGACGGGGCGGCCAGGGATGGGATTGACGGGGTGATAGACCTACCGAGCACAGATTCCAGGCCTAGGTCGGCACTATTCCGCGAGGAAGGGGAGCCGCTGGGCTTTGACGAGGTTTATGTAGGAATCGGAGAAGTTTTGCAGCTTGCTGTAGATGTGACTAAATTTGGGGGTTGAATGGAAACCCTTTTAAGACGATTCAAGGACCTGCTGATACAGTGGGTCGTTAGATACACCGGGCAGGCTGATTTTACCGGCACGGTCGAGGTTCAAATTAATAATGGAAAACCGGGGAGATTGTACTTGAGGCATCAGGTTAAGCACTAAGTAGCCCAGCCTCTGGCGAAAAACACAAGCTAGGTCCACCACCCCAACACGGGGCGGCGGGCCTTTTTTTATTTATGGATAAGGAAGAAAAAAACAGCAAAAAGGCGCGTCGGGTTTATAAGAAACCCGTGTTTGCCAAAGAGAAGGGACTTGTCTTCCCAAAGGAGATCATTGAGCAATTCAATGGTGGGCGACTGTGTGTACAGTGCTCCGCCTGCCATGGCTGTAGGTAAATGTCCGAAGAAACCACAATAGCAACCGTAGAAGCCTCAGAATCGAGTCTGAGCTCGAGTATGGACTTCCAAGACTTGGAGTTCCACCGGCGGGTAACCAAGCAGATTATCCGGCGGTTTGATATGTCGCTGAAGGCCCAGGGACCCCACCGGCGGCAATGGCGGCGGAACGAAGAGATGGTCAACGGCGACCACTTCGCCATTTTTAAGAATCACGACCCGGACAAGTCGAAAGTCGTCCTGAATCTCTGTTTTGAGGTCATAGAAACGATTATGCCGATTCTGACGGACATTCTGCCGAAGCCCGACGTGATGCCCGACCCGGCGACCATCGAGAACATAGACCTTAAAACCATGATGGACACCGCCCAAAAGATCGAGGACGGGGTATATCACCAGTGGCGCGGGGCTGAGATGCCCGAGGAGTGGCCGATGGCGGCCAAGTCAGCCCTGCTCTATGGGAACGGCCCTATCCGGATGCTGACGGGCGATGGCAAGTTCATGGAGATAGACCCGGTAGACATTTTCGGTTGGTTCCTTGACCCGTCGACCAAGAGCGTGAAGAAGGCCAGTTGGATAATGACAGCGATGCCGATTTACCTCAGTACACTGCACAGGACTTATGGCGACAAAGCCAAAGGGGTCAAGGCACAGGGCAGACTCGACGCCTTTCGCAGTTTTCACCTATTCCCGGAGCAGAGCAGGGGCACAAGCAGCGAAACGATGTCCGGGACGGCACCAGAGACGGCGAGCATAACGGACCTAGTTGGCACGGGCGAAAAGGCGGACAAGGACAACCTTGACCAGGTATTACTGATCGATGCCTGGCTGGACCATGAGGTCGATTATGACGAGGAGTTTGTCAGCGAAGAGGGGGGCGAGGCGCCGAAGTCCAGGGAAACATACCGGCACATTACCATTGCCGGTGATAGGGTGCTGGTCTACGAAGAATCCGACTATGAGATCGGAGACCCGCCCTTTACCCAGATAATCAACTATCCGCAGCCAAACAGCCCCTGGGGCAAAGGGGAATCCGAGCAGATCGAGACGATGAACCTGGCCGCCGACGTGATCCTGTCCGAGGCGGTAGACGGCACGATCCTGGCCGGGAACCCGCCGCTCAAGATCACCCAGGATGTGAAGAAGGCGAACCCCAACGGCATCAAGGTAGGCCCCAAGGAAGAGATTGTACTTCCCAACAGGCTTTCCCTGGTGGAGTGGATGCAACACAAGGGACTGCCCGCCGAGGCGATGAGGCTGCCCATGATGTTTGTTGACTTCATAAACACCGTTTCGGGTGTTACGGACGTGACCCAAGGGCGTACCCCAGCACGGGTAACGGCCGGCTACGCGATTGACAAACTACAGTCCGCGGCGCAGGGCCGGATCCGGTTCAAGGAGAAGTCATCACTGCGGGGGCCGCTGGTGGATATTTACAAACACATCATTCGGCACATCAAGAACAACCTCAAGGAACCGGTGGCCTTCATCAAGCGCGACCGTATGAGCGGGGCATATCGCCCGGCTTCGTACGGGGCGGACGATTTCAAGGACCAGGACTTCATCGTAAGGGCGGGGATCCCCATAACGGAGAACAAGTCCCAGATGATGGAACTGATCATTCAGATTGCGCCGATACTCGGTCTTACGCCGGACGAGTTGATTGAACTCATGCCGAGCGAGATCCGTGACGTGATACAGTCGGTGCGCAACCGCAGCCAGAATGCGGGGCCGTTGGCCGGGATCGACCCGAGCCTTTTATCCGAGGGCGAACAAGAGATTTTAAACAGTGGCGACGAGGATGCAATAGCCAAACTGCTCTACAGTTTACAGCAGCGGGGGTTATACACGCCGCCCGCACAAAATTTTCAGAGTGGCATGGCCCCCGGTGGACCCATGGGGAGTCCCCAAGCGGGCCAGCCAGGTATGGTTAGTAACAGTCAATCATAGAGTCGAGGAGACCAACTATGACTTTCACAGGCCTACCAGATGAACTGCGCACCTCGCTGGAGACTACAGACGAGCAATCAGAAGGCGGTTCAGATGACAACAAACCCGGCGATGACACCAAAGGCGACACGAAGACCAACGATGGCGGCGATGACAAAAAGGCCGGCACCGAGTCCAAGGGTGATGATGATGGTGACACGAAAGGGGTTAAAACCGGAGAGCCTCCGAAGCCGTTCACGTTTGACGGCAAGGAGTACAACCAGGAAGCCCTGGAAGGGATAATCCGGGAACACCAGAACAACGAGAACTGGAACAAGACCAACACCGAGAATGCCCAGGCAAACAAGGCCACGGCGAAAGCCATGGATAAGGTCTTGGAGGTGGTCGAGAAGATTGCCAGTGACGAGGATGCCGTTGAGGTCCTACAGGACTACGGCTACAACCTGAGCAAGGAAGACATCCAGCAGGTACGGAAGGCTGCCGCAGAGGCGAAGCCGGCCAAGCCCAAGGAAGACACCGGTGCCCAGGCCGCAACTGGTGATGAGATCGGCAAACTCAAGGAGCGGATCGATCAGGTGGAGACCGAGCGCCAGTTTGAGCGTGATCTGCAGACCTTCGCAACGAAGGACGACGATCACCGTAAGGCGTTCGACACTCCAGAGAAGGTCGACGGGTTCTTGAAGTTCATGGTTGATAACGGAATACCCGACATGGACAAGGCTTACGGGCTGTACACCGCCGAACAGCGGGCTGAGGCCGCCGAGAAGGAACTGAACGAAGTCAAGGGGGGCGAACGCTCTCCGAATGCTCCCCTGGGCAAGGGTCCGCGGGAGATCAAGTCGGACTTCAAGCCGGTTACCGGCGACTTTGGCTATGATGCGGCAGGGGAGGCTACGAGAAAAACATTAGGTATTTAGGTACCGATTAACTCCCCTGCCTGACCGCGCCTGAAGGAATGCGGCAGGTAGGATTACTCGAGGAGCCCCGCATACTGCGGGGTTAGGAAGGAGAGCCAAATGGCTCAGATTTATACAACCCTCGACACGTGTATACGTGACCATTATCTGCCGCAAGTTGTCGATAATATCTTCAACTCCAACCCGCTGCTGAAACTTCTGCTCGGAAAGGCGAAGTCACAGCGCGGTGGGCAGTATTTGCGTGTACCGATCGAGTTCGTAGACGAAGGAGACAGCCAGGGCTTCTACAAAGGCTACGAGTTGCTCAACAACACGCAGCCCGAGATCCTGGACACCGCCCGGTTCGACTGGGTACAGGCCTACGCGGCGATCAACATTTCCGGTCGTGACGAGATGATGAATGAGGGGCCCGATGCCATCATTGATCTGCTCGAAGCCCGGATGAAGAACGCCGAGAAGCGGCTGAAGAAGGCTTTCACCACGAAACTCTTCGCAGCCAAGGGCGCCAATGCCGCCGACGAGATTACGTCGTTGAACGACATAGTCGCCATCGACCGGTCACTGGGGGGCATCAACTCCACCACCGAGACGTGGTGGGATGCGGTGCTTCTGGCGAACGGGGCGGCCGACCTGGCCGAACTGAAGACCGTCCTCGATGCCGATTTCCTGATAACGGACATGGCGACGCAATTCAGGAAGGCGGCAGACGGTTCGGACAGTCCCAACCTGATAGTCACCACCGACGAGGTCATGGCGGTCTACGAGTCAATCGTGGGCGCACAGGCGCGTTGGGAAGGCAACAGTATACTGGGCGATGCCGGATGGACCGTATTCCGGTACAAGGGTGCGCAGATGGTTTCCGACAAGGCGTGCACCGCACAGCAGATGTACTTCCTTAACACGAGGTACCTGTACTTCAAGGTGCATCCGAAGCGGAACTTCGCGTTCCAGCCGTTCCTCAAACCCACTAACCAGGATACCCAGGTAGCCTACATCTTCTGGATGGGGCAGTTCGTCTGCTCACAGCCCAGGCGTCAGGCTTTACTGTCGGCTATCCCGCTGACTTAAGGGAGGTGACAGAATGTTGATTCCTACACTAGCCCAAGTTGACAGTTCGGCATTGTTCAAAGTCGGCACGCGGTATGCGGATGACAAGGGCAACATCTATATCTATTTGGAGGGCTTCACCGGCTGCGTCCTGGGATCAGTCATAACGTATTATCTTCTCGATGACGATGATGCCGTTACGGCGCTGTTGGTTACAGGTGCAACCGGGCAAGTAGCCGTTGCGATGGGCGCGGTGAGTGCGAACACCAAGTATGGCTGGTTCCAGATCGCGGGCAACAACCTGGAGGTCGTGGCGACTTCCGGTGGAAACGCCGCTGCCGGCGCGACCCCGTACTGGCAGGCTAACGGCATTATCGACGATGCGGTCGTGGCTGATAGCCAGGTTTTTGGCGCTACTTTCAGCGTCCAGGAAGGCGAGGTTGCCCTTGGAAACGGTTATGCCGGTTTGAGCATGAACTACCCGTTCTGCACGGACATGACCAGCGCAAGCTTGAGTTAAGGGGGAGGTGACAGGATGTTTACAACTCCAGACCTAACCCGGATCGACAGCACTGCGCTGTTCGCAGTCGGCAGCCGGTATACGGATGGCGACGGCAATGTCTACATCTACCTGAGCGGCGGGACCAGCATAGTCGAAGGCTCGGTGGTGACGTACTACATCACCTCTAAGGCGGCGTCGGTAACGGCGTTGCTGGCCGAGGCAGCCACCGGACAGGTTGCTATCGCTCTAGCAGCGACAGTGGCCAACAAGTTCGGCTGGTTCCAAGTCGCTGGCATCAACCTTCACGTGAAGGCAACCGCTGATGGTGCCGCCGCCGCTGGTGCGACCCCGCACTGGCAGGTCGCGGGTATCATCGACGATGCCGTTGTGGCTGACAGCCAGGTATTCCGTGCCACCTTCTGCGTGTGTGAGGGTGCGGTAGACTACTCGGTAAATATAACCGACGGAACGGACGCGACCCTGCTTGCGGCGTTCGCCGCGACCGGCGAAATCTACGCAGCCAAGGGATCGGCGATAGCAGTCGGAGACATTTTCCGGGTGGGCGATACGGACGACATGACGGACAATGCACTGGAAGGCGCCAAGGGCAGCGCCCCAGCAGCCAATGATCTGTTCAGGGTGACGAACATCACCGATTCAGATGCGGCTGTTGAGTTCATCGCTGCCGGTGTCTGGCCGGACGGGTTTGCGGGCCTGGCCTTCAACTACCCGTTCGTAACCGACATGGATAGTGCGAGCCTGACTTAACCGATAAAATCATCGTACGATAAACATTACGTACGATTAACCCGATTTGTGGCCCCGACGATTCTGTCGGGGCTGCAGATCACCATAGGGGAGGGAGTTCATGGCTGGATTTACGAGCCAAGCGATGGTGGACATGTTGGGCCTGCGGCTCGAGGACCCCGACGAGGCCATTTTTTCCGCTTCACTGAAACTTAGCGCCCTGAACTGGGCGCAACTGCGGTTGACGAACCTGATACATCCGGCCTATCTGAAGGAGCTGGAGGAAAAGCAGTTCGACATCACCTGTGCCCTGGCAACCAATGACGACGAGGGGTCGGTTGCCCTCAGCGAACTCACGTATCAGCCGTTAATCAACGGCATTCAGACCGTTAAGATACACGACGGCAGGTTTGCCCACCTGATCGAGCCGGACGAGGTCAGGAAGAACGTCAACACGTACTACCAGGGCACCAACAAACGACCGCTGGCCTATGTCCATAACGAGCGGATATACGTAGCCGCTGACGACGACACACAGCACATCGACGTCTGGTACCTGCGGGAGCCTCAGCCGATGCAGACAATATTTACAATTGCCTCATTCGACACGGCCGTGGCGGATATTACGGCACCCGACCTTGACGCCCGGCATTGTGTAGCAGACCTCGGTACGCCAAGCCCGGTTTTCGTGGCCAACGAGTTCGTGGGCCAGACAGGATACAACAAGACGAAGAGCAGTCATTTCGTTATCTACGCCAACGACACAGATGACATCTCGCTTATTTACTACGACACGGACGTTACCTACGAGGTGGGCGACGAACTGTACTTCACCTCGTCGGATGCCAACGTGACGAACCTGGCGAGCGCCAGTTGCGAGTTGAATCCGAGCCTGCACGGCTTCGTGGTTGACCTGGCGGAATCCCACCTCTGGCGGCACGATGGTAAAACCGACCGGTCCAAGACCGCTTACGAAGAGGCGGTTGCGGAGATAGGCCTGCGTAATGCCCGTTACGCAACAGAGGGTCCGTCCGGGGTAGGCACCAGCGGGCAACGCTAAGGAGGCCGGATAATGATTACCTGGGACGACCTGGTAGACATTTGCGTCGGCCAGATAAATGATGTACTACCCACGGTCTTCGAGCGGGCGCTGAAGGACCTGGCGGAGCCCGACTTCGCCAAAGAAACCAAGTGTCTTGACGCGGAGAAAACCTACACCACCGTAATAGGCACGGCGGACTACGAGATGCCGCTGGGCGTTGTGAAGGTCAAAGAGGCGTCATTCCGGGCCATTCCGCTGGACGAAACCACAGTGGCCAACCTGAAACAGCGGGAGCGGTACCACTCCGACGGGACCACGCTCAGGCAGGGCACTCCGGAGAAATACTTCCTAGAGAACGACAGGATCCACCTGGTACCGGCGCCCAGTTCCGCCGCCAACCTGCGGGTGTCCTACTTCGCCCTGCCGACCTACCGAACCAAGAAAAAGCGATACCTGGCACTTAAGGACACTACAACCACCGTAGTTTACCTTGATCTGGCAATAGGTGAAGACCTTAAGACCGACACGGTCCCATTCTACAACGTAACAAGGGACATCACGAAGAATTGCAGTGACTACGTCCTGGACGATGGGCGTCATAAGTATACTGTCGTAGCGGCAATCGCCGGGCAGGTCGCGGGTGACGAGATCGAGATTGACGTACGCGAGTATGTGCCGATGATCCCGGAGATTTACGCTGCCCATCTACTGCCTTATGCTCTGGCGATGGGTTACGCTTCCAAGGAGAACACTGCCCTGTATGAATACTGGATGAAGGAGTACGAGCGCAAGCGCGACGAGGTGGCGGGAGAACGGTCGGCCAGGGGCTGGCCCCAGCAGGTCATCAGCAACTGCAAGGTCATCCGTTGAGCGTAATCCCGATATACGACCCGGCCAAGGGCGTATTCACGGCCTGCGACCAGGACGAGTTGCCGCCCGGGTTCGCCTCTGATTTGGAGAACTACTACCTTGACCGGCCGGGTAAGATCCGCAAGCGGGACGGGGTGCTGGCTTATGGGAGCAACTTTCCGGCGAGTTCATATCTGAGGAATTTATTCCGTTTCGTACATAAAGACCTGACCGGTGGCGCGGCCTGGCTTTCACTGTGGCGGTATTCAACGGCCACGGGCAAAGTTTACGTGAGCAACGCGGCGGGATCCTCCTGGACGCTGGCAGAAAATATAGGGACTATCGAGGCGGGCGACGAGATGCGGGCGCTGGTGATCGGTGTCATATTAAGGTTGGCGTTCAGTAACAGTATTTCACCGATCTGGTACGGCTATATCAAGCGGAAGTTCTTTCACGACCTATGGGACCATTCGTACACGACACCGGTGTGGTATGATTGCGACGCGACGCCGAAATACCCCGCGACGTGGGATTACAGCAGCTTGACGCTGGAAACCTTAATCCCGGACGGATTGAGCGCAGGCCATTATTTTTACAAGGTGGTGCCGGTATTTGATGGCGGACAGGTGGCGCTTTTAGGGAGCGGGAAAGCATATTATGAGATCGAATCCGGATCCACAAACGGGTTATTACTCAAGATGGGGTTTAGTGACGCCAACTGGAACCCGCGGATAACCCACCTCAATATCTACCGGCAGATCAATACTGAGGGGCGGAACGATGACGATGCCCTGTATCAACTTATCGAGATGGTTTCAACCCAGAACGATCCGGCGGTGGTTACCGGCACGGGCGATACGATGGAAAGAAAGTGGTATGATCCCGGCGAGTCATGGGATGTAAACCAGTGGGAATTTGACGGGACCGGGTCTTTTGGATCTCCTGATGCGGGCGATATTAAATATACTTTACTGGTTGGAGTATTAAACTACGACATTGTCAGCAACACAGCTACAATGCTGGTTATTGACGGTGGCGCCAGTGAGATCGCTGTCTGGTACATGAAGCAAAGCTACGACATCAAGAGGTGGACCTGGTCTGGTACGGCATGGACAGACAATGGCGTACAGGATAGTGGCACCGAGGGGTCCGGAGGGAAAAGAGCGTTTTATGTATCGGCCGCCTCCTATGAGGATGATGAGTACCTGCACCACCTGATCAAGGAACAGTCGGTCTATAAGGTAATACTGGCCAATAACGATAAAGTGTTATGTATGAACGGCGATCCTACCAATAACACGGGCGTTGCGCTGAGAATCGGGAAGGTGATGTGGGACTATTCCACGCCAAACGCAACACTGAGGTTCGCCGATGCGGGGCTACTGGACAAGGGTCATCACCCGCTGGCGGGGGTTACATCTATTGAGGCTTACTACAAATACCATGCGTACTTCAAGGGGCGGCTTTACTGCCTGAACCTGGCCTTTGACCCGAGCGGGGACAACGAGCAGTATCCAGACTGGGTAGGCTTCAGCGAGATAGACCAGCCGGATGTGATACCAAACAAGAATTTCATTATGCCCGACAACGCGAACGGGGGAGCGGGCCAAGGGCTTTTCGTTCTAGACAGGGCCGATGCCCTGGCGGTGTTTTACCGGCACGACATAGCCTACCTGAACGTGCCGCGGGCGGACCCTATGGCATGGAGCAAGCACGAGCACGAGGGGGATATCGGGCTGATCAACGACGCGGCCATTGTGCGGACGCCTATCGGCTACTTTTTCTGCTACGACACGGGTATTTACTTCATGGGGCTGGACGGGGCGATAAAGGGCCCGGTCTCCTTCCCCATCGATGATGTTTACCGGGCGGCAGTGGCCGCAGGGAGCGGGTCGTCGTTCTCGGCGATGTACCTGTCGGAAAGGCGGATAGTGCTGTTCGGCCTGGGGACCGACACCGAGGCCTGGGCGCTGGAGATCGACAGCATTTTCGGCAAATATCCCAAGTGGTTCAAGTTCCCCTTCGGGACAGTGTCGGCGGTCCAGGTCAGGCCGGAGCGGTCGGCCATTGACGAGAGCGGTTACTTTTACCTGCACCAGTGGGAAGGGACTGCGATTTACCGGATAAACCAAGCACTGACCGGAACGGAGTCCTTTGCGACGAAGTTCAAGGGCGCCTTCATACGCACGGGTGATATGTTGAAGAAACACCTGGTCAGGGAGGTCCGGATCAACCACAAGGGGAGCGATAACGTAACCCCGAAGATTTACTTTGACGATGGCGCTACCAGTAGCACCAAGACGGCAATAGCGGCATCGGCGAACGGCGAGGACCGGAGGATAGCGGTCAAGCGCCGGTGCCGGAACGTGGCCCTGGAACTCACCACGCCGGCGTCTACAAACACTGACCACGAGATACGTGGGATCGAACTGGAGGTTGTCAATGGCTGAAAAACTCGTAAGCAAGCGGCAGGTGGGGCAGATGATCTCCGCCAAGCAGAAACGCGTTCTGAGAGACCATCCCCCATCGGTCGAGAACCTAAAAGAGAGGGAAGAGGTGGACGTTGACTTGGAGCCAGGAACGGTCGGCCCCGGCAACCCGGCGAAGAGGGAATTCAGG
>SDBU01005424.1_pt1 | contig 15277 bp, 12 predicted proteins | sample 2277071 | NCBI WGS metagenome assembly SDBU01 (sample SAMN10397929, study PRJNA504765) | marine sediment metagenome | isolation source: marine sediment core GS08_GC12, 126 cmbsf | place: Arctic Ocean: Gakkel Ridge, Loki's castle | collected 2008
TTTTGCGTTCAGCTAAAATTGTCTCAATGGCTGTCAGACCGACATTTTTGATTCCATGGAGCCCAAAAAGAAGATTGTCCTTATCGACCGAAAAATCGACCAGAGAGCGATTGATATCGGGTGGCCCAATGCCCAAGGCCATATCCTTCGCTTCTTGCAAATAGGTGGTCATTTTATCTGCATGGGTGGCCTCCAGGGAAATGAGGCAAGCCATAAATTCTGCAGGATAGTTGGCTTTGAGGTACGCCGTTTGGTAGGCGATCATGGCGTAGGCTGCTGAGTGGGACTTATTAAATCCGTAACCGGCAAAATAGGCCATGAGGTCAAAAAGCTCTCCGGCTTTTTGTGGATCAAACCCTTTTTGTTGTGCGCCAGCCAAAAAGATCTTTTTTTGTTCAGCCATTACTTCAATTTTTTTCTTCCCCATGGCTCGGCGCAAAATATCTGCCTGACCGAGTGTATAGCCTGCAACGGTGGAAGATAGTTTCATGACCTGTTCTTGATATACGATAACGCCGTACGTCTCCTTTAAAATTGGTTCTAATTCGTTAAAAAGATATGAGATTTTTTGTCGCCCATGTCTTCGCTCGATGAAATCATCTACCATTCCCGATCCAAGTGGACCTGGGCGATAGAGGGCATTCACGGCGATAATGTCTTCAAATGTTTCTGGTTGCAGTTTGCGCAGTACATCTTTCAGGCCACTTGATTCGAGTTGAAACACACCCGATGTGTTTCCTTCGCAAATGAGAGCGAATGTTTTGGGGTCATCGAGTGGAAGTTTGTCAATATCAAGTTGGACGTTGTGATTTTTTGCAATCAGTTTTACTACACGCGCTATAAGCGTGAGGTTTTTTAAGCCAAGAAAATCTATTTTCAAAAAACCAATACGCTCAAGTTCTGTCATTGCATACTGTGCAACAAGTTCATTGCTTTTGGGCGGGATATACACGGGCAATACTTCATCGATTGGCTCAGGAGAAATAACAATGCCGGCGGCATGTTTTGATGCATGGCGCGTGAGCCCTTCAAGTTTGAGCGCAAGATCGAACAATTTTTTTGCTTTGGGATTACCTTCAATGAGTTCTTGCAGGCGAGGTTCTTGTTCTTGCGCTTGTGCAAGCGTAATTTTCAGTTGATCAGGAATAAGGTTGGTAATCGCATTGGCATCTTCAAAGGGAAACCCGAGCACGCGCGCAACATCCTTAATAACACCTTTAGCAAGCATGGTTCCAAACGTGATAATGTGACACACCTTATCGTGTCCATATTTGTCGCGAACATAGTCAATAACACGATCTCTGCCTTCGATACAAAAATCGATATCGATATCAGGCATGGAAACACGTTCAGGATTTAAAAAACGCTCAAAAAGGAGATTGTATTTGAGTGGATCGATATTGGTAATTTGCAATGCCCACGCAACAAGAGAACCTGCAGCAGAACCTCGGCCGGGACCAACAGGAATACCATTGCGATGTGCCCACTGAATAAAATCACTGACCACTAAAAAATAACCAACAAAACCCATTTTACTAATCAGTGCAATTTCAATGTCAAGTCGTTTTTCATATTCAGTGTAGCGTTGCATATTAAGCGCATCGTTGTTTTTGAGTGTTTCAAGGCCTTGCGCGCAAAGCTTTTTAAAATAACTTTCGCTCGTGTGATCTTTTGGTATTTCAAAATTGGGAAAAAATAATTTATCCGTTTTAAAATCAAACGTACATTGATCGGCGATAACACCGCTATTCCAAATAGCTTCTGGATGATCAGGAAATATTTCAAGCATGTCATCTGCTGTGCGCAGATGGACGCGGCAGTTGCCAAAACTATATCGGTTTGGGTTATCAATTTGGTCATGCGTTTGAATGGAGAGCATTATTTCATGTGCCTCGCGGTCATCAGGGGACACATAGTGAGAATCACTCGTTGCAACCAATTTAAGCTGTTTTTCTGAGCTAAGTGTGTACAGCTTTTTATTTAACTTTTTTTGGTCTTCCTGATCTTCTGGTTGAATCTCAAGAAAGAAGCGATCTTTGCCAAATACGTTTATAAACCAATCAACGCGTTCATGCGCTTTTTCAACTTCGTTGTTCATTAATAGTTTTGGAATATGGCCGCCCAAACACGCTGTTGTTGCGACTAATCCTTCAGCATGTTTTTCGAGCATTGTGTAGTCGATACGCGGTTTAAAATAAAACCCTTCTTTGAATGAATACGCAATCAGTTTGCACAGATTTTTATATCCGATTTCGTTTTGGACGGTCAGGAGCATATGATAATACCGATTATTGATGTCTTTTACTTTTGCATCTTGGGCAAGGTACGCTTCCATGCCAAGAATCGGCTTGATGCCAGCTTTTTTGCATTTTTCAAAAAATTTAACAGCGCCAAAAATGTTACCGTGATCTGAAATTGCAAGCGCCTTAACGTTGTGTTTTGTGCCAAAGGCGACAAGTTGATCTAGTGAGATTGCTCCATCTAAAAGTGAAAAGTCTGTGTGAACATGTAAGTTGGTAAAATGCTTAGACATATTTTGCTACGGTTTCGAGTGTGTTTATTTATTATGCAAGTACAGTGTACGGTATCTTGTACAAAAAGTTGAGCATTCATTGCTCGCGAAAGGCAAAAAAATGAAACGATATGTGATTTTACTGGCGTTGGTTCTTAGTTCACCAAGCATGGCCATGCAAGCACTATTAAACAAAAAACGGGGTTGTAAAAAACAAGAAACATGGAGCGCAACGCTTTATTGGTATATACAATGTGGCGAACTTGAAAGCGTTACAAAGTTTCTTGCTAATAAAGACAACAAAGTATACGTGAACGTAAAGTCAACACAAGGCAATACGCCTCTGCACACAGTTTTTAAGTCTGTAGCGTTTCCATATGATAGTGATGAAGGGCGTAAAAACATGCTAATGTTCGCGAAGTTGCTTTTCAAAGCGGGTGCTAAGAAATATCCGGAAGATGGGGATGGAAAAACGCCGTTTGATTTGGCAAGTGAATTAGATGAGTGTACAGAGAAAGATGAACTTCTTGCATTGCTCAAGCTTGATAATGACGATATTAATTTTAACGAGGTTGATTAGATATAAAAGAGAGCCCCGGAGTTTTACCGGGGCTAGTTGCTACACGATATTTTGAGCTTGTTCCCGTGCCTTTTCAATCTCAACCTTAATATTAATCGCACGTTTGCTAATCAGCGCATCAGAGCATTTAGCAGTTATGGTATTGATTTCTCTGGCAAGTTCTTGCAGCGTAAAATCAAGCCGTTTGCCGGTTTCAAGTTGTGGACTTTTAAGTAGTTGGCTGATGCTCTCGAGATGACTTTTAAATCGGACAATTTCTTCGTGAATATCAATTTTATCAAGAATGGCATACAGGGCGCTTTTTCTGACATCGGCGAGTTCGCTTTCATCTCCATCAAGCTCTTGTAACAACTTATTAAGCTTTTCTTTTTGCTCTTCGATTTGTTTTTTTGATCGTTTTTCTATTGCTTTAATTTCTTTTGCCATGAATGAAAATCGGGCTTCAACATCACGTTGGAGTTGTTTGCCTTCTTGTGTGCGTTCTTTTATAAGCGCAGTGATGAGTTCATGCGTTGTATCTAAAATTGCCTGAGATGACTGTTTATCAAGGCCTTGTTCTTCCACGTTAAAAACATTAGGAAAATTCACAATCATATTCAGCGTTATCGGTTCAGTCAGTTGCATCTCTTTTTTGATTTTTTTAATGGCAGATGCGTAGTTCTTTACCGTTCCCATTGCCGGCTCAATTGCGCCCTTGAATATTGAGGGATTATCAAGATGTACGGTGAAATGAATATAGCCACGTGAGAGCGATTTTTTAAACAGTTTAATAAGATCAGTGTCTAAATGAGAAAGCGGGTGTGGAAGTTTAATATTTGTCTCAAAATAACGAGAATTAAGCGCTTTTAAGTGAATGGAGATATGCGCTCTTTGTTCTTTGCCTTTGGTGATTGTGATTGTTTTTGTAGCAAAACCGGTCATGCTTTGTATCATTGTTTTATCCTACGCTAGGTTAGTGTACACATTTTGTACATCATCATGATCATGCAACGTTGATAAAAAGTCGACAGCTTTTTCAGTTTGCGCATCAGCAAGTTCGGTGGTGGTTTGTGCAACCCACTCAAGTTCAGCACTGTCCACTTTGAGCCCTGCTTCTTGTGCCGCTTTTTTTATAGTTGCCAACGATTTCGGATTGCCAAAAACAGAGAAGAACGTTCCATCACGTTTTATATCTGCAATGTCATGTTCGATCAGTGCTTCAAAAAGGGTATTTTCGGTCATTGATCCGGTACCGCGAACAACGCCCATCTTTTTAAACATCCAACCGACTGATCCGGATTCACCTAAGTTGCCGCTGCCTTTGGTGAATAGTTGACGCAAATCAGCGACCGTGCGATTTTTATTATCCGAAAGGGTTTCGACGATAACGGCAATTCCGTATGGGCCATAGCCTTCATACGTAAAGGATTCGTAATGAATACCGGGAAGTTCTCCTGTTCCGCGCTTTATTGCACGCATGGTGTTTTCATGAGGCATATTAATATCTTTTGCCTTGTCTATTAATTGTCGCAGCCGTGCATTGCCGCTTGGATCTCCGCCGCCTTCTCGTGCGGAAACCGTGATTTCTTTGATCAGCTTGGTAAATGCTTTGCCGCGTTTTGAATCTTCTTTTGCTTTTTTATGTTTAATCTGTGACCACTTATTATGACCTGACATGATACGTGTGCTCCGTTAGTATCTTGAAATTCGTATTTTTTCTAATTTATTTCGATTATTAATGGTACGTGTGACGAGAAAATTTGTCGAATTCTTGTGCTCCGTGCGCTACTTTAAGAGTGTTGCTTGTCCAAGAAATTTTTGAGTTAAAATTGGTAGTTTTTTATGCGGCACTTGGCGGCCACGCGGGGTTTTTTCAAGGTAGCCAAGGCGCAACAAATAGGGTTCATACACCATTTCAATTGTATCAGCATCTTCTCCAATCATCGAGGCAAGTGTTTCTAGGCCGACCGGGCCCCCATTGAAGTTTTCGATAATCTTTTGCAGTAAAAGATTATCAACGCTACAAAGGCCTTCCTCATCAAGTCCAAGAAAGTCGAGCGCTTTTCTGACTAACGTTTCATCGGCAATATTTTTATTGCGTACTTGTGCAAAATCACGCACACGACGCAATATTTTTTTGGCTATTCGTGGCGTGCCTCGTGCACATTTTCCCATGAGAAGCGCTGATTCGGGTGATATTGTTATGTTTAAAAACTGTGCATTTTGTAAAATTATATCGCGCAGTGCTTCAGGTTCGTAGAAATCGATTCGTTCAGAGATGCCAAAACGGCTGCGCAATGGTGCGGATATCATGCCGCTTTTTGTCGTTGCACCAACAAGAGTAAATGGATGCAGCGGCAGCGTGACCGATTGGGCGCCTGCGCCTTGGCCAATGATAACGTCGACGCGAAAATGTTCCATGGCGCTATAAAGAACTTCTTCAACGTTTGTGGGCATGCGGTGAATCTCATCGATAAACAAAATGTCTTTTGGTTGCAAACTGGAAAGAATAGCAACAAGATCGCCAGTTCGTTCCATCATTGGGCCACTGCAGAGTTTGATTCCCACTTGCATGACATGGGCCATGATATGTGCAAGTGTTGTTTTTCCCAATCCAGGGGGCCCAAAAAGCAAAAGATGATCAAGTGGTTCATTGCGCATTGTTGCCGCTTTGGTGTAGACGTCGAGTTTTTGCTTAACAGTTTCTTGACCAATATAATCGTTAAATGTTTCAGGCGTGTAACTATATTGTTTTTCTTCAGGTTGTTCTTGGAGTGTGAGAATATCTAGCGCATTGTTTTCCATTGCCTTGGTTCCTATAATTATAAACGTATGTACAGTAAATTATAACCTCGCTATCTTATTTTTGCACATAAATGCCGTGTATCCATCCCAAACTACCAAATGAAATGAGCAAGTTGCTCAAGCCATAACTCATTAATGGCAGTGGAATTCCTACGATGGGAAGCAGGCCAATCACCATGAAAATATTAATCATAGCCGATAGTATTAAATGAATAAGCAGGCCAATGGCAAGGATCTGCAAATGTGGCACGTCAATGAGTTTGATGAGCCATAGAGTGTGCAAAAAGAGCAGTGCATAGAGTGCAAGTATGAGTAATGCGCCAACAAATCCCCACTCTTCACACAATACGGCAAAAATAAAATCGGTTCGGCTTTCGGGCAAAAACTGTAACTTATTTTGCGTGCCCTTGAGTAATCCTTTTCCCCACAAACCGCCAGAACCAATGGCAATTTCAGATTGCTCAATTTGATATCGTTCTTTTTGGGTTGTTCCATATCCCAAAAAAACTGCAATGCGATTTCGTTGATATGGTTTTAATACGGTCCATAAGACGGGTGTGGCGATTGCGCATAGCAAGCCCCCATATAAGAAAAATTTTTTCGAAAGGCCTGCAAGCCAAAGGAGTGTGAGGCCAGAGCCGGCAATAAGTAGCGCCGTTCCTAAATCTGGTTGCTTGACAGTCAGGGCAAAGCTTATGCCGAGTACGATTAATATGGGCTTAAAGTTGCGCCAAGTTTTTTGGTATATTTCGCGATGTGTAAAAAAGTAATAGGCAACGAAGGCGGGAAACAGGGCCTTTGCAAGCTCAGATGGTTGAAATTTGAAAAAAAATAGATTGATCCATCGTTGTGCGCCCATGCCAAAAGATCCTTTGATCAATGTAAATGCGAGCAAACCAATAACGCCGAAATAACAAAAGTATCCCCACCGCATGAGTGATCGATAGTCGATATAGGTAAGAGACCAATACAGAATTACTCCTAAAATAATGCCGACCAATTGCTTTTTGAAAAAGATTGAGAACGGTTTCGCGTGTGTATAGGTAGCACTGAATATAAAAAGAAGGCCTATTGTTGCGATAGTCAGTGTTACGATAAACGAAATCCAATCAATATAAAAAAAGGAGCGGCGGTGTATTTGCATGGGCTTACTTGTTTTGGAGAATAATGCAATAGTATGGTAGTTAGAGTAATACCATGAGGCTGCAGATGCAAGGGATCTAATCTATGATAATCTCAATTGTTCTCATTACACTGTTAAGTATTGTTGCCAATGGTGTTGGTACCATTTCAGGTTTTGGTGTTGGTACAATTATGACACCAGTTTTACTGTTATTTTTGCCATTCTCCGAGACTATTTTGCTTGTCTGTGTGATTCATTGGTTTCACGATATCTGGAAAGTTTTATTTTTCCATCGTGGAATTGATTGGAAACTGTTTTTGTATTTCGGAATGCCGACCATCGTAGCATCTTTTATTGGTGCGCTTTTGGTTACGTCCAAACAATCAATCTTGCTCTCTTCGTTGCTAGGGCTGTTTCTTATTGGTTCTGTTGGAATGATTTTTTGTGTGCCCTATATGGCTATTCCCTATAATTGGCTGAGTGGATTAATTGGTGGTGCATTATCAGGTTTTTTTGCCGGAATTTTTGGGATTCGTGGTGCAGTAAGATCGGTATTTTTGTCTGCGTTTGATTTGCACAAGACGATATTTATTGGGACAACGGGAGCAATTAGTCTGCTTCTTGATTCAACGCGGCTTGTGACATATCTAGCGCGTGGCATTAGATTAGATACTACTTTGGGATGGTCTCTTTTTTTCTTTATTCCGGCTTCATTTATTGGTTCATATATTGGAAAACATATTGTTGGGATTATTCCACAAAAACATTTTCGAACGGTTGTTTCGATTTTTTTGTTATTAGTTGGTATTAAGCTGCTCTTAACGCCGTGGTTTTGAAGAGCGTTTCAATTGACAAATAGCTTCAGACTCAGAAACAATGCGTGTAATTTCTCGCGGTTTTAAACCGAGCTTTTGCAACATTTTTTGGTGCTTGCGCGCATCCCTGCACAGTACGAGGCCATTACGCAGAAAAGTTCGTTTTTGGTGTTTGGTCAATGATGTGAGTGTGGTGATGGGAAAGAGATCATGTTTTTCAACAAGTGCAGCAAGACTTTGGTGCTCTGGGTATGCCCAGCTCATGAGTTTCATGTTTTTGCATTCGGCGTATTTCGTTGCCTCGGAAGTGAATTTTGTGTTGGTGACAATCCACGCTTGGTGAAACTCATGTTCATGCTGAGGACTTGCTTGCCACGCATCGCGGATATCTTCAAATCGCGCTTGCACATAGAGAGATACCTTTACATTGGACTTCAAGCCAACACGATTGTGAAATTTGCATTCGATCATGAAATGGTTCTTTTTTTCACGTGCCGTTACGTCGACTTCATGTTCAACACATGCGCCCGGTATGATCACATTGGTTTCGATTTCAAATCCTTGGGCAACAAAGAGTTGCCCAATAAATTTCTCAAATGGATAACCATCGGGTCCTAGCTCCATAATTGCACGCTTTAAATTATAGCGATCGGCAACAGCAGGGTTTTTTTCTTGGAGAAACTTGGTAGCGATTTCGTGAATTTTTTGGGTGCTTTTGGGATGATCTTTTTTGATTTGTTGGATAATATGATTGATTTCTTTTTCTTTTGCGCCCGCTTTAAATAAAGAGCGGCGAAACTTGGGAAGATCAAAGCGCTGTTTCTCGCCAGAAGATTTCTGGATGTAGAATGTCATGAGCTTTTACCTTCAGTTTCGCCGCACAAAAAATAGGAGGTATGAAGAAGCCTAAATTAACGTTTTTGAATACGGTTGTATGCGTATCCAAAAATATAAAAGTAAATATACGTGTACACGGCACATTGTATTAATCCACTGACATAATTCGCTGCGGTCAATTCGAAGTACTCACTGAGCGGGCCAAAACTGTTCAGATGGAAGAGTGCTGCGGTCATTTCAAGCATTTTCGCAGGCCATAAGCTGAAAAAGATCGAACAAGCTGTAAATAGTATTGCGCTTGCAACAGCGCCAGCGAGGCCAATTTTATGCGGATCAATTTTCATCATGTCTCCTTTTTTCACGAGAATTTCAATCACATGATGCAAGGTTACTACGATTGATCTGCCAGGTCAATCGTTTTTTGCAAAAAACGAGTAAATTCTTTTTAGGGGCCAGATTCCAGGGCTGAAAAGAGCAGATTTGGCTTGGGCAATTCTATTCTTTTTTCCAGTAGGCCATTTTGATCAAACATGAGAGCTTGGAACGAAGGTTCAAGTTTCTGTAGGTAAGGATAGAGAGCCTGATAGTATATGGCAAAAACAGTAGCCATTTTCCTAAGAATGTTGTTTTTGTACTGCGCAACTGGGGCAATTGCCTCTAGCAGAATGTATGTGTCATTCTCCATCACGTTCAGCGTTTGCATGATGGCGTCATTTCGCATGAGGAATGCTTCGGCAGGAGAAGTTGAATGAAGATTTTGAGTAAGATATGTTTTGATTATTCGATTGCTATAATCGATCTTCTTTTGTTTTTCGGTTGCTATATTGCTTGCTTGGAGGGCCAATGAATCAAATGTGGCAGTATTATTTTTAAAGTAGTCCGTGACAATTAATTGGCCATGTTTTTGGATAGAATCGATGGCTTGAGAGAGCAACGGTGAAGTTTGTTTTTCGAGACAATGAATACAGTGTTGCCATTGTTTGTACGCTTGATATCGGTAAATGCAAATTCTAAGAAAAGGGGTTGTTTTTTGCATCAGTTCCGTTGCGACTTGTTCTACATCGAGGTAGTCGTTTGACAGCTTTCTCATACTGTTGACGAGTTTGATATGTGTTATTAGACCGTTTCTTACTGCTTCATCGAGCGCTGCGTGTCGATAGGAGCAGTAAAGAAGGTTTGCTAGCAACTGCAAGTGAGCAGGTTCAGCATTTTGGTATTTTTTGGCCCAACTTGTTGCTTCAAGATCGGTGCTTACAAATTCTTTGGTGATTGTGGGAGGCTCAGCGGATTCAATTTTGTTGGCTGATAGCGAGGCCGTACAAAATGCAATAAGTGCAATAAGTTTCATAGACACGGGAAAAAACTCCTTTGTTAAATAAAAATGGTCGGGATGGCCAGACTCGAACTGGCAACCCCTCGCTCCCAAAGCGAGTGCGCTACCAAATTGCGCCACATCCCGACACCGTGAAATTCAATAGGAAAGATATTTAATAATTTAGCTAGTTTTTACGTTCTTTGCAAGTGTTTCACAGAGAAAGTAACTGGGGTGAACGGTGGGAATCGAACCCACGACCACCAGGACCACAACCTGGAGCTCTACCGACTGAGCTACGTTCACCAATGTCTATTTGCTAAAAAAGTATACGGCGTTTACGGGAAAAAGCAACGGGATTTGATGTGATTTCTCAGATTTATTGGCTGTTTGTTCCCAGGTTCAAGCGAAGATCGTGAACCTGCAGGATAGTCTAATGTGTGGCTAACCTGCACGAAATCTTGTATTTTTGCCCTATTTTGAGCTAAAATATAACTAAAAGAGTGGAGAGTGTTGAAATCAAGAAATCTAACCTAAAGGGTATTTTTATGAAGAAGCTCATATCTAGCAAAATTTCCAAGCTGATTTTTGTAGCATTGCTCTTTAATGCATGCGCCATTCCGGCAATGTATGCAGCAGAGCCGAAAAAACTTGAGACAATGAAAAGTCGTTTTGATAAAGCATTGCAACGCTTCAAGCGATGCATTGCCAAACGCGAATGCTCAAAGGGTGAAGTTGCTGCCATAACGGGCGTTATCGTGACTTTGATTGCCATCATAAGTGGTGCTGCGTATTGGAAATGGGGCAGGAAAAAGAGAGAAGGGGTTGGAGTTAGCGGTTTGTTTGGGCCGGATGTATATAGTGATTTGAAGGGAAGTTCTAAATGGTCAAAATTTTATACATTCTTTGTGTATTTCTTGGGAAGAGAAGATGTCGAGCAAATTTTGAAGGGTAACTTAAGCGAACTAAGAAGAAAAGATCAAAGTAGGACGATGAATGAACGAGTCGATGAGATCTTTCGAGATGAGATCTTTCAAGAGTTAGTTAAGGAAAAAAATATAACTGTAAGTTTATTGAATTCTACGGAGCTTCGGGAGCTTAAGGATGATATTAAAGATAGTCTAGTTGAAGGTGATCAAGCGTCACTTGAAGAGTTTGTTAATAAATTTCGTAACGAAGTTATAAGTGGCGTATACGATGATATAAATAAATTTGGGTTCTATAGTGTTAATGAGCTCAAAGGTTTAGTTCGTGAGTTGGGCGTAGAAAAAGAGTTTAAGGAAGCGCTCAAAGATTTCTTGGCGGAAAAAAAATAAGTTACTCTTGATCTGTATATTATGACAACTTATTAACGTGATTCAACCGAGAGGTATTTTTATGAAGAGGCTCATATCTAGCAAAATTTCCAAGCTGATTTTTGTAGCATTGCTCTTTAATACATGTGCTGTTTCGGTAATGCATGCAGCAGCAGAAGAGCCGAAAAAACTTGAAACAGAAAAAGGTCGTCTTGATAAGGTATGGCAACGCCTCAAGCGATGCATTGCCAAACGCGAATGCTCCAAGGCTGACGTTGCTGCCATAACGGGTGTAATTGTGACGCTGATTGCCCTTGTAAGCGGTGGTATGTATTTGAAATTTGGCAGGAATGGTTGGGCAAAAAAACTTATAGATCCGAGTTCTGGAGATCTGAAGAAAGAGGTTGTTAAAGAATTTATCCAGTCTATTGCTCCTTCGCTCAAAGAGGGTGAGAAATTTGTAGCAGGTTCAACCACAGAAACATCACAATGGAGGCTATTAGATGCTTTAACCGCAGAATCTATAGAAGAAACAGAGATTCAAGATGATAAAGTTCGGTTTGTGATAGTTGGTTCGACTTTTTATTTGCATGCCAGACCTGATCAAATGGATTTTCTTAAAGAGATAGCATCCAAACTGAAATTGCTTGGTCTTTTCTTTCCTGAGCCAATGGCGCTTAAAATGCCTGGTAGTGAAGTGCAAAAGATACTGGGTTATGTGTATATAATGGCTGCTTTGAAAAAGAAATCATAAAATCAGAATGATTTCCAAAGTTCCGAAAATGGAAAGTTGAAGGTATAAAGTCTTTGAAAACGGTCTTTTTGTGCTATAATAGGTACTAGAGCAATGGTCAAATGGAAGCGTTATCTAACTAGGTCTTAATAAAAATCATGGCGAAGTATAAACCAGCGAAAAAAAATAATTGGATAGGTGTCTTTGGTGCTCGAGAGCATAATCTCAAGAACATTGACGTTGCTATTCCAAAAGATACTTTTACGGTGATTACCGGCCCATCGGGGTCTGGCAAGAGTTCTTTGGCGCTAGATATCCTCTTTACTGAAGGCAAGCGGCGGTATATGGAATCGCTTTCTTCGTATGCGCGCCAATTTTTAGGCGTCGCAAAAAAACCGGCGGTGGATCGCATTGAAGGGCTTTGCCCGTCCATTGCGATTGAGCAAAAAACAGTTGGCTCCAATCCGCGTTCAACCGTTGGAACTATTACCGAGATTTTCGATTATTTGCGTGTTTTATATGCTCGTATTGGAACACCTCATTGCCCCAATTGTATGTTGCCCATTCAGGCAAAGTCACCCGACGCAATTACCAATCTTGTTTTTGCACAATATGCAAACAAAACGATTACACTTGCTGCTCCAATTGCCCAGCAGAAAAAGGGTGAGTTTGTTACTGAACTGACCAAACTATTTGCGGCCGGATTCTATCGATTTTGTATCGATGGCAAGCAGTATAAATTTAAATCGGCGGCAGAAATTAGGGCGCTCAAACTTCAAAAGACCTATAAGCACACGATTGATTTGTTGATTGATGTAGTTGAAATTGTCGACCAGGAACGTTCGCGATTACAAGAGGGCGTAGAGCGAGCGCTGCAATATGGTGCTGGCTCGTGCAAAATTTTTGTTGGTAATCGGGAGTACGTATATTCGTCCAATCGCATGTGTGTAAATTGCAACGAATCGGTTCCTGAACTAGAACCCCGTTTTTTTTCGTTTAATTCTCCGATTGGTGCCTGTAAAAAGTGTCATGGATTGGGGGTAATTCATGAATGGCCATGGGCAAAAACCTCAAAAGATGCCTGGAAAGAAAAATATCCGGATTTTTTTGGACCGAAGCATGCAACAGAAAAAAGCTGCACCAGCTGCTATGGCAAACGGCTCAATGCCTGTGCCCTTGCCGTGCTTATTGGCGGCGTCAATATTATTGATCTCAGCTCTCTTTCGATTAAAGAGCTTGTCGCGTTTTTTGACCAGCTTACGCTTGAGCCGGCACAGCATGAGATTGCCAAAAGTTTGATCTCTGAAATTAAAAATCGAATTCAATTTTTATATGACGTGGGCCTTTCATATCTGACGCTCAATCGTCCAGCGCGTACACTCTCTGGTGGTGAAGGGCAACGGATTCGGTTGGCCACGCAGATAGGATCAGCGCTCAGTGGTGTACTGTATATCCTTGATGAGCCGAGTATTGGTCTGCATCAGCGTGATAATGATCGGTTGATTACCACATTAAAAAAATTGCGTGACCAGGGAAACACAGTGGTGGTTGTTGAGCATGATATTGATACGATGCGTCAGGCAGATTACTTAATTGATATGGGTCCTGCAGCGGGCATACATGGCGGCAATATTACTGCTGTTGGTTGTCCGGAAGAACTTGCCAATAACAAACACTCGTTAACGGGTGCGTATTTAAGTGGCAAGCGAGCAATTGCGATTCCATCACAAATACGTCAGCCAAAAGGGTTTATGACGTTAAAGCATGCCCAAAAAAATAATCTCAAAGACATAACGGCATCGTTTCCGCTTGGTGTTTTTTGCGGTATTTCGGGAGTATCGGGATCGGGCAAAAGCACGCTTGTTATGCAGGAACTTGTTCCGGCATTGCGGTGTGAACTGCTCGGCAAAAGGAAGTTACAAAGACAAACAGATTTTTCTGATCTTGATGGTGCTGATTCAATAGAAAGTATGGTGGTTATTGATCAAAGTCCGATTGGCCGAACGCCTCGCTCTAATCCTGCAACCTATCTTGGTGTGTTTGATGAGATACGAAAGCTGTTTGCTTCGTTGCCTGAAAGTAATGCGCGAGGGTATGCAGTTGGCCGATTCAGTTTTAATGTTGCTGATGGAAGATGTTTTGAATGCAAGGGTGATGGATCGGTTACGGTTGAAATGCATTTTCTGCCGCCTGTTACAATTGTCTGCAAAGCTTGCCAAGGCAAGCGATATGCGCGTGAGACGTTAGAAATTGTGTATAAAGGCAAAACCATTGCAGATGTATTGTCTATGACGGCACTTGAAGCGGCAGAATTTTTTGCCGCACACCAGCGCATTGCAAAGCGACTTAATTTGTTGTGCCAAGTGGGACTTGATTATCTTAAACTCGGCCAACCATCAACAACACTTTCTGGCGGTGAAGCGCAACGAATTAAGCTTGTTGATGAATTGGCAAAACGAGGTAATAATACGCTGTACATTCTCGATGAACCGACAACCGGATTGCACAATAGTGATATCGAAAAACTACTCGCTGTGCTGAATCGATTGGTCGATAAAGGTAACTCGATGATTGTAATCGAGCATAATTTAGATGTACTCAAAACGGTTGATTATCTTATTGATTTAGGCCCCGAGGGTGGCGACCAGGGTGGCATGATTGTTTCGTGTGGTACACCGAAAGTGGTTGCAAAAAGTTCTGCAAGTTATACCGGAAAATATTTAAGCAAGTTGATATAGCAATGTGGTAGTTTTGCGCCTTGTATTGGGTGCATAAAAAGAGTATTATTATTACCATTTTACAAGGATTTGTCGGGCGATTTTACAACAGAGCAACCAGTCTATGGTGCAAAACGAAAAGCACACTCCATTAATGCAGCAGTATCACGATATCAGAGTGCAGTATCCCGATGCATTACTGTTTTTCCAGGTAGGCGATTTTTATGAGCTTTTTTTTGATGATGCAAAAAAGGCGTCATCTTTTCTAGGTATTGCCTTGACTGCTCGTGGCAAAAGCAAAGGGGAGCCGATTCCGCTTTGTGGTGTTCCGATACATGCAAAAGAACATTACCTGAACAAATTAATCAAAGGCGGATTTAAAGTTGCCGTTTGTGATCAGCTTGAAGAACCCAAACCGGGCAAATTGGTCAGGCGAGCGGTAACCCAGTTGCTTACGCCAGGAACACTCACCGATAGCAAACTTTTGGATGAAAAATCAGCCTCGTATCTTTTTTCTTTTTATCCCGGAGAGCATGAATGGGCGTTGTTGTTTGGCGAACTATTAACCG
>SDBU01005425.1_pt1 | contig 15276 bp, 18 predicted proteins | sample 2277071 | NCBI WGS metagenome assembly SDBU01 (sample SAMN10397929, study PRJNA504765) | marine sediment metagenome | isolation source: marine sediment core GS08_GC12, 126 cmbsf | place: Arctic Ocean: Gakkel Ridge, Loki's castle | collected 2008
TTTATTCTTTTCTATTCTTCAAATGATAATTTCTCTGTTCCTTTAATCTCTCTTCTTTATGTTCCTGATGTAATTTTCTACTTAATGCTTTTCGTTCTTCAGTTTTTGATCTCTTTACTTCATATTCGTGCAACTTTTGTTTATTGTTTTTTCTCCATTCTTTATTTTTGTCCGATACACTTTTTCTAAAGTCTGGATCGTTTTTATATCTCTCTTTATATTTCCACGCCATACTTATTCATCTACCAACTGCATTACAAAATCAATCCAATTAAGACCTGCCTTCTTTTTTACCTTAACGAGCTTCTTATGCTTATCATCTTCTAGATATAAATGTACAACTTTCATGGTATCAGTGTATATGTAATTAATTACCTGTATTTAAAAGTATCTAGGTTTTAAATAGATTGCAAACAATTCTATACTTGTTATAACTAGAGTCACACTCGGCTTTGCAGACTCGAAACAAAAAAGCAGAAGCAATTGAAAAGGAGGAAACCGAAATATGTTTTCCAATTCAAAAAGATGCATGAAGGCGCAGGTTGTAAAGCAATTTATAGGAGTGATGGTTGTAATAATAGTGGGAGTTGCAGTAGTTCTCCCGATTATCGCTAATGTCACTGAGACTGCTGGTCTTACTGGTATCGAATCAACTATCGTTTCTTATCTCGGTACATTTGTTGCAATCGCTTTATTGCTTGTTGTAACTGGTCTGTTCTAAGGGAGAACGGAAAAGGCTGATGATTATCCGAGTACCTGGATCTATTCTGGGTACTCAGTTACTTAAATTATTTTTATTATTAATCTGTGGTTTGTAATATGCCTAAAGGAAAGGGTTATAAAAAAAGTAAATATTCTAAGAAGGGGAAGAAACCTGATATGTCTATGTATGGTTATACTCAGGGTACATTTTAATTTTTTCTTTTTTTCTTTTTGAACATATTCTTTAAATACTATGTAGGAGATTCGTTACTATGATTGTTCCAATGATCTTGATTTGGATTTTGCTTTTTGTTATTTTCTTTGTAGGTGGGATCTGTGCTGATAGTGCAGCCCTTGGTGCTATCTCTGGTATTCTTCTTTTGATTTTTGGTCTTGCTATTCTTATCACTGGTGTTCAGGTTGAATCCGGTAGTACGTTGACTGTTGATTCTGGTGAGTATACTATGGTGATTGATTATGCTGATGTTACTTTGCCTTTTGGTTTGTATTCGTTTATTTTAGGCGTTATATTTATATTGACTGCTATGTTTATTCTTTATTCTAATGCTGAAGATCTTGCATAATTTGATAAAGATTTTAGGAGGATATATATGAAACGAGATAAGGGGATATTGTTTTTATTTGTAGGGCTGCTGATTGGTATATTGCTTGCGCCTTTTGTGAGTGGAACTGGTAACTTTATGATTCCTGGTCATTGGAGGCATGACGTTGTTAATAATTTTCTTGTTCCTGTAAATGATTCTGTTGATGTATCTTTTAATAATAATAGTATCGTTTGGTTGAACGGAACGAATCTAGCAGGTGATAATATTTCTTGGGATAATGAGGATCAGCAGTTTGATGTAACAGGAGCAGGTTTTGGTTTATGGAATTATGATGGAACTACAGTGTTTCCTAAAGTTGATGGGAGTGATGCTCAAATTAATGGAAGTCTTGCCTTAGAGAGCTTTCTTGATATGGATTTCAATGACATTAATAATGTTAATGATTTGCATGTTGATAATGATGCGGATGTAGGTAATGATTTGCATGTTGCTGATAAGATAGAAAACCTTAACGATGCTACTACATATTTTGATTTTAACGCAGGTCAGATTTTGTTTTTTGCTGGTGGTGTCCAGTTTTTGAATATGCAGAATAGTCTTGCTACGGTTGGTGTGAATGTTGTTATGGATGAAAATCTTACAGTAGCTAATAATACAGAACTTGGTGGCACTCTTGATATGACAGGTAATAATATTACTAATGCAAACTTATCTGAGCAGGCTGGAATTAATGTTGATTACAATTATACTCGTTTACAGTTTGATGTAAATCTTAACAGTACGTTTTTCCTTCCTTTTGAGATTAATACTGTTGATGCTACGGTTGATACTGGTGATGTTGGTTCTCTTTTTGTTGCAAGTGATGGGGATAGTTATAATATATCTGAGGAACTCAATAAGGATTGGGTTATCTATATTAATTTTAGTGGTGTAACTGATATTGATTTTATTATCCTTCGTCAATGGTATGATGCTGCTGGAATAGAAAAAGGGCATAGTATTCATCCTAGTCTTTGGGATTGGGATCTTGGTGATTGGGATGAGGAATATGGAGATATATTCTTCCAGGATCATTTCAAATATGTTGTTCGTAATGTTTTTGATGCTGATGTTCATATTGGTACTGGTGGTGATCTTGGTAAGGTTCGTATGAGACTTTGGCATGATAATGGTGGTGATAAGGGTAGACCTCAGCATGATTTCCGTTTGGATTATGCAGTATTGGTATCTGGTTTTTCACCTGTTACAAGTCAGGAGCATGATAGTTTATCTGGTAGGAATACTAGAATTAATCATCCTTGGGCGATGCCTACTGATGGAAGTAGGAACGGTACTGGTGATTTTATCTTTGAGAAAAATATGACTATTGATGGTAATCTTACTTTCGTTGATAATAGTACAATAAGTGCAACTGGTAATCTAACAATTTATGGAGATGAAAATACAACGATTGGTCGGGGTGGACAGGATATAATTCTTGGTAATGATACGTTGATTAGTATGCGCCCATATGCATCTGCAAAAGTTAATACTGGTACGATTACACATCCTTTCAATAATGGTTTTTGGGCTGGTAAACTTGATGTTGTAGGTGGTGTTGATCCAGCATATGTTTTATTCAATAAGGAATCCTTGTTTAGTATTCTTGCTCGTATTGATTTTGAAGTTCCGAAAGAAGATGACAGTAAGTTTGATGGTCTTGCATTGTGGGGTGATGGAACAGATATGTTTGCATTGAATCCTAAGACTAAACATATGGAGCAGTTTGTTTGGAAATCTGATTATGATGCATTAGAGAAACGTGTTAAAGAATTAGAACTTTTGATGCAGGATATGATGAAGTGAAAACAAGATATAAGATACTGAGTATTCTATCTGTTTCTATATTAATTATTTCAGTGTTTTATATATCTATTAATCCTGAGTTATTAACATTTAATAGTAAACCTGTTTATAGTTCAGATGCAGATAATTTAATCACTGGAAATGAATCATTTAGTTATAATTGGACTCTTGACAGCAGAGATATGTTTTCTAATACATATAGGAAACCCATTCTTGAAGGATTTAATACATATAAATATAGGTTGGAGGCAAGTGAACAACCATTAAATTATCAAGATGATAGTGTTTGGTCACCTATAAATACAACACTTGAAATATTACCTCAGAGTCATCCTGCATATGATCTTGGTTATCGAGTTTATAATAATAAAGGGTTGTATAATTTTTATGGTAAACCTAACAGCCAAGATAGTTATCCTATTGCGTTTTCTTATCGCAAAAGCGACAGCCCAATTATTCATACGTTGCGTAGTAAACTCCTTGCTGTTGGATATATGGATAGCAGTCAAAATTATCGGTATGAAGTGATGCAGACAGTTCAAAATAGTCAGGGTTATATTGATGGTGATACTGGTATTTATCCAGATGTTTTCGTTGGAGTGGATGCAACTTGGCGATATAGAAATAGTGGTATGAAAGAAGATATAGTTCTCAGTAATCAGACACGTACTGCTATAGAAAATAATCCACCGTCTTGGGGTTGGAATGCTGATACTTATTTGGTGTTTGCAACAGAGCTTGACTATACAGGGTTAACGCCTTATTGGAATGGAACTGGGTGGTCTGCTAACATTACATTACAGGAGGGGGATATACAGTTCAGGGATGCTGGTGGTGTTGTTCGTTTTAGTTTTCCTATTGGATATGTATATGAGCAATACAACGAAAGCGTAATCCAGAAGATGTTATATCGCCTTGTTCAGTATCAAGGAAACTATTATTTATTGTGTGGAATAAAGATTGTAGATTTAAACACGATGACGTTTCCAGTTGTGTTCGATCCAAGTGTAAACTATGCAGTCGGACAAAGCAGTGATGATTGCCATGAGACAACAGATGGTACAACATACTCTGATACTGCTACAGTTCAATACATCGGTGAGAATGTTAAGTATTATAATTCATCGTTCCGTTTTCTTGATGTAAACATTCCTCGTAATTCCACGATTACAGTTGCTTATATGCAACTTCATATGAAACGGGAAGGTGGTGCTTTCATTCCAGCTAGGTTTCATCATTACGAGATTCATTGTATAGATGAAGATAACACAACAACCTTTGATACAACTGATAGACCATCAAGCCGACCTTATACGGAAAATAAGACTGATTGGGATTTTACAAGTGGAAGAACAGATATTTCCTTTGCAAATAGGAATACTGTTGATTTCTCTAGTGCAGTAGAAGAAGTAGTAAATAGATGGGATAATACGACAAAAACAGGTTGGAATGATACAGGTAATGCTCTTGCTGTTGTAATACTTGATGATAGTTCTCAGTTTAGAGTTGAGATTCATAGTTATGATTTTAATGGTGGAAGTAACCCTGCTGAATTGTTCATTACATATATACCTCCAACAAATGTAGCTCCAAATGAACCAGATCATCCAGGTCCAGCAAATAATACTTATCCAGTTGACCGAACTCCAACATTGAACATTACAGTTAAAGATGATAATGTTGATAATCTTTATGCTTACTGGTTTGATAATACTTCAAGTTATGGTGAGACATCTCCATCACGACCTATAGCAAATGGTACTGGATGGAATCTATCTGTGTTTCCTGTTGATGAGGAACATTATGATGCTGTAGATGATATAATACAGAATGGTGAATCTGATTATGTATATATATCTGAGTCTGATGTTTGGGTTAATGATACATATATAATGCGAGATATTAATGATAGAACAGAAGGGATAAATTCTGTTACTGTATCTGCATATACACGTAACGGTCAACCTTTAAATTTTATATTTGATGAGGAGAATAGATATAAATTTATCTTATTTGATAACAACACATGGAATTATAGTCCTGAATTTTTCCCAACGACTAGCTGGAATGTAGAAACTTATACTTGGACAACTAACCCAAATAATGAAAGTAACAGTTGGACTTGGGATGATATTAATAATGTTGAAGTAGGGATAGAGTTGATAGGTGATGAATGGGGTTCTCTTGAAGTCACACAGATATATGCAACTGTTAATTATAGTGATCCTGGGGGAAAGTATTTCACACAATTTTATAGTGAAAGCGGTATCAATGGAAGTGGGACTAATATATTTGCTGTTGGAACTAACTTCCTTGAACCGTATACTGATTACTGGTGGTATGTGAATGTTACCGATGGTGCATTGTTTAATCAATCTGAAACTTTTCATCTGAAGACAGGGAGTTATTCTACTTGGACAATGACACCGATAGAGGGTGATTATAATTCTACATCGCCAGCAGATGTGGGAGTTGAACTTGTTACTCTATCTGGTCTAAATTCTGATGTTTATGTTTATAGTTGGAATACAACATCTAATGATGAAACATTACTTGATACCTTAACAAATGTTGGCAATGGTACACAGACAACATCTTGGAGTTGTGGTGATGGTACAAAAAGATACTATGTTTATATTGATACTGGTAATTTTACAAATACAACAGATATAACAAGTTTCTTCTGCAATGATGTATGGAGTGATACTTTTTGGGATAGTGATTATATTAACAGTTCAACTAATGTTGATTTATCTGATAATTCTTTCGCTAACTTTACAGTAGGAGTAGATTCAGCTTCTTATGATAGCTTTGAAGTTGATTATGGTAATTGGACTGATGGATCTGGTTCAGTTAGATTTGGTGTTGGTCATACTGGTAGTTGGTCTATAAGATTTGATGATCCTGGGAATTATTTTTATTTCGACATTGATGCAACGATATATAGTAATGTTAGTGTTGATTTTTGGGGGTTTGCTGTTGATGTAGAGTCAGATGATTTTTTACGTATCGAGTTTTATGATGGTAGTGATTGGCAGTTGATGTATCGTGAGGAATGGGATGGTGATGAATCTGCTTGGTTGCATGGTGGAGTTGCAGATACAGGTCAAAAGTGGTATGTAGATACTGATTGGAATTGGGATAGTAGTTCTCAGATACGTTTCATACTTGAACATGCTTCTAATGATGTTTGGCTTATTGATACTGTTTGGGTAAATTGTACTGCATATATGGATGGTAATCTTACATCAACAAACATCAGTCTCCCACCTAATCATTACTGGAGTCATTTCAATGCCGATGTAACAGACCGAGATAATGTAACATTCAGTATTCTTAATGCTACTGATGACTCGGTATTAATTTCAGGACTTGATGGAGATAATAATAAAATAGTTAGCCTGTCACCAACTCTAGGAGAAAACAGTACCATTAAATTATTTGCACGTTTCACAGGAACAGTTAGTATGGATAGTTGGAATATAAGTTGGACTGCAGTAGAAACAAGTGTTGATACCATAGTTCCATATAATAATTCAAATTATCCTTTGAATATAACTGCTACTGGTGCACAGGATTTAGAGAATGTTACACTCTGGTATCGGTACAGTCAAGATAACATTACTTTTGGTGATACAGGGTATAAAGTACAACATGGAGTTGTTGAAATGGCATCTGCTGATTTATCTGTAAATCTTACAATTGAAACAGTAGACAACATCAATAACGCTTTTGTATTGTGTTATCCATATACAAGTCAAATTGATAAAATACCATCTGCTTCAGGTGCAACTCCTAATAAGTTATTAGTAACTGCATATCTGAAAGATGCTAATACAATCGAATTTCAAAAATCATCAACAGGAGAAAATTTGAGAGTAGATTGGCAAGTCATTGAATGCTTTGACGATGAGTTCTCTGTTCAACGTGGTGAAAAAACATTCACTACTGAAACATCTCAGACTGTTACAGAAACAATTTCAACAGTCAATGCTTCAAGAAGTATGGCATGGCATACAATAAGGACAACTTATGCAACTACAACAAGAGCGGATGCTTGGCAGTTTACAAGCAATGTAACAGATTCAACAACCATTACTTTTAGCAGGTCGGAAACAGTAGCGATAACTGGTGTATTCCGATGGATAGTTGTCATATGGGATACTGATAAACTTGATAGTTTTCAGATAGGGGATGTAACAGACATTGATACAGAGACAGATGTAGCACCTATGTTAGTGAATCTTGGAACAGTAATTGATACATCTGATTCAATATTGTTGTTCCAATCAAGATCGGCAGGAACAGTCAATAAATTAGAAGCATCTACTTGTGCTGGATATATTAAAGATGAAGATGAGGTCGGGTTCTATCATTACTCTGGTACTGCAAATGATGATACAACTGTTCATTTTTATGTAATTGATTTTGGAGATGAATGCGGTAGTAAACAAGTGAACATACATGATGACAATGTAGGCGGGTGGTCTGGAGAAACATATACTCTTAGTCCAGCAGTAACACTTGATAGGGCGTTAGGTTTTGTTTCTTTAAGTTGTGATGACCAAAATTTTGGTTGTGTTAGACCAAAGAATCAAGTCACATCCAGTTTAATATCTACGACAGAGCTTGTACTTGAAAGAAACACCACTGGAGAGGAAACTGAGATAAGCTGGCAGATATTGGAACTTCCGTATACTGCTGGTGAAGATAATACAACGGATTGGATACCTTGGAATGACACATCTAATCCTGACTTAGCATATCCCTGGAGCTGGGATTTCAGTTTTCCATTTGGCGTTGGTTACTATGAGTTTTATAGCATAGGAAATACGACAATAGATATAGAAAACGCTCCAAATGTTGCAGATGCTATATGTTATTTTTATCCAGCTTCAGGATCGTTGTACGAAATAAGGATACTTGGTAATACACATATCAGAGGTAATACTCATATTGGTGGTGGATAATTATTATAAAAAAAATAATTATAGGTCTGAATATGAATAATAGTTTTTGGTTGGATGTGAATGGTACTTTGTATGTTAAGGATAATTTCTTTGAGGAATCATAAAAGAATTTTGATAACTTTTAAATAGTCTATAATGTATATATCGCTAAATGGATGATAAGGAAAAGAGAGAGATTTTAAAAGAGATTGAAAGATTAAATCATTTAATAGGAACTGATAAAAAACCTAAATTAAAAACACCAGAAGAATACATCAAAGATATGAGTCTCTACGGTGATATACCAAAAGATCAATTTGCTCATCAGTTCAAACTTTTATGGCATCAACAAACAGAGCCGAGAACACAGATGGATCTTCTACCACCAGATGCATTACTTGGTCTTGTGAAAGATAGTAAAACTTTGCTTTTTCTACAAAATGATAATGCTCTTATAAATCGTTTTTTTGATATGGGTTTACGAGATGAAGGAGTAATGGAATTATTCAACAGTCTTTTTTATAGTTGGTGGCAGCAGATGAGAATGACTGGGATCATGGGTGGTACAGAGAGATGGCTGCAAAGCTTTTTAGAACCAAAACAGGTTCCATATGAGGGCTTTAGTTTTATGGAGAAAAGAAAAGCTAAAAAGAAATCTGAACAATATGGGTTGGGCGATGTAATGGATCGAATGAAAACCAACCAACAGAATAGGACATATATTTAAAAATAATAAAAATTATGGAGAAAAAAGATGTCAGCGATAGATGATTTAAAAATTAAAGTTGATGAAACAAAAACTACGTTAGATGTAAATGCTTCTAAGTTGGAGAATATTCATTCTGAGCTTGATTCTGCAAATTCTAAATTAACCGCAATAGATAAACTAGATGTAGAACCAGTTGAATCTAAACCTGTAGAGAAGACAAGGGAAAAAGTTAGTCCTGGGAAGAATACTATTGCAGAAAAAACAACAAAGGATACATCTAAGATTTCTAATTTGTTTTCCGATAAAGATAAACATAGAAAGGAAAATGAGTTTACCACTAAAGAAAGAGAAGATATGAATGATAAGTTTTTATCCTCTAGTTCAAGCAAATACAAACTTAAAAGAAAAGATAAAAAGATGATTGAGAATGCTGAATATGATGCGACAAGTGGTAGAATCAAAGAGATGACTATCAGCCTCTCCATTGTTGGAATTATATTAATTGTTGTACTTAGGAATTATCTCCCAAATAATGCAATGTTTGCATTATTGATAATCATTGGCGCAACAACCTTCATGCCAATAGGTATGATAATGGGATGGCTGATGTTTGATCCGGTTATGAGATGTAAAGTTCTCAGGAAGGTAACAAAGCGGAACTATGGAGTCGTACAATTTGTTGGCCATGGCAGTAAAATGTTTCCAAAGATCAAGAATTTTGATTATAGTTTAATATGGCGCAACAATGAATGTTGGGTTATGGCAGAAAGCCGAGTATATCAGATGTCGAAAGATGGCAATGCAATAAATGACGGTAAACAAATAGATGAAAAAAATATTGTCACCTATGTAGACACAGTTCCAGTATTATTCCTTGACACACACAGCATGGCACCAATGAGATTATCATTAGATGGTGACTCATCAGTATACCCAGTTGAGATCGGCAGTTCTTTAAAAGCATGGGTTGATAACCAAAGAGCAAAAATGATGGCTATAAAGAAGATGGAGGACATGATGATGATTATACTAATTGGCTCATGTGTAGTAGCTGCTGTACTCTGTCTGATAACAATGACTAAAGTAGAAGAGATGAGTGCCGACATGAAAGGCTTAAAAGAACAATTACAGTTCATTATAGAAGGACTGAAACAAAATCCTCCATAGTTACATTTTATATAGATTACAAAGTATTCATACTATGCGAAGTGGATATTATGAAAAAAAATATGCGTAGTAGAATGCTGTTAATTGTTATCAGTCTAACTATAATAATGCTTCTTACACCAACAGCCGTTGCAACAATATTTGTAAATGAAGATTTTGAATCTGATACCACTGGTGCCAATCCAAGTTCTACATGGTACACTTATTCTGAAGATGGAGATTTTTCAACTGCCAATGTCAGTGAAGGATCTGCCTATAGTGGATCAAAATCTTTTTACATAAATGACTCAGCTAATGATGTAACATCTTGGGCTAATTTTTCATTCAAGACTGTTACATATTATGATTATTTTTATTTCAGATTTCAAATAGGTAGTGCCAATTGGCATAATTCTACAAACGTAACATATGTAGATAGTTCAGGACAGATCCTTGGATATGCCTATATAATGAATACCACATTATATTTCAATAACTCTGCATCAAATATAATGAGTGTGACAATACAAAATGGTACTTCTTGGTACAGAGTCTATGTTGATTTCAATCTTACAACTGATAGAATAGGATGCTATGTCTACAATGAAAGTGATTCAAGTGCATTGCTTGGATATGGTTGGGGAGACATGGAAGATGGTGCCGGAACATATTCTGATGTTCAACATGTCCGATTTTCAGCAGCCAGTAGTACCAAGACAAGCATATATATAGATGATTTAAGACGATCATATACATATGCAAATCCTGCTCAAGCATCTATAGATGCAGTTGTAGGTGCTATATCTGCTTTGTTCGCTGTTGCTATATTATTACAAGTTGTTGCCATGTTTGCTGGAGAAATAAATCCATATTCACTCATTATGGTTTTAGTTACAATTATAATCGGTGTCATTACATTAATTATAATTGCTGGTCTTTGATAGTTTTCAAAGAGTATCTCTCCGATTGTCATTATTGTGAAAAATATGAAAAAGAAACAAAAGAAATACCAACAAGTAGGATGTTCAATTAAAGAAGTAGATAAACAATTCATGGCTAAAAAACCAGGATGGCGCATAAGCAAATCTGGCAAATCATATTTTGAAAACCGTAAGAACAGAAGTGATGTTCGCAAATATCTATAACGGAGGGAGAGATGGCTAAAAAAGTTACTGTTAAACTACCTGTACCATTTCCTGGTGTTTTATCTGATGAAGAAGAGCTTGAAAGAAAAAAGAAAAAAGAAAATGATAAAGATTCTGATCGTGGTACTGCTTTTGCAGTTAGTGAAACGATTGAACAACAAAAAGAAAGACTTCTAAAAGAACGAGAACTCCTTTTACAAAAAAAAGAGATTTTTGATTTAGAACATCCAAAATTACGTTCAACTATTGGCAAAGGGAAACGAGCAACTAGCCGTCTTGTTACTTTTGCAGGTGAAATAGCTAAAGAAGGGATACGAGCTACCAGATCAAGACGTACTAAAAAAGGGCGAAGGCCATCAATGGCTGTACCTAGATCATCCCAGTCATTTTCTACAGATATATCTCTCACAAAAGCTATAGCTATGAATGATTGGTCAGGTGGAGGAAGTATAATGGATCGTGATTTCTTTGGCACTGATACTGGAGAAAGAAATCTATTAGGTGATCGAGATCCAGAAGTGAATATCGGAAGTGGTTTCCAGAGAGATTTCTTCGGAGACAAAAAAGACTTAGATCTAATTGGCAGTACAGGCAAAGTAGAACTAGATCTATTAGGTAATAAAAATAGTAAAAAGAAAAAAGAGATACAATATATCTAATTAACCTTTAACTCTTTTAGAAATGATCTAAATTTATATAGACTATTCAGTTTTCTTTTGAACGCCCTTGAATCAGTTCTGTCAACTATCTCTTCTAAAGCTGCCTGCTCCTCATCTAATGCTTCTCCAATTTGCTTTCTAGTCTTATCATCTCTTTCTAAAAGGAAACGCCTGAACTTAAGTTGTTCAACTCTCTGAATGAATAATACTCCAACCAATGTTAGTATCATACCAGCCCAAATACCAAATACTACTGCCTGTCCATAATAAGCCATTTTTCATTCCTCCAATACTGTTTTTTCAAAATTAGTATTTTTAAATTCTTTTCTCCATTGTTTCTCAAACCAATCCTGCCATCTCTTCTCTTCCCCTTCAATAGTATCAGGATATTTTCTTCTAAATCCACTAAGAGCTACAGGATTATATTTTTGTATAGCTAACTGCGTGACGAAATATGTTTCATCCATATGTACCTGTATTTCAACTTCCTTCTTATCCTTTAGAAGATCACACATATCTCTTCCATCAACAGTAAAATAAAAAAAGTCTCCTTTTGCTATAATACTATCAATTGCATCCTGCATAGAACTAATAGTCATTCCTGCGATCCCTGTCTTAGTACGGATAAATTCTGATAGCTTATTACGGATCTCCTTATTTTTGTTGAGTTCATTCATCTTATCTGCTATCTCTATAGATACATCTGCATAATACTTCATCAGATCTCCTACACCGTACAACATTCCCTTTTTATTTATATTACTGAATTTGTATTTTATATCCATAAAAATGCACCTTACTACTGGAGTATTGCATTTACAAACTTTGTGAATCCTAACTCTTTTAACTTTTTGATAAGTTTTTCTTTCTCCGCAAGGATCTTTGTTGTTGTCTGTAAAAAATCAGCCTCATATTTTTTAATTGCTGCTGCTGAATTTTCATTTTCTCCAAAAGCAGAAACAAACGTAGCTGGTGATACTACTGTAATTGCTGGAAGATCAGTATAACAAAGTGTCAACACTAAGTTATTGTTATCGCTAGATACAACCTGGATATACATCTGAGTTGTTAACTTACTTTCCTCATCCTGTGTCCGTAATATACTGATATACACAGGTAATTCTTTGTTCTTTTTATGTTCTTCAGTTATGGCCTCTATAAATTCTTCAAATTCTTCATATCTTGCTAACATATCTTTTTTTCCTCCTAATATTTACTTAATCCAAGTACATCATATGCTTCAATAATTAATTTAAATAGCGTATGAACCTTTCTTCTTTCTTCTATTTCAACTTTTGGGAGGAGAATATTTTCAGTCCATGGAACATATTCTTCTAATTTTTTTAATAATTCATCAGTATTACTACCACTCCCTTTCAGTTTTGGCATAAGATGATTCAGAATTACAACCATCTCAGTTATACATTTATTATAGTTTATTTCATCTAGTGTAGTTTTTGCATAATCTCTCAACACTTCACGATAAAGAATAGTAAGTGCATCAAGATGTAGAATAAGATTCTCCAAATAGAGTTTAGAAACATCTATCTTCTTAATCTGTGTTGGATCCATCCTCTTCCTCTTTATCTAACAGATAATCTACTGTTGATCCAAAACTATAACTACGGTGATCTTTCTTTTCTATCTTATGCTTAACTACCCGAAGTCTATCTTTTGTCTCTTCACTTAAAGCAATAGTTGTACTTGACATTTTGCTTAAGCTTTATATACATTATAACTTATTTATACTTATGCTTTTCAAACGTAAACCAGCTCGTCTTTTTTATATCCCTGAACCTGTACGATTTAAAACAACCAAGCTAGATATTTTTGTTGTAACAGTAGTATTCATTGTTTGGATATGGGCTTTTTTAATTGATAGTTTTAGACCATTGTTAAATGAAACTGGAGTTCCAATTTTTATTATAACTGATAGAGGAGTTCATTATTTGAATCATGTAAATATGCAATTCTTTATTGCTCCACTTATTTTCTGCTATGAGATCTTGGTACTAATTGGTCTTGATGGAAAAAAGAAAGGTAGATCTCTACCATGGGGATTATATTACATGACATTTAAGATAAGGGCAACTAATAAATTAAAAGAAGGAATTAGAGAATACCGAGAATGGATAAATAAATAATAATATTTTTATTTCTTCTATTTAACCTATTTAACCGTTATCTTTATTAGTTATTAGTTACATACTATAATTGATTGATATGGGCAGACTAAATACTCAAGGAACACGCACACAATGTCAACACTGTGGATATATATGGCTTACAACTTCAACGAGAGATGTTACATCATGTCCTAGTTGTGGATGGAGAGTACGGATAAGAGACAGTTCACAGAGTAGCACTGCTCATAGTAGAGAATTACTTACTGAAAGATCCAGAGATTTAATATGAACACAGAAGCTTTACTACATCTTGTATTCAATATAGCTCTTGTTATTCCTCTTTACTTAGCTAGTAAAGAAGACATGAAATATCACCGCATAGATAAAAGATATGTTTTATGGGTACTTCTAACAGTAATGGTATACACCTTTTTAACAAGAGAATATGTTGTTGATCGTACATTTAGTTTTCTCATAACCCTTGGCATCTTTACTGCGTTAACTGTTTTGAGCAAAGGTGGATTTGGTTTTGGAGATACTCTGATACTTGCAGCACTTGGATGGTATATCGGGAGTCTCACACATCTAAGATATTTCTTCATACTCCTTGTAGTTGTAATAATCTTTTGGGGAATATATCAAACAGTATCAACTAGAAAAGAAAGAACAGACAGAAAAGGAATCAGGAGACTTTTTGATATGTCGAAAATGGTTCCCATAGATGATGTGGAACCTGGAATGATACTTGCAAATGATTATTTTATGAAAGGATTAAATGAAAAAGAGATAGAGAAACTAAAAAATGATGGACATGTTTATTTAAATGTAAAACAAGCATATCCGTTTATCCCAGTGATCCTCATTACATTCCTTGCATACATCACTATTAGTTTGTATTTCTAAAAATCTATTTTATAAATAACAGAATTTTATTTGGTAATCTTTTTGCTCTCTTATCTTTAATCAATAATTCTATAGCTTCATTCAGTTGATTTTTAGGAAAATCTAACATCTGTTTATTTAGTATAATCGAAGGAATACCATTTTTGAAAGCAAACCAATTTGAGTTTATAGCTAATTGATAGAGATGATGTTCTGCTGTTCCATCAAAATATGGATTCTTAACAAATGGTTTTTTCTTTTCTTCAGTAGACTCCAATTCTGTTTCTTTTTCTTCTGCAAGTAGTTCTTTAGTTTTTTCAGATACAGATGGTTTATTCAATTCAAGTTCATGTACATGTTCATGTATATCTACACGTTCATCTGCATGTACATGTTCATGTGTATCTGCATGTTTAGTTTCTTTTGTACTTGAATCTAACATATCACGCCTGGCCTGATTACTATCTGTAATTTTTTTGATACCCATCTTCTCAGTTTTTATTTTTATCGCTTTCACTGTTCTATGTTTTAAGCTATGGATATGAAT
>SDBU01005426.1_pt1 | contig 15274 bp, 25 predicted proteins | sample 2277071 | NCBI WGS metagenome assembly SDBU01 (sample SAMN10397929, study PRJNA504765) | marine sediment metagenome | isolation source: marine sediment core GS08_GC12, 126 cmbsf | place: Arctic Ocean: Gakkel Ridge, Loki's castle | collected 2008
AACCAACCTGCCCAACTATCTTTTTAATATAATTCTAATTAACATAAACCTGCCATCCTAAATCAAGAACAGCAGGATGAAGGTAAAACGATAGAAAGAGTATAAACTATTATTTCTTCTTTTTGCTTTTTGGTCTTCCTGCTTTTTTCTTTTTAGCCATTGTTATTTTTTCCTCTGTTTAATTAAATATTCTCTTTAAAAGAGAACTCCCTATGAAAAACTAAGCTAGGGAAAATCATAAAAAATTAACTTAACCACCATTCATTCTTTATTCCAGCCCAAATTACAAATGCGAATAATGCTAAAGCAGCAAAGATAGTCCACATTAAAGCTACTCCTCTTGCTCCTGAATCTACATTATAACCTTCTCCACATCTATTATAAGTAAAGAACGTATCATTTCCATTAGAATCATCTGTATCAGTTGTATTCAAGAATTGGATTATTCCATCTCCAGCATATAAGTTATAATCTGTATTAAGTGTTAATTCTGAATCAACTCCATCAGACACTACAACACTTCCAAGTTCACAAGCAGAATGACTTGCTCTCCAATCTCCTGTAGGATACCATCCAACTACAGTAAAATTACAAGCAGCGATTGTTTCATTTACTTGGAATACACCAGAATCACCCACAGCACCATAACAAGCAGTTAAATCTCTTGTTTCATTAGGTTCTACTAACTTTGAAGTTGCTTGGTTTTGTCCATCTATAATAGTTCCAAATAAAGCAACGCAAACAATTATTCCAATAAACATTATAACTATTTCTCCAGTAGTTGCACCTTTCTTATTCATTCTATTCATTCAATATCACCTCTACAGACAAAATTAAATATCATCTTGATAACCACTTACTCTCCTTTTCATATTCTTTTTTAAAGTATCCTGTTTCTCCTTCACTTACTAATCTTGCTTTATCTGGTAGTCCTTTCATTATTGCTCTTTCTGCTGAATATTTTGGTAGTTTTATTTTTGGTTTTCCTAATATTTTTTTCTTAAAGGGAAGTTTTGTTCTATATGTTTCAGCATCTTTTCTTATTGCTTCTTTTTCTTTTGTTTTTTCCCTTTCAAATTCTTTCTTTATTTTTTCTTGAAGTTTATATGCTTTATATCTTTCCTTCTTTCCTTCTTCTTTTACATAAGTTAAAACCATTTTTTATCTACCTCGTGATTAAAGAATTTCTTTTCCTTTTTCTTTTTAAATTCTACTTTCATATCTTCTTCTATTGCGTTCTTTAATGCTTTTTTATAATCTTTTAAATCTCTTTCCATTAATCTAATCCTCCAATTATATTTGATTCTGCTTTAATAAATTCAGTACTCACAACAACATCCATAAAATCTCCTACTGGTCTCTTTTTTTTCTTTTTAGCTAATCTTCCAACTAGGTGTACACTTTGCATTATTGGTGCTAATTGTAATATTTCTTTGTAACTCATTTTAAATTCCGTAAAGTGATTGATTGTTATTTAATAAATTAGGATTGTTTTTATGTATAAATTCTTGATTTGAAAACATATTGTTTTCATTTGTAAAGAGATTTTTTTCTTTCAATACTTCCCAGCCCTTTTTTGCTATTACATTCTCTGCACCTAAAGGATTATGTCCAAAGTTCATTTCATCATCTCTTTGTTTTCTCGTAATTATTAATTGTTTTTTAATATTTTTTTCTCTTTCTTCTTTAATATAACTTTCTAATTCTCTTTGATTAGCTGATTTTTTTCTTTCCTCTAAAGTAGTCATTACTCTGTCTTCATCTTGAGCTTGTTTTAGAAGTTGTTTTCTTACATTATTACTTCCTCCAAGTTTTTTTAATACATCTTTGAAACTCATGTTATTTTTATGTTTTATTTATTTATAAACTCTCACAAGTTGGCTATTCCTTTGAAAACTACAAATCCAAATATGACTAATATTGCAAAGAAAATTGCTTCTCCTAAAAAAACAGCAAAGATTGCTGAACTCATTACTAATATGAATCCAAAAATTCTATTAGACATTTGATAATATCCACAAACTGCTGAAAGGATTATAATAAAAGCAAATGCAAATAGTGTTTGTGTTCCTAAGAAATACTCTATTAATATTTTCTTAAAATCAAAAGGTTCTATATATTCCATTTTACGAGTCCGTGCCACGCCAGAAATTTATTATTGTAATTAAAAAGCCAACTAATAATGCAGTTAATAATGTCCCAACACTCCAACTAAGCCATGCTATTCCAAAGCTATTTAATTTGGTTATTATGCTTATGTAATCAGCTACTATAGCACCAGCTAAAGCAAATACTAAGGCAGAAGATAATAAATTTATATCTGGTGTTCTTCCAAATATCCCTATTACAATTCCTGCTGTTGCAAATCCAATTAAAATAGCTTTTAAATCTGTCCAAAAACTAGAATCTTTAAATCCAGATGGGTTCAAATCTCCATCATCTAAAAACCCTAATGTTCTCATTAAACCTCCAGTAATAGGAGATACTACAAACCCTGCTGCATTTAATAGAATCATCATTCCAACTAAAACTATTGCAAATTGATAAAATCTCATATTCTTTCCTCCCTAATTATTACAAAAATTAGCATAATCGCTGCTAAAATTGAAAAGAAGTTTATATCTCTTGTTACTCCTCCAATATTTAATGGGGGTAAAAATCCTATTCCATAATCTAATAATAAAACCACTCCAAATATTACTCCTGCAACAAATGTATCACTTCTTATTCCATATCTAAGACTCATTCCTCCAGCAACCATTACTAAAATTATTACACTTAACAATGCTTTTCCAAAATTATCCATTCCAAATAATCTTCCTGAATCAATATATAAACTTAAATCTGAAAAGAATCTAAACATACTAAATTGTCTTCCATAAGTTCCTTCAATATTCCATGTTCTTGTTCCATTTGTATAAGTTGAATTGATTGAATAATAATATTCCATATAAAGATAAGTACTACTTCCAGTTAGATTTATTGAAGGAGATGCTATTGTTCCTCCTGTATCTGTTGTGGAAGAACCAGAATAAACCAATGTTGTATTTTCCCAATATAAACTAAATCCAAATTTATCTAAATCCCAATAACTTGATGTTGTGGTGTAATTAAATATATAACTTACATTCTCATCTAAGAAATCTCTTCTTGGTTGTACTAATTCTGTTATCCCTCTTGAATAATCTGAATCTTCTGTTACTCCTTCTCCCATTGTAATTGTATAAGCTGTTTGTGTGGGAGTTACTGTATAAACTACTGTAGAATATCCTATCTTGGAGAAAGTTAATGTATGTAGGAAATCTGGATTTAACCAGAAAGTTACTGAACCTGAAGCATCTGTTAATCCATTTGATATTAAAATATCTTCCCCATCTATCTCTCTTGTTGCATTTACAATTACATTACTAATTGGTTGTTCAGCTAAATTAATTACTTGGAAAGTTACATAAATTCCATCATTCACACTTAATAAATATAAAGTCAAATTAGTTATTATGTTTGAATACTCTTTAATATTTGGGTCGTAAGTTCTTTGAGGATAATTTGTTCCATTTTTATATTGTATATATGGAAATGTGTTTAATGCTAAATTAGGAGATGCACAAAATTCATAATAATCATTTATAGTATTATTTGTGAAAATATATGTTTTATTTACTGTTCCAGTTCCTAAGTAATAAATAAAATTACTTGTTGGGATACTTGCAGTTATTAGTGAATCATCCTCTTCATCCTTAAAAGAAACATTTAGAAAAACTGTACTATATGTTGAATTACAAATTGTAAATACTGTTTTTGTTATATTTTGGTATGAATAATCTGAATAAATTGAACTTCCTGCATAAGTAAATTTCCATCTAATAGAATTATTTCCTAAACTTGCTACAGGAATATCAAATGTTTTAGAATAAGTTGTTCCTGATTGAGTTGTCAAATATTCTGTTCCATTATAATCTAAAGTAACTGCTGATAAAGAACTATTTGCTGTAACATTTATTGAGAATGTTTCACTTTGTGTTTGATATGAAGTTGTATTTAATGTTCTACTATTTTCAAATACATTGTATTGCCAAGTTATTGAAGTTGAATTTAAATGTCCTGCTGTATCATTAGCGTATAAAATAATTGTTCTATTTATTGAATTTGTTATATTTATACTTGTAGTATTATCTGCACAAGTTAAAGTTGTATTAGTTCCTCCATATCCATACCAACAAGAACCTAAATTAGTATCATTTATTGACCAATTAAGAGTTAGATTTGTATTTATAACATGATAATTTATTGTTTCATTAGGATATATTATTTTAAGTGCTGGATAATCTGTATCAATAGTAAAAGTTCTTGTAGTTGCGATTGTACTTAAATTATTATCATTAAATGCTTCTACAGTCCAGTTATAATTCCCATCCTCAAATGTTTTTATGAAAATATATGTTCCATTATATCCGCTTGAATTTGTTTCATTAATAACTCCATTTAAATATAAACTTACATTTACTAAAATATTATTATCAATTGCTGTTGCATTAAAGGTAATACTTCTTGAAGTTGAATTAAAATTATCTACTGGAGAGTTAAGTGTTACCTTTATAGGAATAAAATACTTAAAAGTTATATTTTTTATTTCAACTACATATATAGTGGCTGTAGCACCAACTTGATTAACACTTGATATATAAGTTCCATTATTATCATAAATAGGATAACTCCCATCTGCAGGCCCATAAGCATATGTTCTTGAACCACCCCCTGCATCAGCTAATATATAATAAATAGTATCTTTACTCACAGATACTTGTGGATTAAATGTTGCTGTATCTCCAACAAAAGTTGCAGTTCCTAATATTCCACTTCCATAAGCAGTTTGAACATAAGCTGTTGTTGCTGTGGATGTAGCAGTTTTACTTATATTTGTTATATTAAAAAGTGTAATCTCTGGGTTTGGAAATATAATTTCCCATCTCATTCCACCTTTTCCTGTTTGACTTGCTGTGGTTGTAAATGATATTCCATGAGAAGAAGTTAAAGTAAAAGCTTCGTAAGATGCGTGTCTATTTACTTTCTTTCCAGCAATAGTCCAAACTACATCAACATAATCTCCCATCTTTGTATTAACCATTATACCTATTCTCTTTTCACCAATTAAAATATCTCTTGAATTATAAGACATCCATTTTATTTCTTTTATTTGATTTTTAATTACTTGTTTACAATTTTGTGTAATATTATTACAAACTTCTTCATAAACATCTTTTGTTATTTCAGTATAATAAACATATTCCCAATCTCTTTCTATAATTTCTCCTGTTCTTAAATCTGTAAACTTAGGTTCTCCTAATCCATCTAAATATTCTTGTTCAAAATTAAAATCATAATACATAACAACACTATTTCCAATATTAACTTCAATTACTTCATCCACAAAAGCATGAGATTTAAGTTCTATTGAGCCAATATATGAAGTTTCAAATAATCTTAAAAAAGTATTATCAAAATCAACTTTTAAATCTTCATTAGAATAAGTTAATTTATTATCCCAATCTGCTGCACTAACAGTTCCAACTAATAAAACTATTACAAACATCAATAAGAATAACTTTTTCAAGTGAACACCCCTGCTACAAAGCCCAAACCTAAACTAAATAAAAACCAAATTAAATAAGGAACTGCTAAATCACTCATCAAACAATTAACCATTGTTCCAGCACTTATTCCAGTTGAATTTGTACAATCTAATGCAGTTCTAACACTAACTACATCATCTGTAACAAAGGGTAAAAATAGAATCCCAAATATAAAAATTAAAAATGCTACCATTAATCCTGTGAATATATTTCCTTGTTTTCCTCTAATCATTTTGTTACCCCCTTCTTATTTATTAAATATGTATCTGTTGTTCTATGACAATCAACACAAAGAGTCCTTCCATTATCAATAGCAAATCTTAATTCAGGAAACAAGGCAAATGGTTTAATGTGGTCTGCATTTAAAGTTCCTCCTCTTTTTCCACACCAAATACAAGTATAATTATCTCTCTTAAAAACAGACTCTCTCCAAAGTTTGTATTCAAAAGATTTTCTTATTTTCTCATTTTCCTTTGTAACTCCCCCTTTCCAATTTGGATGGTTCTTCCCAGAAAACTCTGGAAATTTCTTTCCTTTATTCCATGCTTTTTGTCCTTTTTTAAATTCTGTATTTGGAGAGAAACGTTTTCCTTTTCTTGATTCTGATAAATTTTTTCTATATTCTTTATTATTAAATTTTGTCTCCCCATTTAGATAAGATTCTCTTCTTTTCTTTTGTATTTTTTTTATCATTTCTTTATTACCTTTTATAGAAGGTACATTCCCTTTTTTAAATATATTTTCTTTGAATTCTTTTGATACTTTTCCTTCTTCATATAATTGTTTCATCTTTTTACTTATTTTTTCTTTTGTATCTCTTGATAATCTTTTTCCTTTTCTTGGAGATGTTTGTCCTTTTTTGAATTGATATTCTTCTAAATGAGGACTTTTTCTTTTTTTTGTATTATTTTTTTTCTTTTCCATTTTTATCTAATTGCAATCGAACCAATCACCATCCCTGCGAGTCCAAATATTATTCCAACATAAAATTGTTGAATATCTATTGAAGTACATACTGCTTTAGTTTGGGCATCTGTAGTAGTTGAACAATTAAGTAAATGGTCACTTCTTGCTTCTGAAGTTATATCTTTAAGTGCTGGTGCTAAAGCCATTCCTAAAATAAAAAAAAGGAAACCTAGCATTAACATTACAAAGATTGTTGAACCTTTTTTATTCATATGAAATTCATTCCTCCTGCTTTTTTGAAAAATTGAATTTCTCTCACCTCTTGTTTTCCCCCTAATCTTCTTTCTCTTTTTTGAATTACTTTAAATTGGCTAACCTTACTTGGTCTAAATTCTCCTCCAAATAATCCAATCTCTCTAAATGTCAATGGCTTTCCTTTAAACTTAACTCCTCCTCCTGCTCTCAAAGTTCCAATCAATTCTTCTTTTAATTCTTTTCTCGCCTTAGCTAATGTTCCAAATACTCCTACCTTTTCTTCTTTTTCTTCTTTTGTTACCCATACTTCAAATTCTTTAAGAACATCTTTTGCTGTTCTTTTCTTTTTAGAAGAATCTCCTAATAGTATTGGTGGAAGAATAATTTTTGATTTTAATCTTTTAACTTGTTTTTGTCTTTGCTGTTGTTTCTGTTCCTGTCTTAATTGTTGCTTTTGTTTTAATACTTCTTTTAATAATTCTACTTGTTTTATTCTTACTTTCTGTGATACTTTTTCTTTAACTCCTTCTCTTAATTGTTCTTTAAATCTAATATCTGATTTTATTCCAACATCAAACTTACTTCCTGTATCATATTTTAATCCAGTATCTGTTTTTAATCCAGTATCTAATTTTAACATAGTATCATATTTTAATCTAGAATCAAACTTATATTCTTCTCCTGCTCTTGGAATAAGAACAGGTTTAATAACAGATGGCAATGCTACTGCTGAAACTTCTGTACTACTATAAGTAGAAACATCTCCAGAAATTAAACTAGAATAATCTTGTTGTGGAACAAATCTAGTTCCTCCAACCATTAATGGAACATATCTTTGTTCAGTTGGTTTTATAGATGGAATTTTTGTTATTTGTTTTGGTGCTTTCACTATTGGAGCTTTTAATATTGGGGCAGCTTTTAATTCTTGAGCATATAATTGTTCTAAATATTGTTGTGAACTTTTCTTTCCTAAAACTCTTTGAACTCCTTTAGCTCCTTTAATTTCTATTCCAATTAAAGTTGTCTTTCCAGTATCTACAAATAAAGTTTTCTTTCCTAACTCTGGAACATATTTTCCAACAGATACACTTTCTATTGTTTTAACAGGTGCTTTTATAGATACTTGTAATGCTCCTTCAAATTTACCAACTGGAAGATAACCTGTTCCCTTTCCAGATACTCTCGCTTGAATCATTGATTGTTTAAATTCAACTTCCTTTATATCTAAAATACCTTTTCCTCTTTCTGCTGATTTTATTCCTAATTTTGATTCTGCTCCAACTTTTTTTAAAGCCATCCTCTCTACAAAAATATCATCTTTTATTGTTCTTGCTCCTCTTGTTTTAATTCCTAATCTTTTATCTAATTCTATTACTGGTTGTTCTGTTAAATATTTAAATTTACCAGTTGCTCTTATTCCTTTTAAATTAATTAACCCACTTTCAAGTTTTTGTTCAATTACTTTTGGAGCTCTATATCTTAAATATGGTTTAATATCTTTTGCTTTAATTCCATATTCTTCAAATAACTTTATTGTTTTCTCGTATCCTTCTTTACCTACTTTTGTTTTTGGTATTCCTCTATATACAATTTCATATTTTCCAGTTTCTGGATTGAATCTTCTTACTACTGCTCTTTCTCCTTCTACTGATTCTTGAAATAATTTTTGTTCTTCAAATAATGTAGATTCTTTTTTTCCTTTTTTAATATCTAAGGCAATAGTTTCTGATGCTTCTAGTTTTTGTTTTGGTTTCTTTATCTTTACTCTTTCTACTTCTAATATACTTCTTCTCTTTGAAGGTAATAATGATATTTTTCCTTTTTCTAATCTTACTCTTGCTCCAAAAAGTTCTTTTGCTCTTGTTGTTAATTTAATTCCTGCTTTTGTTTCTACTATAATTGGTTTTGCCAAATATCTAGCCCCCATAAATATTCCTCCTCCAACAATAACAGTACCTAATAATGCTGCTTCAACTGGTTTTTCTTTTATATATTGTTTAACTCCTCCAGCTTCTATTACTTCTCCACTAAATTCTCCAGCAAAGAATGTTGCACCAGCATAAGGAATTACATATTTTGCTCCTTCTGCACCAATAACAGAAATATCTCCTGTTACTTTTCCTAATTGTTCTCCTGTAAAATATAATTCTGGTCTTTTTCTTTCAGTAATTAATTTATCTTCATATTTTTGTTTTACTTCTCCAGTTAATGGATTATATTCTGTTGCTGTTCCATATTGTGGTACAAAAACATTTTCTAATTTTAAATCTGGTAAATCTTTTGCTTTTAATATTGTATATTTCTTTTCTCCACCTAATACTTTTCCTAATCCTTCTCCTCCAGCGAAGAACATTTGTCTTGCTCCAATTCCAAAGGCAGAACTTACTTGTCTTGTAACATCTACTATTGGAACTCCTGTATCCGAATATAATCCTTTAAATTTTGTTATTGGAATTTCTCTTCCTTTTAATATTTGTTTATCTCCAATTCTTAAACCTCCTAAACTCACTTTAGGAACTTCTATTAATCCTTCTTTACTAATTGTTCCACCTACTCTTTTATATTGCTTTATTCTTCCTTCAACTTTAATTCTTTCTATATTAACTTTTTCATAATCTATTAAGTATTTATTATATTCTTGTTGAGTTCCTACAAATTTATTATCTTTAATTAAATCTTTATATTTATTTTCAAAGTTAATAATCTCTTTATTTAATACATTTGATTCTCTTGAAATTTTATCTTGCAGATTTATTATGTCTTTATATTCTCTTCTAGAATAACCTGTTAATGCTTTTGCTATATCTCCTTTATCTTCTGCTTGTTGTATTTTAATTTGTTCTTGAGGAGTTGGTTGTCTTTGTATTACTGTTCCTCCAGCACCAGATCCATAAGGAGCAGTTTTATAACTTCCAGTTCTTGGGTCGTATACTTCTATCTTTCTTCCTGAATATTTAGATAAATCAATGTTTCTTAATTGTTGTGTTGTTAATGTTTGTCTTGTTGGTGTTGGGGTAGTTGTTGGAATTTGTTTTTGTTGCTCTGCTCTTTGAGTTGCTTGTTGAGTTGTTAAACCACTTCTTGCAGAATATTCTGAGTATGAAGTTCCTCCTCCTCCTCCACCAGAAAAACTAGTTCCTTGTTCTCCACTCGTTGAAGTTCCAGCAGTTGCTGTTCCTGTTGTTGTATCATAACTTGCTGTTTCAGATTTAGGAATAAATTTAGTCCTAATTTTTTCTCTAATATTATAAATTGTCCTCCTAAAGCTCCCATATTTTCCCCTTTTCATTTTAATTTATTCCAGAACCCCCTGTTGTTAATTCTACTATCGGTAAAAGAAAACCATAAGTAAAAGCCATAATAGTTCCTTGTCTTGAAGTTCCTCCTAACAAAATATTGCTTAAAATTCCTATTGTTAAACCAACAAATAAAAGAATGAAACACCATGTAACTCTATTATTTTCAATCCAATGTTTTACTCTATCTTCAAATTTAAAGAAGTTCATTTTAAAAACTCCTCCCACCTCTTTTATCATAAAGACCTAGTCTTGTAAAGTGTTCTTTTTCTTTTTCAAATTCAGCTACAAAGAAACTTCTTTTCTCCCTTGATGGTTTGAATCTTTCTTTAACAATTTCTTTGTGAATTTTCTCTGCATTCTTCTTTCTTTCAAGTCTTCTTAAAAGAGCAAATTTATTGTTTCTTAAATCTAATTTAGTATATACCATTTTTACCTCCTTTTAGTTTTTTATTTATAGAAATATTTAATAAATCATCTGTTGTTAAACCAAACTCTTTTAATCTTAACTTTTTTATATCAAAACTTTCTTGAAAATTCCTTATGTTCTTTTTAGGATTTACAAAATCTTTTAATTTCATATATCTTACTCGTAACTTTTATTTATAAATTCTCACAATATTAGAAATGTATATTATTTATACTTGGAGTTAAATCTATTCCATACTTTTCTTTTATTATTGTAGAAATTCTTTTATTTTGTTCATCACTATTTCTTCCATTAATATAAAAGAAATCAAGTTTTCTTCCAAATTCATCTTTAATTGTTATCTCTGCGGTACTTTTCCTTCTTATATATTCATAGTTAATCCACTTCTTCTTTTTGAATTTAATTTTAAATTCCTCCTGTAATTAACTTATTGACCACAAAGATAGCAGCTCCAGCTCCTACCAACCATAGTATCCAATTTCCACCAATTTTCTTTTTTCCAAGAGTAGCATCCTTTAACATCCTAGCCATAATATATTTTTGTCCATATGTTTCATTATCTTCTTTCTTAAAATTTATTGGATTTATCTTCCAAGTTGGTTGAAATAGAACAGGAAATTTTCCTTCCCAAAACTTTATTTCTCTTCCATCACTTGCATGGTATGTTCCATCTTTTGTTTGAAAAACACCATCCTCTATTTTTTTTCTTTCTCCACGCATACTATCATTTTCATCTATTCTAACAACACCAACCCAACCTTTTCTTAGTCTTCTTTTTTTTACTCTTGCTCTTCTTGGAAGTTTTATCCTTTTTACTTTTCCATCTTTCTTTTCTTTTGGAACTATACTTTCAAATATTACATCTATTTTTTCTTTTAGTGGTAATTCTTTATTCTCTTCCATTTTTACCTTCTTTTAATTTTCTTTCTATATTTGAAATCCAATAAACTATCATAAGTAATAACCCATATATAGCTTGTTCAGAAAAGAATCCTTTTCCATAAAAAGATGATGATACAAAAATTCCTAATCCTGCAACTAACAATATATCAAATACTTTAAAATATCCCATTTTTTATACCTCCTTTCATTTTTTTATTATTCATTTTCTTTTTTTCTAAACCAACCTTTATTTTTCTTTTTATCTTTTGGAGTCATATCTGCTAATTCTCTTTTTTGTGTTACTAATAACTTCAATAGAATTGCATCCTTTGATAATGATGTTGATAATGCTATCTCTCCTAATTTTCTAAAATAATTTGACCAACCACTTTGTGCAAATACATCTTCCGAAAATAATTCTAATTCTTTCATTGTTCTTACTGGTATTTTTGGTATTCCTAATTCTTCTTCACTTAGGTTTCCTGTTTTTGTTGTATCCTCTGAAAGAACTACATCTCTGAAAAACGATGCTACATTTATTTTGCTTTCTTGCAAACTTCTCAACATTTCTTCTGCTTGTTTTTCTGTTAATTCTTCTTCAGCCATAATATCCTCCTGTTACTTCCTCTTCAACATCTTCTTTAGTATCTGAAACAAGGTCTCTTATATCTTCTAATACTTCCTTCATTGATTTCTTTTCTATTTTTGCCCATATTACTAGAGCTAAAAATAATAGTATTAAGACTGCTATTAACCAATCCCAATTCAATTTTTATCCTCCAATAATTTAAATCTCTTCTTTAGTTTGTTTGATTCTTTCCAATAGTAAAAACTAGAAAACATAGAATAGATAATATAAAATACTATAACTAAAGGTAAATCTAAAATCATTGTCTTAAATAATTTTTCTCCAACTTCTTTAAAATTTATTATTCCATTACCATAAAAATATATAAATCCAGATAAGAATAAAAATGCTAATCCAAATATAATAAAGTATATCCTAAATAATTCAAAAATACTTACACTTGTTGATTTTCTTAATTCTTTTATTTTAGAATCATAGTGTAATCTTTCTCCTGAACTTAATTTCCAATACTTCCTTTCTATTTTCTTTCTCTTTTCATTGTATTTTTCAAATAATTTCATTTAAATTTTTGTGGTCTGAATCCCCCTCTTTGTTTATAGAGAGGTTCATAACCAAAATCTTTTAATTCTTCCTTAACATATTCCATTTTATCCTCTTCTGTTTTTAATGCTTTCATGTGTTTTTTTAATCTTTCTATTGCAATAAATTTCCATTCTTTTTCATTCTTTAAATCTGGAAATTGTTTTAACACTCCTGATTTACTAAATTTTAATCCTTGTACTGTTGTTATTAAACCAGAGGAGACATCAGAGAAAAGTAATTCATTTCCTTTTATTATTACTTCCATTATATCTCCCCCTAATTTAAACGTACCTTTAATCATTTTACCTCTTTATCCTACTATTCCTTTTTTTAGTTCTTCTAACTTATTTGCTATTAAAACTAAAAGTTGAGACTCTGAAACTATATTTCCTTCTGGTGTTTTTATTGCTACACCCATTTCTGTAGGAACTTCAACTAATGCAAATTCCTTTTTTTCTTCTTTCTCTTCAACTTTTTCTTCTTTTTTTTCTTCTTCTTTTTCTACCATTTTTACCTCCTTATAATGTATCTTCTATCCAAGATATTAAAGCCCACAAACCTAATCCAAATCCAACTCCCATAGTTAAGTAAGCTAGATAATTACTAAACCAATCTCTATAAATTATTATTCCATTTCTTATCATATAAAGTCCAAATACTCCTAATGCCGTTCCACTCAATGTAACAAAAGGTGCTAAATTTATATCTTTCTTAAAGAAAAATATTAAAGTTAATGAATATAATAATACTAATATAACTAAAAAGAAGATTATATTCTCTGTTCCTTCTTGTCCACTTGGTGTTATTTTAAAATAAGTAGCAATCGTTCTCGTACATCCATCACTTACTCCAGCTACATCATATCTTCCTAATGTAGAAGTTCTATCAAATTCATAAAAATATTTACCACTTCCAACACTTGTCATATTTACAGGGTCTAATGCAGAAGAAGAATTTGGAAAAGTTACATAAATAGTTATATAAGTTGCATCTCCACAACCTTGTGTTATATTATAAATTTCTCCTTGTTTTCCTGATTTCATAGAATCTAAAGCACTAACGATTCCACCAACTGCAACAATCATTATTGCTATTAAAAACATTACTGCTATTTGTTTTTTCATTCTGCCCTCACCCTTATTACTCCTTCTTTATTTTGTGAAATATCTAAGCCAGAATCTTCTAAATTTAATGTTGTATTTTCTGGAACTTCTTTTAAATCTATTTTGTTTTTCTCAACTAATTTATCATAAAACAAACTTGATGAAATTGTTGTTATCTTTGTTTTAAAATCACTTTTAGAAACTTCAAAAATAGATAAAGAAATTGCTGCAATAGTTCCAACTAATAAAATTCCAATGATTAAAATTAAATATATTTTTTTCATTTACTTTATTAATTCTTTTATTTTGTCTTCAATGATTGAATTTTCAGCAAAATTAATTTGTTCTTCACTCCATCCTTTTCCTTTTAAATTTGCTTTTTCTTCATCACTAAAACATTGGTTACATTCATTACACATTTTTATTTTCCTCCTTATTATTTTTCATTTTAATTTGGTAAATTCGCAATCTTTTTAATTGAAATTGAAGCACTAGTAGGATGGTCTCCAAAAGTTCCGTGAGTTTGAATTGAAACATCTTCGTCCTCTGATATAAATTGAAAATTTATTTTATCTCCTGCTTGGAAATATGCTTGAAATAAATGAGTTATTTCTCCTTCTACTGCTTGTTTGACAACATCTGTTTCAAAAACAGAACCAACAATTTCTGTGCCATTAACATAAACTACTCTTCCTGCAACATCTATAGTAGATGCTCCTACTGAATCATCAATCATATCATAATCCAAAAATATTTCATAAGTACCTGAATTTGTAAATGAAAAAGTATTATTTGTATTATCATTGTGAATATGTTCTATACCCTGTCTAACATTACTTTTCTCTTGGCTAAATGTGACATTTGTCCATACACTTGCACCACTTACAGGCAAGGTTGCGTTTGTATGAGAAAATATATATTGAGGGATAAAAACATTTTCAGAAGTTATATTTCCTGTTACATTTAGATTTCCTGTAATTCTAAGCCAACCATCTACTAAGTTATCTATAAATTCTCCAAATGAAAATGTTATTTTATCTCCTATTGTTAGGTTTCCTGAAAATGTGGCATCACCTCCACTCAAAACTAAAACCTGCTCACCGCTTGAATCCCCTAAATATAAATCACTATCTTCAGCACGTACCCTTATATGTGTATCTCCACTTGAACCATCTCCTATATATCCTGTTCTATTCCAATTTCCCCCATCTGTTCCTCCAAACTCTATAAAAGCAGTAGTTGCAGAAGCTGTGGCTCCTGAATCCCTAAGTCTTATTTGAGGACTTGATGAATATATTTCAAAAAGTCTATCTGGAGAAGTTGTTCCGATACCTACATTGCCACCATTGGATTGCAATAAAATTGGAGCATAACTGGATGGATTATTAGCTGAATCTCTTCCTCGCCCACCTTGGAGAGATATTTCTCCTCCACCACCACCTATTCCACCATAATGTGTTGTTTTTGAACCACCAATTAAAGACAACGTACCAACACCTATACCATAAGCTCCACTTATATCAGCTGTTTTTAATATAATATTTGGAGCACCACTATGCGTAGCATTTGAGGTTGCATAATTTTTAATTGTTATATTATCA
>SDBU01005427.1_pt1 | contig 15273 bp, 18 predicted proteins | sample 2277071 | NCBI WGS metagenome assembly SDBU01 (sample SAMN10397929, study PRJNA504765) | marine sediment metagenome | isolation source: marine sediment core GS08_GC12, 126 cmbsf | place: Arctic Ocean: Gakkel Ridge, Loki's castle | collected 2008
AAAGGGGTGTTTAAACGGTGTAAGAACATAGGAAAATAGCCAAAAAGTTTTTTTATCGGACAAATCTAAAAATGGGACAAAAAACGGACAGAGAACGCAGGAAAATCACAAGAAAGTTTTTTAAAGGTAGTCGTCCCACGCTAGAGAAGGTTTTAAAAGCCGACACTAATTTTTTTACACGGCTTAAGGCTGCAGATGCGGAATTTTGTAAAAGAAAGATTCAAAAAGCAAAACCCGAATTTATTTTAGGAAGTGTGAAGGTGGACTATAGCTCACTTACAGGAAACTAGAACTTTTGGTTTTGGTTTTGAAAGGGGCGGGGATGATTTGAATTTTTACAACGCCCTCGTGCGTGCAGATGCCGAATTTATTGGAGAAATGATTGATGAGACAAAAAAGAAAAACCCTAGTTGGACGTATTGTTAAGAAAGAATTGAACGATATTGAACGATTACTAGACTAGATAGAAACTTCAAAGAAGAATCAAACGAAATCAAACGACTGTGTTTTAAACGAGCGTGTCTTAACTGTTAAAACGCCTTTTTAGGCGGTTAGATGATTAGTTTCCTCCTTGCTTGGTATAATTATATGAATTATGCGATTTTATGCAATTTGTGTGTGGTTGCTGTCTATCCTGTGGGTTCACTTCCTCGGCAGTCTCTTTTCCTCCTCCTCACACTAAAAAGAAAACAAATCTCTTACCTTAACTCCTAACGCTTTAGCTATGCGGTAGAGTAATTTTAGGCTAGGAATCCGCTTTGCCGATTCAAGGTATTGGATGTATTTAGGAGTTACCCTTACCTTGTTACCTAGCTGTTCTTGGGTTAGTTTCTCCTTCTTCCTAAAGCGTTTAATGGTTTTGCCAAGACGCCTATCGTTTTTAGTTATCATTAACCCCAAAATTATCAACTTCAAGACGGCTTTTTAACCAACTGGGTGTTACCTTCTAGCCTGAAACACCCGCTTGATTTTTACCCCCACAAGAAGTTACTATCTTCTTAATGATAAAGACTCAAGATAAACTTTGGAAAATAAACAAGCTAATCTGCGGTGATAACCTAGTTGAACTTGCCAAAATTAAAGAAGGAGTAGTTGATTTAATTTACATTGACCCTCCGTTTTTTAGTAATAGAACCTACGAGGTAATCTGGGGAGATGAAGCCGAAACTAGAAGCTTTAAGGACAGATGGGCGGGTGGAATTGAGCATTATATTGGTTGGATGGAAGGACGGGTAAAAGAAATGCACAGGGTATTAAAGCCCACGGGGTTAATGTATCTTCATTGCGACTATCACGCTTCGCACTACTTGAAAATAATGATGGATAAGATTTTTGGTAATAAGAATTTTAGGAATGAAGTTATCTGGCACTATAAAAGATGGAGCAATGCTTCTAAAAATTATCAAAGGATGCACGATACAATATTCTTTTATTCAAAATCAAATGACTATATCTTTAACATTCAATATCAACCTTACTCTAAACCAGAAGTAATTGAAGATACTGTTAGGGCGGTTATTGATGGTAAGCTCCAGAGGTTAAAAAACAAGGAGGGACACTATATAAAAAGGAAAAAAGAAAATATAGGAGTTCCTTTGCATGATGTATGGGAAATACAGCATATACAACCAACCTCAAAAGAACGCCTTGGCTATCCAACCCAAAAACCAGAGGCTTTATTAGAACGGATTATAAAAGCCTCATCTAATAAAGGAGATTTAGTTTTAGATGCTTTTGCTGGTTGTGGGACTGCTTTAGCCGTAGCTCAAAAATTAGGACGGCGTTGGATAGGAATTGATATTTCACCAACAGCAATTAAACTAATGGAGAAAAGGCTAAAAAAACTAGGGGCAATGGACATTGTAGCTACTGGATTGCCTCAAAATTTAGGGGATTTAAGAAAACTAGACCCTTTTGAGTTTCAAAACTGGGTTATTAACGAGATGGGGGCTTATCATAGCAAAAAGAAAACGGGAGATATGGGAGTTGATGGCTACTTTGCTGGAAACCTCTTTAGAGAACCCGCCATCATTCAGGTAAAACAATCGGATAATATCGGACGAAATGTAGTAGATAATTTTGAAACCGCAATGCGGAGAGAAAAGAAGCAGGTAGGCTATATTGTAGCTTTTAGTTTTGGCAAAGGAGCTTATGAAGAAACAGCAAGGGTTAAAAACAGAGAGGGGTTGATTATTAAACTCATTACAGCTAGACAGCTTCAGAGAAAAGGGGACAGTTTGATAAGCCCAAGAAAAGCGTTAGAAAAGTCCTAAGACCCCTATAAAAACCTACAATAATTAGGAGGAGAAAACCTCGGAAAATCTCGGATTTTGGAGAAATTTTGGAATGACAAACAGAAGAAGCAAGGAGCTATCCTACATCCTATACCCTTTAACCTCAGACGGGCTTTGGCGAGGCTAGTAAGACCTTAGAGGCAATGTTAGTGACGATATAGCGAGTGGTCGGTGGCTGACCAATTAAACAGAGGGAGAAAAGTTATTAGTTTTGTTTTTCTTCAGCATAAAAAGCTCAGTATAAAAATCTCCACTTGACAAACCTCAAGTGTTACCTTACACTTTGTCCATTAGGTAATACTTTAAGTTATGTAAAGTCATGTTTAGCAAAAAAGGGCAAGAATTAGTATTAAACAACCCTAAGGCCAATGCCGGTAGGGTATTTGATCTTCTTGATGTAACGGAGGGCACTAGAAGCGATTACAAAGCCCGTATTGGCATGTTCTTGGGGTTTATAGGTGAGAGAAGTTTTAATCGCAATTCTTTTTTAGATTTCAAACGGCATTTGTCCGACAGAACCGATTTAACAGTGTCAACTAAAAATAAATACCTTGCCAGTGCAAGGGTGTTCTTAAAAGAGCTTAATCGTCAAGGAATGTTGCCAGCAGACATCACTCAAAATATAAAAGGATTTAGCCAAAACAAGAAGCACAAAAAGGATGGCTTGAATGATAAAGAAATAGCACAACTTTCAGAAAAAATGAGTCAATTGCCAACCAGCCCCGAGAACACACGCTTAAAAGCAATTCTTTGTCTATTGACCTTGCAAGGATTAAGACAAGTGGAAATAACTAGACTTAATATAACTGACCTAGACTTGGTGAGTAAAAAAGCTTTTGTTCAAGGTAAGGGGCAAGATGATAAAGAGCCGATTGATTTACATCCCAAAACTGCTATCAGTTTAGGTGATTATCTCAAAGTTAATAAAATAAGAAGCGGGGCTTTGTTTCAAAGTAACAGTAACAATAGCAAAAATAAGAGATTAACGACCAGAGGCGTGCGTCTCGTTGTTAAAGAAATACTAAAAGAGCTTGGAATAGAAAAATCTACGCACGGTTTTAGGCATTATTTTACTACAACTTTAATCAAAAACTATAAAGGGGATTTATTGGAAGTAGCCACATACACCCGCCATAAAGGACTTGAAATGTTGCAAGTCTATAATGACGCAATTAAGAGAGAGGCAGATTTGCCACGGTTTTATAATGCTTTTAATGGGGTCAGTTTTTAATGAGTAAAATACGCTTGAACTTCCGATAACTATAATTACAGGAAGTAGGAAAAATGGAAGACAATAACGGATCAAATTGGTTCACAATACTACTCATAATTATTGTTATTTGGTTGGCCTTTTTCCATAAACAAAAATATGAAGGCCAGACAGCTGAGGAGTGGTTTAATTACTATGATTATGCAGAAGCAAGGAATGCAGAACTCAGAGGTTGCATTGAGGACTATGGATATTCTGACGATTACGAAGACCTACAAAACATAGTTTATAACTGCTTGTGAGAGAACACTAGAAAATAAAAATGAGCAAAAACCAAACAGAATATAAGGGCTACAACGGCACCTTAGTGTTGACTAAAACAGCGGTGGTTATTAAAAGAGGGCTAAAAGGTTTTTTGTTAGGTGGGGGACATCTAAGGGGCGACAAAACCATTCCTTATTCTAGTATTGTTGCTATCCAACTAAAGAAGGCTGGATTAACGGCAGGCTATCTTCAGCTTACCCTCAAAGGTGGTTCAGAAGCGAAGGCGGGACTGTTTCAGTCTACAAAGGACGAGAACAGTGTTAACTTTCATAACAGCAAGAACAAAGATTTTGAAGAGGCAAAGAAGTTAATTGAAGAGCGGATAGGTGAGGTGTCCAAGACAGGTACAAACGACATGGATGAACTTGAAAAACTAGCGAAGCTGAGAGACAAGGGTGTAATAACAGAGGAAGAATTTCAAAAGAAGAAAGAGAAAATATTGAATATATAAACTATGAATAAAAAGCTACAACAACTAGCAATAAAGAAACAACGACTTGATAAGTATAGGCCGCTACCTAAGAATGTCGTCAATAACTTAGAAGAGTGGCTAAAGGTCGAGTTGACTTACTCCTCTAATGCAATAGAAGGAAATACCCTAACACGTCTGGAAACGGCAGAAGTCATTGAAAGGGGAATTTTAGCCGTATTAAAAGGCAAACCACTCAAAGACCAATTAGAAGCAATAAACCACGCTGAAGCAGTTGAATTTATCAAAATCCTTGCCAACCAAAAAAAAAGTCATCAATACATTACTGAAGAAGATATTAAAGCAATACACAAAATTATTCTTACCGGCATCCATGATGCGTGGGCGGGTAGATATAGAGAAAGTGAGATTTTCATCAGAGGAGCTACTGTGGAGTTTCCCCTACCACACAATGTCCCCTATCACATGAAGGAGTTTATTCAGTGGCTTGAGACACAAAAAGATGTACACCCCGTAAAAGTTGCAGCAGACGCTCATTTTAAACTTGTATCTATCCATCCTTTTGTTGATGGTAACGGAAGAATTTCAAGGCTTTTAATGAATCTTATTTTACTAATCAACGGCTACCCTGTGGCAATTATAAGAAACGAAGACAGAACGGGGTATCTTGAAGCGGTAAACCTTGGCCAGACTAAAAAAGACCTGCAGATGTATTACTCTTTAATAAATGAAGCAGAGGAACGCTCGCTAGACGCATACCTTAACGCAGCCGAAGGAAAACCCGTTATACCTATTTTGATGGGAAAAGGAAAAGAGACAAAACTTCTTAAAATCGGAGAGCTTGCCGAAGCAGCAAGAGAAACAAAGGCAACTATCAGATTCTGGACTAATGAGGATTTATTGAAAGTCGCGAAAACCACAAAGGGTGGCTACGCATTATATAACCCCAAGATGATAGAAGAAGCTCAAAAAATAAGACATTTACAAAACAAGGAACGATTAACTATTGCAGAGATTAAAGAAAAATTAAAAAGTCCACAACGATAGCTTTGAAAAACCTAATAAAACCTAATATTTAAAAGGGAAACAGATTCCCTACTTTAACTTTTAATGTTCTAGCAATTTTATAAAGTAACTTAAGGTTTGGTATTCTATAGCCACTTTCAATATATCCGATCCATGTTACAGATTTATTTACTTTTTCAGCAAGCTGTTCTTGAGTTAACCCACTTTTCTTTCTCATCTTCTGTAGGTACCTTGCTAGCTTCAAGTCTTGTTTAGTCACTTTTCTATGTTGAGGCGTTTTTCTTTCAATTTTTAACTGGCCTCTTCTTTTTTTGGTTGGCATACCCCGAGAGTATCAGGCGGGAATCAAAAAGTTTACTAATACGTATATTTAGACTTAGCTTCAAAAACCGTTGATTTCCACTAACCCCCGTGTTAGCATTAAAGTTAGTGAAGATAAGTAAGAAGAAAGAGACAAAAATATCAAAAAAGTTAGATAAGGTAATTGACATTCTCAAAAGTATAAGGAAAGAGCTGGAATTTCCAACGCAAACCATAAAGAGAAAGGGTTTTTGTCAGTTTAATAAAAAACATTTGCAAGGTAAAAATTTACTCAAGAGGGAAAACCTTTAAGAAACTCAGTCAAGTTTATCTTCAAGGCTTGTGAGATTTTCCAGATAACATAGAGAGTGGGTGAATAAATACCTCGTTCAAGGTGTCCAACATAAGCCGAATTTAGTCCTGCGTCAAAAGCCAACTGTTCTTGCGTTATCTTCTTTTCTTTCCTTATCCGCTTGATATGTTTTGCCAATTTCTTTGTGAATTGAGCTTTTAGTTTCTCCTCCCCCTTTCTAGTAAGAGTGCTTTTGTATCTCATTCTAATATCTTTAATTGTTTCCAATGTATACGCCATGTAGTAGACATTGGATTTGGCCTTGATTTTTACTAATACCTGTGTTAATATCCCCCTATAGTAAAAGCCTTCCTGCCCCAGAGGATTTCTGCCTAAAAGTTCAGTCGAGCTTTTATTTTCTTGTCCGTTATGAAATATGAAGATGAAAAAATATATAAAATTATCAATTATAGTGTTTGCTACTTCTGCAACTTTATTTCTTGTAAGTTTTTATTTTTGGTCAAACACAAACTTCTTCAGCATCAACTCAGAATCTCTTCTTGTCGGTTTAATACTTGCGGTGTCTTTTTTTCTTACTTTGCAAGGGTTATTTACCCTAGCGTGGATGCTCTATGCTTGGGAGAATCCAGAGAATGTTGAACATCAAAGGTCGCCAAAGGAGTCTCTGCCTCCTCAACTTTCGTTTACTGCCCTGCTTCCTGCAAGACATGAAGAAAAGGTTATAAAAGACACGATTAAGGCTATAAACAAAATCAACTACCCAGAGCATTTAAAAGAAATTCTGGTTTTATGTAGAGAAGACGATAAAGGAACAATCTCAAAAGCACAGGAAATAATCAATGAACTTGGCAAGAAAAACATTAAGCTAATCGTATTTGACAGTCTTCCTATTAATAAGCCCCATGGGTTAAACGAAGGCCTAAAAGAAGTTGAAAACGAGATTGTAACTATCTTTGATGCCGAAGATGAGCCACATCCTGATATTTACAACATAGTCAACACTCTAATGATTAGAGACAAGGCAGATGTGGTTCAATCGGGAGTGCAGTTGATGAATTACCGTTCCCATTGGTTCTCTGCTCTCAACATTTTGGAGTATTTCTTTTGGTTTAAGTCAGGCCTTCACTTCTTTGCAAAAATCGGCAAGGTAACACCCTTAGGTGGTAACACCGTATTTTTTAAAAAGAGCTGGTTAGATGTTATTGGAGGATGGGATGAAAATTGTCTAACAGAGGATGCTGATATTGGCATAAGGCTAACTCTTGCAGGTGCAAAAACAAGGATTGTTTATGACGAGCAACACGCAACACGAGAAGAAACACCCCCAAACACTCTCAGTTTTATCAAACAAAGAACACGGTGGAATCAAGGTTTTTTATATATTTTTCTTAAAGGAGACTGGAAAAAATTACCACGCCTAAGACAGAAACTTGTAACCCTCTATGTCCTTCTTTCACCTATGATGCAAACTCTTCTTTTACTTTATATGCCTTTTGGTATTTTTCTTGCGTTTACTCAGAAACTACCTATATTGGTATCACTCTTGTCTTTTTTACCCATGTATCTCTTGGGTTTACAACTTTTGGTCTTTATAGTTGGCCTATACGAGTTCACGAAAGCATACAAGTTGAGGTTTCCTTTTTGGATGCCTATCAAAGTATTGCTAACTTTTTATCCTTTTCAATTGATGCTGATTTTTTCTTCCTTTAGAGCTTGTTATCGTATTTTGGCAAGTAAAAACGCCTGGGAGAAAACCCTGCACACCAACGCCCATAGAAAAATGGCTGGTTTATCTTTGGCAACCGAATATGTTAAACAAAATTAAAGAACACAAAAAAGACTTATTGGTATTGGCAATTTTATTGCTAATTTCTGGTGTAGCTCACGGCTACAATATGTTTCATTATCCCTATTACGAAAATGATGAGGGCGTATATATGTCTCAGGCGTGGTCGCTTGTTACAGAAGGTAAGCTCGCACCATATACTTATTGGTATGACCACGCACCTGTTGGCTGGATGTTAATTGCTTTGTGGACGAAACTAACGGGTGGATTTTTTACTTTTGGACTATCAGTTAACTCAGGAAGGGTGTTAATGTTGCTGCTCCATTTAGGCACTGCGTCCTTATTGTTTTTCATTACAAAGAAACTAACTAAAAACTGGGTGTTTGGTGTGATTGCAGTCCTATTTTTCTCGCTCTCTCCACTTGGTATCTACTTCCAACGAAGGGTCTTGCTAGACAACATTATGACTTTTTGGCTCTTCATATCATTAGCTTTGCTTTTTAAAGATAAACTCAAATTAAGCCATTTCATAATGAGTGCCATAACCTTCGGACTGGCTGTTCTTACCAAAGAAAACGCAATCTTTTTTGCGCCGATTATACTTTATCTAATATATCAAAAGTCTCACGCTCACCACAGAGGCCTCGCCTTATTTAATTGGTTAGCTGTTTCAGGCTTAATAATTTCTTTCTATATACTCTACGCTTTGCTAAAGGGTGAGTTATTTCCAGTTGGCTTCTTGGGAGACAATACTCCCCACGTTAGTTTAATAACAACTTTTAAGGAACAAATATCAAGAGGTAATGGGATTGCTATCACAGATTCTTCAAAAGGTTCTTTTTGGGGGAACATGCTTATCTGGCTTACAAACGACCCTGTAATTATACTTTTGGGTATCTTTACTACAATAGCCAACCTCTTGATTGGGATTAAAAACAAAGCCTCCCGTTTTGTCGGAATACTATCTTTGTCTTTCTGGCTTTTTCTAATGCGTGGGGGGGTAGTTCTTGAGTTCTACATCATCCCCGTGATACCGATTTTGGCTTTAAATATAGCTGTCTTTAATGGATGGTTAATACAGAAAATGAAAAATTTATACAAAAGCAGGGGCTTTACGCTTTTACAGCATATGTCTACTCTCAGTCTAGTCATAATCGCATTTGCCACACTCGTAAACTTTGGGCTTAGTGGGAGAGGTGGACAAAACCTATTTCTTTCAGACCAAACTACCCCGCAAATAGAAGCTGTAGACTGGATAATATCAAGAAAGATTCCCAACGACTTCTTTGTGATAGATAACTATGCTTATGTTGATTTACACAGCAAGGGACAGGGGAATTTTAAATACGCAGAATGGTATTGGAAAGTGGATAGAGACCCCGAAATTAGTGAGGTTTTACTCAAGGGTAGCCCTAAAGGCATAGCCTACATTGCTTTAACGCCTCAGATGGGGTACGACATTATAGCTGCTGGTTTAAAAATAAACTCTGTTGCTTGGCAAAATTCTAAGCCAATAAAAAGATTTTGGAATGATGGTTGGGGGGTTGAATTTTGGGCAACACAATACCCAGAAAGGATTTTAAAAACTGCTTGGGAAAGCTATAAAACACACTTCATATTTAAAGGGAGAGTCCTTGACCCCCACCAAGACAACGCCACAACTTCTGAGGCACAATCATACGCTTTACTACGAGCCGTGTGGATAAATGACAAAGAAACATTTGACGAGGTGTATCAGTGGTCTAAAAACCACTTACAGCTAACAAACAATCTGTTTAGTTGGAGATGGGAAGGCCCTGATAGTTCAGGTAGTATCGTTGACAACGGAACTGCAACTGATGCAGACCAAGATATAGCACTTGCCTTGTTATTTGCTCACAAACAATGGGGGCAAGAAAATTATTTACAAGAAGCTAAAAGGATAATAAGTGCCATATGGGAACAAGAAGTGGTTACAGTAAAAGGTACTCCTTATTTGACCGCAGGAAATTGGGCAAACCACGAAAACACAATTACAATAAACCCTTCCTATTTATCGCCAGCCACTTACAGGGTGTTCGCAGAAGTGGACATACAGCATCCGTGGTTCAAGTTAGTTGGCTCCTCTTATCAGGTCTTGCAAGACTGCACAACCAACCCTTTGGATAAAGAAATTGGAGTTCTCCCCCCAGAGTGGTGTGCTTTAGACAAAGAAAGTGAAAGTGTAACACAATCCATATCACCCCAACCATCTACTACAGAATACTCTTACAATGCTTTCAGAATCCCTTGGAGGGTTGCGTTAGATTATAAGTGGTTTAATGAGCTAAAAGCTAAAGATTACCTAGAGAGCTTGTCTTTCTTGTCAAGTGAATGGGAAGAAAAACGAAAGCTCTCCACTGCCTATCAACACGACGGGGGGATATGGGGAGAATACGAGTCTGTATCGGCGTATGCAGGTAATCTAGGATATTTTGATATTTTATATCCAGAAGCGGCTCAAAACATATACTCAGATAAAATACTTAACAAATTTTATGAGGACGAAAATCAATCATATTGGGAAGACCCTAAGAACTATTACGCTCAAAACTGGGCTTGGTTTGCCACAGCCTTATACTCAGGCAATCTTTCTAATCTTTGGCATAAGTAAAATCCAACCTATTTTATCACCTCCTTGCTAAACTGCGATTTTTCATTTTTTCTTCAAAACTTTAATCTTCAAGTAAATATTGGCTATCAATAAAGCCGAAACAGTAATCACCGAGACAATAAAGATTTGGGTGAAGTCTTGGCAATAAGTGTTGAGGTCAGGCCGTGTTAGAAAAAAAGTACCAGATAAAGTAAAAGCTATCCTAATAGCTAGAATTTTTATAATGTTAGAACCGAGCTTTATTTGTTTTATATTAAGTATTTTTTAAACCGTTAGTACTTGTTTCTTCTTAAAAGATTGTTTCTTCTTCTGTGTATGGTTTTAACCGACGCGGTTTTGAACCGACGCGGTAAAAACCGACACGGTATTACTTCCAAGACCTTGGAAAGATTCGATACAGGTTCGTTGCGAACTTCGGAATGTCCTCTCCCCTCCTTTTAGTACGCTTGATAAACTTCATCATCTCAAGATATTTTAATGCTTTAAAAATAGCGTCTCTTTGATAGCCTGTCTCTTTGCCAATTAACGCCACTGAAGGCCAGCTAAGGCCGTTTTCGTTAGAGTGTAGGGATAAACATATAAAAACAGCAAGAGGCGGCCCTTTTAGCTGTGATAAGTGTGCCTCACGGAACTTACCATAAAGCTTAATATAAAACTCTTTTTTAACCTCTTGACGACCATCATTAAAGACAATCGGCTCAAGTCCTTTAAAAATTCCAACAGACGGACTTGGAGGTGGTATTCTATCTAGTCGATTTTTCAGTAAATCTTTTGTTGTCTTCATCTTGTTAGTCGGTTATAACGATACCACGGTTGCATGGTACCACGGTATCATGCATTCAAGCTATTAATCACCCTTGCAAGCACACTATTTTTACCGTTTTGCCGATAATCTTCAACTAAGTTGTTAATTGCAATTCTAGTAATCTCATTCTCACTAGTCCTAATCTTTTGGCCTCTATATTGATAAACAATATCAGCTAAGGATTTTTTCTCTTCAGCAGTGAAGCGATAGGTAGCCGCTTCCTTACCAAGACCCTTAACAGCTTTGCGGATTGATTCAATTAAATCTTGGTTATATGGTTTCTTGGTACCGTGGTTGCGTGGTATCGTGGTACCACGGTATCCCCTACTCTTCTTTATCTGTCTCTTGTTGGCCTTGGAAAGAGTCTTTTTAACCACTTTTTGAAGTGGGGGAGGGGACTGTCTTTTAACCGCCTTTGGTGTGATACTTGGTGTTTTTTTAGCTGGTTCTTTTAACAAACTATCGTAAGTTCCCATGATGTTTATTCAACTAATAACTCACTTTCGGCGGCAACAACGGTGTCTTTATCGACAACCTTTGTCCGGTCAACAGTGGCTCTAATTAAAGATTCATTGGCAATTTGAACAATAGCTCGGGCTACCCCTTGAGAAAATCGGTAAATCTCGGCTATGGCGTCCTGTCTAAAGGGCATTTTCTTACCACCAGCTACTGTCCATCGAAACTGGAGCATTTTCTCGGTTTGGTCTAGGCTAAAAGGCTCAAGTCTTGCCACACTCATCCGGCTTTTTAAGCTCTTGAGTCGGTTGAGTTTGGGTTGAAGCTCAGGTTGAGTGAATAGCACCATTTGAATTAAAAACTCTGTGGCTGTGCTGAAATTGAAAAGGTGCTGGATCAGAAGAAGCATATCCCGATTCATATTTTGGGCCTCATCAACGAGCAAGATAAGCCTGTTACCCTTCTGGTGCTGTGTTAGCAGGAACTTCTCAAAGTTACGAAGTGAACCGGCATAAGATCGCTGAGTGGGAACGCCAAACTCATCCATAACAAAACGAAGGAAAGCATTAGTTGTCCTAAGCTTGGGGGAGAAAACAAACACAACCCTATTTTTCTTATCAGTTGATAGCTCCTCAAAGATACGGCGGGCTAGGGTAGTCTTGCCTGTGCCAACCTCAGCTAAAAGGTAGATTGGCCCGACAGATTGGGTAATGTGATAGAGGATTTTTTGCTTGGCTTCTTGGTGCTGCTCAGAGTACCAGAGATATCGGGGATCGGGGGTGATACGGTAGGGCAGTTCGGCTAGGGCAAAGTATTCCGTATACATGACTTAATACTAAACAGAATGGAAAAGTGTTGTCAAGTATTGTGCCAGAGTTGATCTAACTTCTGATCTTTTAAAGCAAAAACATTACTCATTACGTGTAACTTTGTGTTTTCGTCCTTTTGGACTCATTAGTATAGATACACATCTATAAAACACCTAACACCAACCTCCGCGAGAACAACTAAAAACAATGAGCGATTTGAAATTTGTCTTAAAGGTTTTTACTTAGCAGCATATTTTTCGGCAAGTCTAAGAGAAGTAAGTCGTATCCACATAGCCTGTTCACTTACTTGATAAAGCTCTGTTAGTTTAGGCAAGGCAAGTCCATATTTTGCTAAGTCTTTCTCTAAGAAATGCTTTGGCATAAGTAACTCAGCTGCAAAGGCATCCGCCTCTTTTTCTTGCCTGTGCTGTGGATTTAAATAGTCAAACTCTTTATCCTCAAACATTTTTCCTTCCCCGTCATGGTATTGATGGCCGTTAAGATAGTGGCCAAACTCATGGGCAACTGTAAAACGCTGCCTATTAGGAGAGTGGTTTTTATTGACACCAATGCTTTTTGTTTTTCCTTCAATAAAAATTACGCCAGAAATATCCTCTAGGAAGTCGTGAGGGATAATAGTAAATCCCAATGCTTTAGCGACCTTGTCCATACCAACGGGTGCTTCCACAATACCCACCATTTTTAGGATACTCAATGCTTTTTGTCTGTTTGCGGGGTTAGCCATAGTTACTCCTTGTCTTGAGTTGTTAGTCGGGCAATTTTCTTAAAGTCCTCAAAGGAATTTTTAGCTTTTCTTCTTTCACTTCCTGTCATGCCGAATGAGCCTCTGTGGTGGAAAAAGAAAGGATTTGTTGAGGCTTGTTGAGCAGTTTCGTTTAGAGTTTCAGATAGTGAGATGTCCAATTGCTCTGTTGCTCTCAGATACGCCTGTAGCGTAGAAAAGTCGTTGTTTTCTTGTAGGCGTATAAAGTATCCGCTTGCTTTTAGCAGCTTGGCGTAATCTACCTCTAAACCTTCCGCTAGACGCAAAAGAGTACGAGTTGTAGGTGTTTTTTTGTAGTCCCCTTCAAGCTGGGCAATATAACTCCTATTGAGGCCTGTTTTTCGTTCTAATGCTTCTTGGGTTAGGCTTGCCCTTTCTCTTAGTGTTTTCAGAAGTTTGCCAAAGGAAATGGTTTTAGTTTTAATGGTGGGCATAAAATGCTCCCCTTTTCATCTTTTTCTTATACCTTCTTCTAGTTTCTTAGAAATTCTGTGCTAAAGTTAACACCTTTTTATAACATTGTCAAGAGACCCCTGAAAGGTGCTAGCCTTGACAAGAATAAAAATAAGCAGTAGAATGTTACTAAGTGTTTTCTTTTAGTAAAGTAATGTTTACAAGGAAATTTTTGTTAAAGGTAAAAATATGTCTACAGATAAAAAATTGTTTCGGTCAAAAGATTTTTACACTTGCTGTTGCCTTTTAGCCTCAGAGCTTACTCTCAATGCGATTGAGCCTACTTCTAATAAATTTGCTATTTTCGTTTTCGATGACCCCGACCAAAAAGCAGAAGACCTAATAAAAAAACATTGGAATGGAGAGTTGTTGCTCTCAACCAAAGACTTCGTGGCTGCAATTAACGAGTTAAAAACCCGTCTTAATAGTGCAATATGACAAAAATTATGCCAAAGATAAACAAACCATTTCTCCAAAGAGGACTTATAACGCACCACACAAAGCCAGAGAGGGTAATTCTATGAAGGGGGACTGGATGAAAGACAGCAGGTTGGTTAACTTAAAAACTCGAAATCCAATAATGGATGTTGCACGCAATCTTGATTTTACCCTTAGAGGCTATGATGGGAATACTAAAGCGGCTCGGTGTTTTAACAACCACGAAGACAAAAACCCGAGCCTCGTTTTTATGCCCGAAGTAAACAGGTTTGAATGTAAGAGTTGCGGGGTCAAAGGAGATGTAATTGAGCTTATCCAAAAAGTTAAAAAATTGGACTTCAAAGGTGCGGTTTCTTGGCTTGACCCTACCTATTTTGACCAGAGTCAATCTATTGACCCCATAGAGTATTTGAGAAAACAACGGGGAATAAACAAAGCAACTCAAGAGAAATTTAAGTTGAGGTGTGAACCTAAGAGAATTGTAATACCACTTCCTACCGGCGAAAAATATAGGTGGCTTTCTGGAAACACAAGATACTCCCAAAAAAAAGGCACTAGTGGGTGCTTGTATAAGACTGCTGATGCAGGTGATTTTGTAATTATGGCCGAGGGCGAGCTGGACGCTCTTAAACTTTGGCAAGAGACTGGTTACCCGACATGGACAGGGACAGCAGGAGTAGGAGCTTTCAAAAAGGAGTGGTTATCTGATTTGAAAGGTATCAAAAAGATTTACTTGGCTTTTGACGCTGATGAAGCTGGGGATAAGGCGGCCACCGAACTTGCAAGAAAAATAGGAGGGGACAAATGCTACAGACTAAAGCCCTCAAAAGGAAAAGATTGGACGGATTTTTTTGTAAAACACGGAAAGATAAAAGACGACTTTAACGAGCTTCTTAAAAAAGCAGAGCTGATTGAGCAAGTCCAACACAATGAGGTGAAAGTTTCTTGGCCGGAGCCGCTCAATGAGAGAGCTTTCTACGGAATAGCAGGGGAATTTGTAAGAGCAATTGAGCCTCATAGTGAAGCTGACCCAGTAGCTTTGTTGGTTAATTTTCTTGCCGCTTTTGGCTCTGTTATTGGCGACAAACCAAATTTCAACGTTGAGGCCGACAAGCATCCAAGGAGACTGTTTGTCGTGTTGGTGGGGAAAACTTCATAAGCACGGAAAGGGACGAGCTGGGGCTACGTAAAAAATCTTTTTGGTGTTTTGGAT
>SDBU01005428.1_pt1 | contig 15272 bp, 12 predicted proteins | sample 2277071 | NCBI WGS metagenome assembly SDBU01 (sample SAMN10397929, study PRJNA504765) | marine sediment metagenome | isolation source: marine sediment core GS08_GC12, 126 cmbsf | place: Arctic Ocean: Gakkel Ridge, Loki's castle | collected 2008
AACCGTATTATTTTCCTTGACTGCCTCAAGCGATTACCATTCGATGTGAAATGCCTACTGGTCCCTCACCAGTACGCCCGTCCGTTCGTTGAATGCCTCGATCTTCTCGTCCCACTCGGCCACCTGTGCGAACTGCCTTTGCCAGTAGTCATCGTCGTACCACTGGGCGTTCAGCTCATTCACGCTCATCCCCTGCTGCTCGACCCAGGTGAAGTACTTCAGGTTGTGCATGCGCCTTCTGTCGTAATAGGAGAGCTCCAGCATGTCGTCCTTGTCCGTGCCCATGAGCCGCCCCTCGTAGTCCACGGCGGCGTCCATTTCGGTATATTCGCCCGCACTCGTGCGCGCCTCGGCCAGCCGGGAGGCGTACATATCCATGGAGTCGGTGGCCACGGTGAACACGGTATCGCGCTCATTGAACTCGTAATACCGGGCCATTTTGACAGCGCCGATGATGTTGGCGATGGAGGAAATACCGAAGTGGTGGAGCATCTCGATAATGGGAGGAACAACGCCCTGCCCTGCCAGATATGCCTGCCCGGCGGGTTCGTTGAACAGCCGCATGATCCGCATCACCACCTCGTCGTCGATGTCGACCACCATGTCCATGTTCCTGAGGTTGTGTATCCAGGGGATGTGCTTGTCGCCGATCCCCTCAATGCGATGGTAACCATACCCGTTGTACAGCAGGGTGGGGCACTGGCTGGCCTCGCCTGCGCCGATCTTGATGCGGGGGAACTTCTCCCGCAGGTACTCGCCCGATCCCAGCGTCCCGGCCGATCCCTGGGTCAGGAACAGGGCGCTGAGGCGCTGGTCCGGCCCCCGGTTCTGGAGGAACACCTCCTCCACCGCCGGTCCGGTGACGGCGTAGTGCCAGAGGGCGTTGCCGATCTCCGAGAACTGGTTCAGCACCACGATTTCGTCGCCGCGCCGGGCCACCAGCTCCTTCACCTTGTCATAGATCTCCTTGACGTTGCTCTCACCGCCGGGCGTCCTGATGACCTCCGAGCCTACCTTATCCAGCCAGTCAAACCGCTCCCGGGACATTTCCTCGGGCAGCACCGCGATGGAGGGACAGCCCAACAGGTAAGCGTCGTACGCGCCGCCGCGACAGTAATTGCCGGTGGAAGGCCAGAGCGCCTTCTGCGTGGTGGGATCGAACCGGCCGGTGATGAGCTTCTCCACCAGGGGCCCGAAGGTGGCGCCCACCTTGTGCGAGCCGGTGGGGAAGTATTTCCCCAGGAGAATGAAAATCCTGGCCTGCACGCCGGTCAGTTCTCCGGGCAGCTCCAGGCAGTTGACCCCGCCGAACCCGCCCCCTGTCTCCACCGGCTCATTCTTCCAGGTAATGCGGAAGAGGTTGAGGGGGTTCAGGTCCCAGAGGCCGATGCCGGCCTGGAGCGCCTGCCTGATCTTCTCGGGGACCAGCCCCGGATCGGCCATCTGCCGGTAGGTGGGAATGATGATGCCTTTTTCCCGGCAGCGCCGGACCGTGTTTTCCAGTACCCGTTCCGCCGTACTCACTGTTGCCTCCATACCTGTCGGTCGCTCATTGTCAGGGCCATCACCGCTTTGGACGTGTGCAGCCGGTTTTCGGCCTCGTCGTAAATCACCGAATGAGGGCCGTCGATCACCCTCTCTTCCACCTCATTATCCCGGTCGGCGGGCAGGGCGTGCATGTAAATGACGTCGCTGCCGGCCAGGGCCATCCTTTCCTGCGTACACTTCCAGTGGCGGTTGGCCTCCAGCAGGTCATCAACCACGTCCTCGCCGGGATTGGTCACCCAGCTGCCCCAGTTCTTGGGAATCACCACGGCGGCATCCCGGTAAGCCTCATCCTGATCGTGGGTAATGGCCAGGGAACCGCCGTGCTCCCGAGCGTTCGCCTCCGCCTGCTCGATGGCCCATTGGGGCAGCTCGTAACCCTCGGGATAGGCCAGGGTCACGTCCATGCCGAAGCGCGGGAACAGCAGCACCTGGGACAACGGCACGGAGACAGGCTTCTTATGGCTCGTGGCATAGGCCCAGATCACGGACACCTTTTTGCCTTTGATCTGGCTGAACTTTTCCCGCATGGTCATTAGGTCGGCGATGGCCTGGAGGGGGTGGTACAGGTCGCTCTGCATATTGATTATGGGTACGCTCGACCACTTGGCCAGGTCTTCCAGGTAGGCGTTGCCTGTCTCCCAGAAGCAGTTGCGGCAGGCAATGGCATGGCCATAGCGCGACAGGATGATGGCGGTATCCTTGGCCACTTCGCCGTGGGAAATCTGCATGGTGCTGGTATCCAGGAAGTGGGCGTGTCCCCCCAGCTGGGTGATGCCCGCTTCCATGGAATTGCGGGTGCGCGTGGAGGCCTCGAAGAACATGAGGAATACGGTTTCGTTCTTCAGGTATTCCGTCGCTTCCTTCCTGGCGAACCTCTCCTTGAGGTCTCCGGACACTTCCAGCAAAGTCTCGATCTCTGCTTTGGTCCAATCCTGCAACGTGATGAAATGTTTGCCTTTGAAATCGGTCTGCATCGTGCTCCTCGTTGAAATTCAGTAGTGGTGTCCTGTCTTATTAATTCCTTAACATTTAGACGTGGCCGGTCAAGGACGACTGGCCCCCGACGCAAGGTCGGGGGAATAGAGGCGAGGAAGCGCCTGGAGAGGACGTTCACGTCCTTCCAAAACCTGCTTGTCCAAACCCACGTTTCTGGAAGGGCATGAATGCCCTCCTGGCCTAGCTTGCCCTTTTGTTCCCAGCCGTAAACGGCTGGGCAAGTAAACAGCCGGGCTGGAGTAAGCTGCCTGTCGCTCTGATTCAACCAGTTTTCGTAAACAAATTGCTGGGACATGACACTAGTCGTCCTTACCGATTGTGGTTCCCGGCATCTTATCCGCGAACCCCTGCACATATACCGACGGAATCGCCGCGTACATGGCCGCCGCCTTGACCAGCTCGTCCTTCCAGGTGCGCTCGTTGGGGGCATGGGCCTGGTCCTCGTGCCCCGGCCCGAAGCCGATGCACGGGATACCGTGGCTCCCCATGATGGCTACACCATTGGTGGAAAAGGTCCATTTGTCCACCACCGGCTCCTCAGCGAACAGGCCGCGATAGGCTTCTGCCAGCGTCTGCGCGGCGGGATGGTCCTCCTCGACGAGCCAGGTGGGGAAATAGGCCTCCCCGGGATAGACCACACCCCGGTATGATGGCCGGTTGTAATCGTACATCTGCACTTCAGCCCCGGCGCGCTTCACCGCCGGCAGCGACCTGATCTCCTCCAGGGCCGAGGCAGCCGTTTCGCCGTAAGTAAGGCGGCGGTCCACCGAAATGGAGCAGCCGTCCGCCACGGCGCACCGTGAGGGCGAGCTGAAAAAGACTTCCGAAACCGTCAGGGTGCCCTTCCCCAGGAAGTCGTGCTGGGTCAGGCGCCGGTTCAAAGCTTCCAGCTCGGTGATGATGGGGGCCATTTTGTAGATGGCATTCTCACCCCTTTCCGGCGCCGAACCGTGGGCGCTGAGGCCCCGCGTGGTGATTTTGATCTCCATCCTGCCCCGGTGCCCGCGATAGATGCGGCACGAGGTGGGCTCGGTCAGGACGACCAGCTCGGGCCGGATGCCAGATTCATTGATGATATGGCGCCAGCAGAGGCCGTCGCAGTCTTCCTCCTGCACCGTTCCGGTAACCAGGAGGGTATAGTCGCCCTCCAGACTGAGTTCCTTTATGATCTTCCCGGCATACACCAGGGCGGCCATTCCGCCCTCCTGGTCGGAGGCCCCCCGGCCCACGATGATCTCGTCGTCCTCGTACCCCTGGTAGGGGTCATGGTCCCACCGGCCGGCATCACCGACCCCCACCGTATCGACGTGGGCATCCATGGCGATCAGGTGCTTCCCGCTGCCGATGTAGCCCAGCAGGTTGCCCATCGGGTCGATCTCCACCCGGTCAAACCCGACCCTTTCCATCTCCTCCCCGATCCGCTGGATCACCGCCCCTTCCTTGGTGCTCTCACTGGGGATGGCGATCATCTCCCGCAGGAACCGGGCCATGTCCTGGCGGCAGGCGGCGGCTTTTTCCGTAATGCTTCTATAGTCAATAGCCATCATTCCACCCTGGTGTATTGCCTTGATAATAACTTTTCTTTTGGGCAAAGTTCTGATCTGTTTTTTTTACCTGTCATCGCGGGCACATTCACTTCGCTCAGTGTAAACTCCGCCCGTGGCGATCTGGCGTTGTATCCCATCCCAGATTGCCACGACCCCTGCCGGGGTCTCGCAAAGACAAGAAAGAGAATGTCATCGCGGGCATAACAGTCAGAGAATGTGAGCAAAACAGGGACTGTCATCGCGGGCACATTCACTTCGCTCAGTGTAAACTCCGCCCGTGGCGATCTGGCGTTGTATCCCATCCCAGATTGCCACGACCCCTGACGGGGTCTCGCAAAGACAGGAAAGAGAATGTCATCGCGATCCCGACCGTAAGGTCGGGAGTGGCGATCCAGCAAGGTATTACCATGAGACAATATCATTGCTTAAGTCCTTCCATTCGGGATTCATGCTATCAATAAGTTTCACTTTCTTTCTCCTCGGCCCTTTCTTGATTTGCTTCTCCCTGGTAATCGCATCCCGAATATCGTCGAAGGCTTCCACGTACACGAGTCTATTCACGTTGTATCGTGAAGTGAATGACCTTGAATCAATTTTCGCCTTGTGCTCATGCACACGGCGCGAGAGAGAATTGGTCACGCCGGTGTAGAGAACTGTATTCTTCCGATTGGTCATCATATACACGCAGTAGGTTTTTGCCATCTGCTTCGTTTCATTCAATTACCAGATTGCCACGACCCCTGACGGGGTCTCGCAAAGACAAGAAAGAGAATGTCACGTCCGTCAGCTGATGGACTCGCAGTGACAGATCGCCGCCACCATCAAAGACGCCTCATTCCCGCCCACAAGCGGGCCGATTGCCTCGCGGCGTTCTCCAGGACTTCACCCTCATCAACCTGAACGAACTCACCGTCCCGAATTCTGAACTCGCCACGGGTCATCACATGGCAGGGAAGTTCCAGGCCGTACAGCATATGCCCAAGCATATTTTCTTCATTCACCTCGGTTCTCGGACGATAGTCGTAGATAGCCAGGTCCGCCCGGCAGCCGGGCATGATATGGCCCAGCCGGCGCCCGAATAGCCGGCCGGCGATGGAGGGGTTATGCTCAAACAGCATGGCCGCATAATCCGCGTTCGGCGCGCCGCCGGGCAGATGCGAGCTGCGGATAAGAGACCCTTCCCGGGCCTCGCGCAGCATATTGGCCTGCATGCCGTCGGTGCCCAGGCCGACCCGCAGGGCCTGGATGGTCTCGCCGGGCAGCAGTCCCACCCGGTTGTTGGCGTTGGAGGTGGGATTGTGCACCACCGCCGCGCCCAGGTCGTGCAACACCTGGATATCGTCAGGATTCATGTGCAGGCCGTGGATAATGAGGCTGCGGTCATTGAGCAACTCATACTCCCGCAGGCGCTCCACCACCGAGGCATAGCCCCTGGCCTGCGCGTCCTCCTCGTCGGCCCTGTCTTCGGCCACGTGAATGTGAACACCCCAGTCCGCCACCTCGCTTAGCGCATCGCGTACTGCCGCCAGGGAATCGTCCGACAGGGTGAAAGAGGCGTGCAGGCCCGCCAGGGGGTGAACGCAGGGATGATCGGCATACCGGTCCAGGATATCGAGGTTCTCATCCAGTCCGGCCCTGAAACGCTCCGGCCCGTTGCGGTCGGTCATCTCGAAGGCCGTCGAAATATTCACCCCCAGACGACCGGCTGTTTCGATAAGCATTTCCAGCGAACCGGGGATAAAATTCTGGCTGGAATGGTGATCGAATACCGTGGTCACGCCGGCACGCAGGCAGGCCATCAGCCCCGCCTCGAACGACGCCCGGGTGGACTCCTCATCCAGGGCCAGGTCCAGCTTCCACCAGACCTTTTGCAGAATCTCGATAAAATTGCCGGGTCTCTTCACCGGCGGCGGCATTCCCAGGGCCAGCGCGGAATAGAGGTGCGTATGGGCGTTGATCATGCCCGGCAGTACCGTCTTGCCCTGTAGATCGATGACCTGATCCACATCATCCTGTCCAGGCAGCCGGGTCCCCACCGATTCAACGTTCTCCCCCGCAACGGTGATGAAGCCGTCCTCGATAAAGGACGGTGTCCCGCCGGGATTCAGAATCCTGCCGTGGGTCAGCAATATCCTTTTCGCTTTTTTCTGTCTCTGTTTCATTGGACCCGCAACCGGACGGAAACTTACAATGCTTTGCTCATCAAATACGATCCGATGTTGCCGGTTTTCCCTGGCTGGTCCGGATCAGGCGCAGGACGTTCTCCGGCGTGATGGGGATTTCGTTCACCGGCGCTCCGAGGGCGTGACTGACGGCATTGGCTATCGCCGCCGCCGTGGGGATAATGGCCGGTTCACCTACACCCTTGGCCCCCCAGGGGCCCAACGGCTCGGGTTCCTCGACGATCACCGTCTCGACCTCCGGGACGTCCAGGGCCGTTGGCAGCAGATAGGTGGACAAATTGCGGGTGATCACTATGCCCTGATCGGTCTGGAAGTGCTCGGTCAGCGCCCAGCCGGTACCCTGCGCCACGCCACCTTCCACCTGCCCCTCCAGGCCGGCGGGATTGATCACGGTGCCCACGTCATGGGCGGCCCAGACCTTGTCAACCTGAACCAGGCCGGTAAGGGTATCCACGCGCACCCTGGCTACATGGGTGGCATAGGAATAGGTGAAGTAAGCCTCACCCAGGCCGACATCCGGGTCGTATTGCAGCTCGGGTACGTGCCACCAGCCGGACACCTCCGTCTGCCGGTTGCTCACAAACAGGTAGTCAGCGAGTTCCGAAAAGCCCAGGGTGTTTCCCGAGCGGGTATCGGTTGCGGTGTCTGCCCCGATTTCAACATGGGCCTCGTCGCAGTTCAGCAGCTCCGCCGCAGCTGAGACCATGACGGGGAGCAGTTTGGCGGCGGCGTCCCGGATGGCGTTGCCGCTCATGACCACGTTGCGGCTGGCCACGGACGGCCCGCTGTCAGGGACGTTTTGGGTATCCGTTGGCGACACCACGATACGACGGGGAGCTACGCCCAGCGCTTCCGCCGCCATCTGGGTCACCGCCGTCATGGCGCCCTGGCCCATCTCCGCCAGCCCGAAGGCAACTCCGATCGAGCCGTCCCGGCGTACCTGGACTTTCACACCGGCCCCGTCCATGTGCCAGCCCGCCGCGCCCAGACAGTTGCCGTAGATGCAGGTGGCTGCGCCCATGCCCGTGAGGTAGCGCCCAGGCGGGGATTCCTGCTTTCTTGCCTGCTCCCATCCCGAAGCCACGCGGGCTTTTACAATGGTCTCCTTAGCGCCCACACTGGCTGACAATTGATGACCGGTAATCGTGGCGGCGCCCTTTTGGATGACATTTTTCAGCCGCACCTCCACCGGGTCCATACCCAGCTTGTCAGCGATTATATCCATCATCCGTTCGTGGCCGAATGCCGCCTGGGGCGAGCCGAACCCGCGGAAAGCTCCGGCGGGAGGCATATTGGTGTAATACGCGGTGGACTGCACCCGCACGTTTGGCACGACGTAGGGCCCCAGAGACTGCATGGTCGAGCGGTAGGAGACCACCGGGGACAGCGTGGCGTACGCGCCGGCGTTGGATTCCAGGGTAACGTCGGCGGCCAGGATTTTGCCCTCCCCGGTCACGCCCACCTTGTAGTGCATCCGGAAAGGATGACGCTTGCTGGTGAGCTGGACATCGTCCACCCGGCGATATACCATCTTCACCGGCCGCTGAACAATGGTTGCGGCCAGCGCGGCCCGGGCGCACAGCTCCGAGGGGACATCCTCCTTCCCACCGAACGCCCCCCCCGTTGGCGCCTGGATGACCCGCACCGCGCCCAACGGTATGCCCAACGCTCCGGATACCGCCTTCTGCACATAAAAGGGGCACTGGAGCGAGCCCAGGATGGTGATGCGGCCGTCCTCCTCCGGAATGGCGATACACCCCTGTGGTTCCAGGTAGAAGTGCTCCTGATAGGGCGTCCTGAAATCGGCCTCGACGATCAGGCCGGAACGCCGGAACCCGTCATCACAGTCTCCTTTCAGGATGCGGTGGGTACAGGCAACGTTGGTATCGTGGATGAAATCGGCGGCGGCGGATTTACTGTCCCCTATTGAGAAATACGGTTTGTATTCCTCGTATTCCACATCGACCAGGGCCGCAATCCTGGCGGCGGCCGCGGCGGTCTCGGTGACAACGACCCCTATCACGTCTCCCACAAACCGCACGACCTTGTCCGCCAGCAGGGGCTGATCCTCAATAATAACACCGACCTGATTTTCTCCCGGAATATGACGGGCGAGAATGACGTCGATAAATCCCTCGGCAGCCTGTGCTCTGGAGAGATCAACCGCCTTCAGGCCCCCAAAAGGTACGGCTGCAAATACCGGGTAGGCCCATACCATGCCATCAATGTGGATATCCGTGAGAAAACGTGTCGCGCCCGTTACCTTGCCTTCGGCGTCAACATTCCGAAGCGATTTGCCGATATACCGGAATTGTTTTCCCATCAGGCAGGAGCATCCCTTAAGGGCAACGAGGCGCTGGCCTTCATTTTCCGCAAGTACCCGATCCCCAAACTAGCTGTACAAGATAATTTTTACGACCATTGCATCGGAAAACTATAATGCCGGGGCGACGTATGCAACTATAAAACAGATTTCCCCCGTCCAGCCAAATCATGCGAAACAATAGCGGCATAATCAGTCTTGAAACCACTGGATATCTAACATCGGAATGAACTATATTATTCCATGAATTTTTCTCAAATGTTTTTCCGGAACGGCTTTAAAACAGGTAATCCCTGTGTTGCTATCATTGGAGGAGGAGGTAAAACGACATTTCTACATCGGCTGGGGAACGAATTTTCCCAGGAACACAACCGGGTGTTGCTCACATCCCTGACCCACTCCGCCATTCCCCATGCGTATGATGTTGTCTTTCCGGATAAAATACAAGACCGGTGCTTGCTGCCACATTTCAAGCAACACAACCCCCTTTTTATCATGCACTCGCAACTGGACGCGCGGAAACTGGCCGGCATTTCCGTCGCCGTGTTGCAGGACTTGCAGAAGCAGTCTGACGTATGCCTGTTTGAATGCGATGGCGCCCGGAACCTTTCTCTGAAGGTCCACAAGGAACACGATCCGCCGGTACCCGTTTTCGCCACGCACACCATTGTCGTCGTCGGAGCCGATGTGGTGGATACCACCATCCGCCAGGGGCTGGTCCATCGCCCGGAACTGTTCAAGTCGCTCTGGAACATTTCCAATGATGACATCCTCGATGCGGCTTTCATTGCCGATGTTGTTACCACCCCCAAGGGCTATCTCGCGAAAATACCACACCCGACCAACCTGATGTATTTCGTCAATAAAGCCGATACGCATCCCCAACAGGCCCAGCGGCTGGCCCGGGCGATCCATGACCGATCCGGAGCCCCGACTTTCTACGGCAGCCCGCACGCCAACATCTGCAAAGAAATTCGATGAAGCGGCCAGCCTCTGCTGTAGGAAAGGCGGTATTGCCAGAGTCCGATACAGGCGCTACATTAGGCCGCAATCTACGTCTGAGGCAGAACCATGTTTGACCAGCTGACAATCTGGGTGCGCGGGGCCGGAGAAATGGCTTCCGCCGCGGCCTATTGCCTGCACCGGGCAGGCTTCGGAGTGCTGATGAGCGATCTACCGGCCCCGTTGGCCATCCGCCGAACGGTCGCCTTCTGCGAGGCCATTTTCACCGGCGCGTGGGAAGTGGAAGGTGTGCCGGCAAAGAGCTGCGACGTCTCAACCGCCCCCGATCTGATCTCACAAGGCATCATTCCGGTTGTCATCGATACCCCGCAGATTACTACCCTGCACCCACACGTGATGGTGGACGGCCGTATGCTGAAACGCCACAGCAGGGATATGCGCGCCTATGCCCCTTTCACCGTCGGCCTGGGCCCCGGCTTTGAGGCCGGCGGCAACTGCCATGCCGCAGTCGAGACCATGCGGGGGCACGACCTGGGCAAGATTATCCGGCAGGGGGCCGCGCAGCCGCATACCGGGGTACCCGGCGAAGTGGGCGGCGAGACACTGCGCCGTGTAATTTACGCCCCGGCTGACGGGCCGGTCAGCTGGATGGTCGATTTCGGAGACCTGGTGCGGGAAAATGACTTACTGGGAAGCATCGACAACACTCACGAAATCCGGGCGCCCCTTGCGGGCCTTGTCCGCGGACTGATCTCGCCGCAGGTGCGCTTGAAAAAAGGGCTGAAGATCGCCGATATTGATCCCCGCGGCCGGGCGGTTGATTGCCGGACCATCTCCGATAAAGCCCGCGCCGTAGGCAGAGGGGTATTGGAGGCTATCCTCGTTCACCTGCGCGAAGAACACGAGAACACAAAACGTCCGTGACCGCCGGGAGCTAGCCCGAAATGGAAAAAGATCTCTATCGCTGCCTGATCGAATTTGATTTCTCACAAAAAGCGGTCCTATGCTCGCAGCTTGAGCACAAGGGCTCCGTGCCGCGCAAGGACTATCCCTGCATGATCGTACCGGAAAACGGCAGACCGGTCGGGACAGTGGGCGGCGGCCGCGTTGAGCATGAAGTGATCGAGAGGGCCAAAAACGTCATGGCCGGCGACCCGCCTGTATTTGAATCCTTCGATCTCACCAATACGGATGCAGCGGCTGAGGGCGGCATATGCGGGGGGAGCACCCGCATCCTCCTGGAGCCGTATACTGTGGAAATTCAGGCACTATGGAAATCGATGGACCTGTTGAACCTACGCGAACCCGGCGTTATCGTGGTAACGGAAGTCAGGGACGGAGAGAGGGTCTCTTCCCGGCGGCATGTGATTGCCCCGGATAGTCCTGCGCAGAATTTGCCGGGAGCGGTTGCACAGCAGATTTTGTCAGTCTGGGAAAGCGGGAAGTCCAAAACTTTGCCCGCGCCTGATGCTTTTTACCTCCTCCAGTTGATTCGCCCCTTGCCCGTGCTGCACATCTTCGGTGCGGGGCACGTCGGCCATTCGGTGGCGGAGCTGGCCCATTTCATCGACCTGGACACGGTCGTTTACGATGACCGTGAAGACCTTGCCAGTGCTGAGCGCTTCCCCCACTCCAGGCGCATTTATGCCCATTCATTTGACAGCCTGTCCGCCGAGGCCCAAATATCGCCGCACGACTACGTTCTGGTGGCAACGCGTGGTCACAAACACGACCTTGATCTGCTGCGCCGACTGCTGCCACTGAAGGTCGCCTACCTGGGCCTGCTGAGCAGCAAGAGAAAATGGCGTCTGCTGTCCAAAGCACTGCTAGAGGATGGATACACCCCCGAAACTCTAAAGTCCGTCCGTGCGCCGGTGGGACTGGAAATAGGGTCCGAAACCGTGCCTGAAATCGCCGTCAGCATCATCTCCGAGATCATCCGATCCATCCGCACCGCGGACCGTTTCACGCCTGCCGATCAGGCCGCTTCAAGCAGTGAAAAGGTGGTCTCCGGATGAGCTGCCCGGATGCCGGCGAGGCCGGGGCCGACACCGATCCGGTCATGGTAAGGTCCACGTGGAAATAGCCGCTGTTATCCTGGCTGCCGGCCGGTCTGCCCGCTTCGCCGGCCGGAACAAGCTATTGCTCCCGATCAAGGGGAAGCCGATCATCGCCGCCGTGGTGGATACGGCAGCCGGGGCCGGTTTCTCCCCGATTGTAGTCGTGACGGGACATGACGAGGCGGGCCTGTGCGAGGCGTTGCGGGAATATGAGATCGCTATTGTCACCAATCGCGGGTGGCGGGAGGGTCTTGCCTCCTCCCTCCGCACAGGTATCGCCGCTCTATCCGGTACTGTTGACGGCGCCCTGATCATGCTGGGAGATATGCCCCTGGTGCAGGAAAGTACCCTCCAGGCTCTGCGTATGGCGTTCATCACCGCCAGCGGAGAACGAATCGTCTATCCAACATACAGGGACCAGCAGGGCAACCCCGTCCTCTTACCCGCACGCTTCTTCGACCATATCCTCAAGCTCCAGGGTGACCGGGGAGCAAAGGGGTTGCTCAAGAAGTACGCCTCGGAAACGGTTGCCGTACCCGTTGAATCCGACGATATCCTGCTCGACATAGACCGTGAGGAGGATTACGGTCGAATCCTATCGCTGCCGGAGATACCTCACCCCCATCCGCCAGCTGGCGGATTTCCCCCTCTCCCCGCTTTCAGCGGGGCAGACTCTTGAGGAGAGGGGGCTTCGTGCTTGTCCCGCCAACGGCGGGGAAACGAAGGGGGTGAGTTCAGAGGGGGAGGTCGAAGACCGGGGGTGAGGTTAAAAGCCCCTGAAGGGGCTACATATCCATTGCTATACTCTTCAATCCCACGGTTGAAACCGTGGGCTAAGCAGAATCATAACAATCAGATAGCCCACAACTTCAGTTGTGGGGTTTTAGATATAGGCTACAACCAAAAACCATTTCAATGGTTTGCCCGTGACTCGTCACCGCCTAATTCCAGCCTGGTTTTTTAGGGCAAGTCTCCTGGCCCAATCCCTTGTAATCCCCGTTATTTCTTCGCATATTTCGCCTGACTGATACTGTAGACTGCCCCCCTGGTGTCCTGTCCCAGCAATTTGTTTACGAAAACTGGTTGAATCAGAGCGACAGGCAGCTTCCTCCAGCCGGGCTGTTTACTTGCCCAGCCGTTTACGGCTGGGGACAAAAGGGTAAGATAGGCCAAGAGGGCATTCATGCCCTTCCAGAAGCGGGGGTTTGGATAAGCATGTTTTGGAAGGACGTGAACGTCCTATTCAGGAGTTTCCTCGCTTCTATTCCCCCGACCTTGCGTCGGGGGCCAGTCGTCCTTGGCTGGCCACGGCTAAATGTTTAAGGAATTCATAGGACACAACACTAGCTGAATTACTATATCCAGCGCGCAGGACTTGCGTAACATTCATAATGTTTACGATGCTTGAAAATGAATAGACGATCCCTTGTCTACATCGCTGTGTTCGGTTCTCTGTGGGGATTTTCCGAGGCCACCCTGGGGACCCTCCTGCACATGTTCAAACTGCCGCTTTCGGGCTTGATCCTGTCCGCAATCGGGCTGATCATCATCCTCACCGCCCGCACATACAACAACACCCCCGGCAGCACCGTTATGATGGCCCTTATTGCGGCCTTTATCAAAGTTATCAGTTTCAGTACCCTCAAACTGGGGCCGTTTATCGGCATCACCATGGAGGGTGTGCTGACAGAAGCCGTCTTCCTGACCATCGGCACCGGCCTCCCGGGATTTATTACGGCCGGCATCACGGTAGCCGTCTATCCCATCCTGCATAATTTATTTACCAAATCCATTATGTTCGGCATGGCTTTCGTACCGGTCATTCTGGATCTGGTGCAGGGCGTCTCGGAGCGCTTCGGCTACGGCGCCGGTTGGTGGTTGCTGGGTTTGTATATTTTTATCCACTTTGTTGTGGGTCTGGGGGCGGCAATCCTCGCCTGGGCGCTGCTCAAGCGGATTCATACCGTTGTAGAGCAGCGTGCCTGATCTATCTTTCGTCCGGTCCAGGCGGTTCTGGGTGGCCCTGGCAATATTGACGGGGATCGTTCTGCTCCGCCTCAGTCCCTACCTGATTACAGCCGGGATATTGCTCCTGGCGGGCCTGACCTACCCCCGCGCCCTGCGCCCCCTTACGAATTATCGGTTCTGGATCACAATCGGCCTGCTCGTCCTGATCGTCCCGGTTTTCACCGGCAGCCAGGACCGTACATTCCTGGGAATCACCTACAGCAGCGAGATGTTGATACAGACGATCCTGATGTCCATGCGCGCTATCATGGTCTTTCTATTGTTTCAGGTCCTGACCTACCAACTCAAAAGCGAGCGAATAGCGCCCTTCCTTTCCAAAATAGGGATTAAGCATTTCGACACCACGTATGACTTGTCGCAGAAAGTATCCCCCCGGGTCAAGAGCATTCTCATGGCACAGTACGGGGCATTTCGAGACTCATTGCGAAAGAAGGGAGTTTTCAGGGCGGCATTTCACCTGGCCGGTGACACCCTTGCCGATTTTGTCGTGCTGGCGAACCAGCTGAGCAGAGGCTCAATGGAGAGTTCGGCGCCCGACCCCGCGGAATTATGCCGGGACGGAGCGATAGCCCCGCTGCCGGCCCTGATTGTAGTGGTGGGCGACTCCCACTCCGGGAAAACGCTGTGGCTCAAGGAACTGATCGCGGCTTTGACGGCAGCGGGAAAAAACGTGGATGGTCTCATTGCCGAGAAAATCGTGGAGGGTGAGGACCGGTGGCATCAAGTCCTCAAACGCATAGCCACCGATGAGGCGCGCCCGCTCAATACCATGGACCCCATCGAGACCCCCATCAAGACGTGCCGGTTCTCCTTTTATCCCGAGGCTATAACCTGGGGTTGCGAACAGTTGGCGGCAGCCGATACCGCCGACTGGCTCATCGTCGATGAGATCGGATTGCTGGAGATGGAGGGGGGCGGGCTGCTTCCACCATTGCAGAAAATAGTGACCGGCTTTTCCGGACGCCTGGTTCTATCCATGCGTACATCCCTTTTCAAACACCTCGATTCGTTCCTCGCAGAAAAGCTGCCGCCTGTCCAGGCCTGGCCCAGATATGTGTATCCTCTATCAGGGACAACCCCATGACAGCGGGCATTGGAGCCGTCCCAGCGTAGGGTAAGTAGCGGGGTTTACCCCGCGTAATGGAAAAACGCCTGGCGTACCAGGCGTTTTGTAATGTAGCGGGGGTAGGATTCGAACCTACGACCTTCGGGTTATGAGCCCGACGGTTGGCTAACATAAACAACAGCTTAAGATGCTACTGTGCCCTGAGTGTGCCTCACTGCTGAAATAGTTGCGCATCTGCCAACTTGACAGAAAGCCTCACGGATCGAGAGGTCTGTGGGGCTTCTTGTTTTTTTACCAGGTTAAAAGCCCACGGCTTAGAAGAACTACGCGTCACGAGGAGACTTTTTGCTACGATGCAATGAGAGTGCAATAGATTTTAAGTTCGTGTGCCTGCCGTCGGTAAATGACACTTTGGGGCAGGAAAATGGGGCAAGGATTTGACCACTGGTGACCAGCGGTAGTTGTGTCCATAATTTTCTGTAAAATTGATTTGAAGTAAAAGGGTCACGGCCCTCCGGTTTTAGATTTGTCTGTCAAATCATCAGGCAAACAAGAAAA
>SDBU01005429.1_pt1 | contig 15271 bp, 20 predicted proteins | sample 2277071 | NCBI WGS metagenome assembly SDBU01 (sample SAMN10397929, study PRJNA504765) | marine sediment metagenome | isolation source: marine sediment core GS08_GC12, 126 cmbsf | place: Arctic Ocean: Gakkel Ridge, Loki's castle | collected 2008
CTGAGCATAATTACGGAGAAGACAATGGCTGCAATCCATGCTGCCAAATAAGGAGCAGCGGGTATGAGACTATGAATGATGATAGAACCGATATCACTGGAACTCATTATCTATCGACCTCACCCATAGTAACATCAATACTACCAAAGATGACTATGGCATCGGCTATCTTCCACCCAATCATCATGTCACGGAGAGCAGTTAAGTTGAGCAGGCTTGGTGCTCGGATATGGCAACGATATGGGGAAGCCGCATTATTTGATACCAGGTAAAATCCAAGCTCGCCTTTGGGGGCTTCGATATGCGCATAGGCTTCCCCCACTGGCGCTTTAAGCAGGCTGGGCACTTTACTTCTCACCTCGCCCGATGGTATTTGCTTCCTGGCCTGCTCAATGATACGCAGGCTCTGTCGCATCTCTAGCATCCGTACCCAGTAACGGTCATAACAGTCACCAACACTACCAGTGGGAATATCAAATTCAAAGCGGTCATAGATAGAGTATGAGTCTGCCTTACGTATATCCCATTTAACCCCACTTGCCCTAAGCACCGGGCCGCTGGCTGAGATATTGATGGCTAACTCTCGCGGTAGAATACCCACGCCCTTGGAACGGGCCAGCAATATTTCATTTTCGGCCAGAAGCTGGTCATATTCATCAATAAAGCGGGGCATTTGCTGAAGGAATTTATCTAGGGCGGGTAGAAATTCATCGGGAATGTCCTGGCTAACCCCGCCAGGACGCATGTAGCTATAAGTAAGCCGCTGGCCACAAACCATGTCAAACAGGTCTAAAATTCTCTCTCTTTCCCGGATCATATACAGGATGGGAGTCATAAAAGCACCACAATCATTCAAAAAAGCGCCCACCGCTATCAGGTGGCTGGCGATGCGTTGCAGCTCAGCCATAATAACCCTTATGTATTCGGCTCGTTCTGGCACCTCTATTCCAGCCAGCTTTTCCACGGCTAAAACATAAGCCAGATTGTTGCTCATTGAGGCTAGGTAGTCTAACCTATCGGTTAGCGGAATAATCTGGGTATAGGTCATCTTCTCGGCTAACTTCTCAATGCCACGGTGTAGATAGCCGAAAACCGGCTCCATATCAACAATGACTTCCCCATCAAGTGTTGTCCTCATTCGGAAGACACCGTGAGTGCTCGGATGCTGAGGACCTATGTTGAGAACAAAAAGTTCGGTTTTAAGTACCACGTACTCTCAATCCCCTTAAACCTGCTAAGTTAACCAAGCCAGTTTTAACTTTCATTGAACGATTCTATTTCTTAAGGCTGATAATCCTTGAGCAACGGGTGCCCGTCAAACCCTTCCCAGAGGAAAATGCGCTTCAAATTAGGGTGCCCATCAAAACTTATCCCCATTAGGTCATAAATCTCCCGCTCCTGAAAATCAGCCCCTCGCCATAGACTAACTACAGAAGGGACACTAGGTTTGTCCCGGTCATAACACCGGGTCTTCAATACCAGGCTGTGATTATGCTCCAGTGAAGTTAGGTGATAAACCAGCTCAAAGTAGTCATTGTAGTCAATTGCGGTAATACTAGCAAGGTAATCAAAGTCAAATTCTGGGTTGCTCTTCAAGTATTGAGCCACTTCAAAAAGGGATTCGCTCCTGACCAAAACAGCGTGGTCACTTGCCTCAGAAATGGCGTCAGGAAAGTGTTTTGTTATCTGTTCAGCAACTTTCTGACCTGGTAAAGAGACCGTCATTACTTCTTCCTTGAGTCATTTCAATTCTTCCCGACCGCTTCCGACTCTCCCGAAGGGGATACTAAACAACTTTATGTCAGTATGTCCCCTGGATATTTTCTTACGCAGCATTTCTATCCCATATAGCAGGGTTTCCGGTCGGGGTGGACAACCGGGTATATAAACATCAACCGGGATTATGCGGTTATATCCCGGAACCACGCTGTAAGATGAGCCAAAAATACCCCCGCTGATAGCACAAGCCCCCATAGCTATCACCCATTTTGGCTCAGGCATCTGGTCATAGATTCGTTTTGCCGGAGGCGCCATCTTCCACGTCAGCGTCCCGGCGGTAATCATCAGGTCAGCCTGGCGCGGTGAGGCACGGAAGATTTCCATACCAAAGCGGGATATGTCAAAGCGTGATGCGGCGGTGGCAATCACCTCAAAGGCACAGCATGCCGGAAATAAGGTCGCTGGCCAGAGAGAAGAGCGCCGCGCCCAGTTCAACACGGCATCTAGAGTAGTCAATAATATATTTCGGTGCAGTTCCTCATCCAGCCACCTATCCGGGTCGGGAATCGGCTGCTGGCTGTGTGCCTTCAGGGCTTCTATTTCCTCACCCTCGGCCCGGTCGAGCTCGGTATCAGAATAGATATATTTACTGGTTCTACCTACTTCCACTCCAACACCTTCTTTCTCCAGGCATATATATAGCCAACAACAATAATAAAAATAAAAATAAGTATGGCTATGAGACCGAAATATCCTACTCCTCTAAGTTCAACCGCCCACGGATAGATGAAAACAACTAGAACATCAAGGACGATAAACATTAGGGCATAGTAATAATAGTGGAAGTTGAATTGAACCCATGACTTTCCGATAGTTGGCATACCACACTCGTAGGTGGAACTCTTGATAGGATTGGGTTTTTGGGGGATAATCTTAAGAAATCTGAGAGTGACAGGAATAAGAAGGGTGGTAATGGTGAAAAAAATAGCGAAGATAAGAAATAACCCAATGTAACCGTAGTTTGCCAGCAATGCTATCCCTTTCTATCTGACAATACCGCTAGTACTATATCACAACCGACCTTCTGATGGCAATAGACGATAGGCTAAAAAGGTTCCTTTATTACACATTATGATGATTTGTTGCATCTAGGCTTATCAGAAGTGTTGACATCCAGTAAGCACAAGACTAACATTATCACATCTCTGAAATATAGAAATCCCAGTTAGAAGGAGGAATACTCATGAAAGCGATTGTACACACAAAATACGGACCACCGGATGTTCTTCAGCTCAGAGAGGTAGCCGAACCTACTCCCAAGGACAATGAAGTACTGGTAAGAATATATGCGACAATAGTAACAGCAGCGGACTGCCACTTTCGAAAGGGTGACCCGCTTATTGCAAGGTTTTTCTCTGTGGATGGGTTCCATCTTACTGGTCTCATAAGACCAATAAACCCTATGCCAGGGGTTGTGCTAGCCGGAGAAATTGAAGCAGTAGGCAAAGATGTAAAACTATTTAAGGAAGGTGACCAAGTTTTTGGAGAACGTTTTGGTGCTTACGCTGAGTACATATGTCTACCTCAAGACGGGGTGCTGGCAATAAAACCGGCCAATATGACCTGTGAGGAAGCCGCCGCCGTCTGTGATGGGGTCACAACAGCATTGCCCTTCCTTAGAAAAGGAAATATCCAGAGCGGACAAAGAGTCCTTATCTATGGAGCTTCTGGAAGTATAGGTACATCTGCGGTACAGCTTGCCAAGTACTTTGGGGCAGAAGTTACCGGGGTATGCAGTACCACGAATCTGGAAATGGTGAAATCTCTTGGTGCCGATAAGGTAATTGACTACACTAAAGAGGATTTCACCAAGAGCGGCCAGACCTATGACATCATCTTTGACGCAGTAGGCAAGAGTTCATTTTCACGTTGTAAGAGCTCGCTAAAGCAAAGGGGGGTCTATCTTTAAACTTTCCCTACGCTGGCGATTCTGACTTCAAAGATAGGCAGCAAAAAGGCAATGTGGGCGGCCACAGGTATGATGCCAGCAAGCGAAAAGACTAAAGATCTAATCTTCGTCAAAGAGCTTATTGAGGCGGGAAAGATGAAATCGGTCATTGATAGACGCTATCCGCTGGAACAAATTGCCGAGGCTCACAGGTATGTCGACAAAGGACACAAAAAGGGAAGTGTAGTAATAACTGTGGAACATAATAACAAATCCTAACAAATTAGGAGAAATTGAAATGATAAACCGTATCGCCGATATATCACTACGCAAAGCTGCAATAGTCGCAGGGTTCGGGCTCCTAATCATGTTTATACCCGCTGTCTTCGCTAATTATTTTGTTTTCTCCAGTCTTATTGTGCCGGGAGATGCAGCAACAACAGCCAATAATATTATAGCTTCTGAGGGGCTATTCGCGCCGGTATTGTTAGCTGGCTAATCGTGCTTACGCTTGATGTGGTGGTGGCTTGGGCACTTTATGTTTTTCTCAAACCAGTTAACAAGAGTCTCTCGTTGCTTGCGGCATGGTTTAGGTTGATCTATACCGCTATTTTTGGAGCCACTCAGCTTGTTCTTTTTATTGTTTTGGCACTTTTAAGTGGTGCTGCCTACTTGACAATATTTGAACCAAATCAGTTGCATGCTCTAGTGTTGCTATTTCTCAATGGGTATGACTATGGATCATCTATTGGATTTTTCTTTTTTAGCTTTCATTTGGGTATCCTTGGTTTTTTAGTTTACAAGTCGGGCTACATTCCCAGAATTCTGAGCGTCTTGTTGATAGTTGCATTTTTTGGGTATCTAATAGAGAGTGCTGGACCAATTCTTTTACCCAACTACCCAGAAATAATTACCCTGGTTGTTACCGCGCCTGGTGCTATTGGGGAAATAGCATTTGCCTTTTGGCTTTTGTTTAAAGGAGGTAAAATACCCGAAATGAAATCCTGAAATTGATTCATTACAGCATTTGACAAAAAACTAGAGAAGAAAAAATGAACACATCTGAAGAATAAAAGGCGTTTATTTTCGATAGAAAGTATCACTTCTGGCAAGCAAGGAGAAAATAGTTGGTTAAGAAAACTGGAATATTCCCAAATACCAGCTAAGAATGTCATTCCCGAACAACAGGGTTATTATGGCTCCTAAAGAAAGGTAAGGCCCGAAGGGAATGCCCTCCTTCCGCTTCTTTAACTTGAACAGAAGCAAAATTCCCGCTACCAAACCCCCGAGAACCACCGCCAGAAATAGGGCAACAAATACCAGAGGAAAACCAGTAACCAGCCCTATCAAGGCTGCCATCTTAATATCTCCCCAGCCCATCCCTCCTCTGGAAATAAGGACGATTAGCAAAAACAAGCCCAAGCCAATACCGAAACCAATACCCGCATCCCTAATTCCAGGTACTATCCCTACTTCAGGCACAATCTTTACTTCAGCTAAGACTACACTGAGGACTAAAGCAATCACCAGACTGGGATAAACCAGCTTGTTGGGGATAATCCCATGCTCCAAATCAATAACCAAAAGAACGATAAACAGGCAACAGTAAAAAACAGCCACCGCTAATTCAGCAATCAAACCATTATTAGCAATGATGAAATGCCAGTACAGGTAGGCAAACAGGATTCCGGTGCCGATTTCCACCCAGAGTATGCGTTTGGGGATGAAAGCTCGGCAGTAACGGCAGCGACCACGCAGCCACAGGTAACTAAAAACGGGAATGAGGTCCTTTATCGCCAGACGGCGCTGGCAGGAAACACAATGGGAGGCTGGGAAAAGAAGCGATTTACCACCAGGCAAGCGGTCAATGCAGACATTAAGAAAACTACCCACCGCCATGCCCAGTAAGGCAGCAATGACTATCCAGACAGCTTCCATCTCTCTATTTTGGCTGCTTTTGCCAGTATAGTCAATAGGGATGATTATTGACTAGTGTCACTAATCATATGAACGAGTACACACTGTTGACAAACTGGCCTTAGTCCTATATACTTATAGTGGATTATAGCCATCGACCGAACTGGCGGTGAGCGCCTTAAATTGATGTTATCAATAAGGTCGCTTGGATCGGATACGACCGAGACGGCAAGAGAAATGTATTTTGAATGTCTTCTCTGGCTGTGTCAGAGAGGGCATTTTTATTTAGGGGTAAGAAGCTTAAATTAGGCTTCATTGGGGCAGGAACAGTAGGTACCGCCTTAGCAATAAGGCTGAGCAATAAAGGCTACCCGGTAGTGGCCGTATCTAGCCGAAGCCAAACCTCGGCAGAAAACCTGGCACGGACAATTACCGGTTGCCGTGCCTTGACTAGCAACCAAGCCGTAGCTGACACTGCTGAGCTGGTTTTCATCACCACTCCCGATGATGTCATCGCCATGATAGCTTCTGAAATAAAATGGCATGCTGGACAGAGCGTGGTTCACTGCAGCGGTGCCGATTCCACTGATACATTGCAGCCAGCCAGAAAACTGGGTGCCCATGTTGGCGTCTTTCATCCCCTGCAGACCTTTGCCAGCGCCAAACAAGCCATAGAGAATACACCAGGCTCAACCTTTACTTTAGAGGCAGAGCCACCCTTAGTAGATATACTCAAGGATATGGCTACTGACCTTGGTGGTCATTGGATAGAGCTAAAGGCGAGTGACAAGGTAATCTATCATGCGGCGGCTGTCATTGCCTGTAACTATCTGGTAACCCTGCTCAAGCTAGCTACCGACCTGTGGCAAACCTTCGCTATCCCGCCCCAGCAGGCAACTCAGGCATTACTACCATTACTACGCGGCACAATTAATAACATTGACACCGTCGGCATACCCCGATGTCTTACTGGGCCGATTGCCCGCGGTGATGGTGGAACGATTAAGAAACACCTGGATGCATTACGGGAAAAAGCTCCTGGCCTACTCTGCACCTATCGAGAGCTTGGTCTCCAGACAATCCCTATCGCTTTAGCCAAGGGGAGAATTAATAAGCAGCAAGCACAGGAGTTACAAACTATATTGAGGGGGAAGTCCAATGAGAATAATGCTCAAAAGTAAAATTCACCGAGCCCGTGTTACCCAGCTAAATATTGACTATGAAGGCAGCATTACCATCGACAAAAAGCTAATGGAAGAAGCCGATATCCTCCCCTACGAACAGGTGGAGGTGCTAAATATTAACAATGGCGCCCGTCTTACCACCTATGCCATTGAAGGGGAGAAGGAAAGCGGTGAAATCGGTATCAATGGTCCGGCTGCCAGACTGGCGGCTAAGGGAGACCAAATTATCATCCTGTCCTACTGCCATCTTGAAGATGATGAAGCTCATAATTTCATGCCTAAGCTAGTATATGTTAACGCCCAAAATGCTATCACTGAAACTAAACGAGCGGTCGCGGCTATACCTTTCTAAGGAGAGACAAATGCGTACCACAATAAACCAGATAAAGGAAATGAAACAAAAGGGTGAGAAAATTACCATGCTCACCGCCTATGACTATTCTACAGCCAAGATAGTTGACGAGGTAGGCATACCACTAATTCTAGTTGGGGATAGCCTGGGTATGGTAGTCCTGGGTTACGAATCAACCATCCCGGTAACTATGGATGAGATGATACACCATACTAAAGCAGTGGTCAGGGGCACCAAGCAAGCAATGGTCATCGGTGATATGCCGTTTATGACCTACCACGTCAGTGTTGATGATGCCCTGAGAAATGCTGCCCGCTTCATCCAAGAAGGCGGTGCCCAGGCGGTTAAGCTTGAGGGTGGCGTAACCGTGGCCGAAAAAGTGCGAAGAATTATGGAATGCGGTATTCCGGTTATGGGTCATATTGGACTTACCCCCCAGTCCATTCACCAACTTGGTGGTTTCAAGGTGCAGGGCAAAACCCCAGAGGCAGCCGTCAGAATGCTTAAGGATGCCCAAGCCCTGGATGAAGCCGGTGCCTTTGCCATTGTCCTGGAGACAGTCCCGGCTCCTCTGGCGACACTGATTACCCAGGAAATAAGTATTCCCACTATTGGTATCGGGGCTGGTATCGGCTGTGATGGTCAGGTTCAAATTATAAATGACATGCTCGGCTCGTTTACTGACTTTATCCCCAAACATGCCAAGCAATATGCCAAACTCGCCGATATTATTCGAGCTGCCGTTACGGAATATGATAATGAAGTAAAAGCCGGTACCTTCCCCACTGACAAGCAAAGCTTCTCTATAGATGAAAGCATCCTTGCTGAGCTAACTAAAGGCTCTCGCGTCTCCTACTAGTTGAAGACTTACTATGATAGTTGTTCATTGACCCGTCCCCTTATCCCCTTTCCGTGATAGGGAGTTTTAGAAGGCTTCCTCCTCCAGAACTCCTGATACGAAAACCAGGAGAGTTAAAGAGAGGCTTCGCCCCTCTTCTAAAATAATTTCCCCCTCTCCTTTGAAGGAGAGGGGGATTAAGGGGGTGAGGTAGAAGATTCTCTATGAAAGTCATTGAAACCATAGCCGAGATGAAGCAACTAAGGCAGCAGCTTGCCGACCCGGTAGGATTTGTTCCTACCATGGGTTATTTACATGAAGGGCACTTAGCTCTGGTAAAGCGAGCCAGAGCCGAAAACTCATCGGTAGTGGTTAGCATATTCATTAACCCAACCCAATTTGGTCCCCAGGAAGATTTTAAACTTTACCCCCACGACCCCCAACGTGACCTGGCTTTATTAGAAAAAGAGAAGGCTGATATTGTCTTTGTGCCTTCAGCAGACGAGATGTACCCGCCGCAGTTCAGTAGCTGGGTAGAGGTCGGTAGGGTTACTGAGCGACTGGAAGGGGCTTCCCGCCCCGGTCATTTCCGGGGTGTTACCACCGTTGTTGCCAAGCTATTTAACATTGTCCAGCCGACCAGAGCCTACTTCGGGCAGAAGGATGCTCAGCAAGCAGTAGTTATCAAAAAGATGGTGGCCGACCTGAATATGAACCTGGAGATAGTTACTGTGCCTACGGTACGTGAGCCTGACGGCCTGGCGATGAGCAGTCGCAATACCTACTTAAGTCCTGAGGAACGCCAAGCAGCGTTAGTCTTATATCGGGCGCTTTGTTTAACTGAAAAGCTTTGGTCTCAGGGTGAAACTGATGCCCAGCGCCTGCGCCAGGAGATGCTCGCCCTGATTCAAAAAGAGCCACTGGCAAATATTGATTATGTCTCCGTAGCCAATGCCGAGACCCTGGACGAGCTAGATAGAGTCAAATCCCCGGCGCTGGTATCACTGGCAGTAAGAATTGGTAGCACTAGACTGATAGATAATGTGGTGCTGGAACACGAGATTTCGGGAAACTTTGAACTGACACAAAATAGGCTTGACAAATCTTAGTTAGCCATTCTAGTATATGCATGTAGATTACACTTAAAGTAGTTTTGAAAATGGATTTTCTTGTTCGCAGTTTCCAGGTAGCTCTATTTGGCCCTGTTGACATTCGTGACCCACTTGGAGTAGGTAATCAGGTCAGGTCGGCTGCTGGTGCTTTGTTCGATGGAGACCCATTGGTATTGCCCCTCCCCTCAGATGCTCCGTCGGAAATACCTCGAATAGTACTAAAGAGTAAGGATGAACGCTATTCATGTAACGTCAGCGGAGTCAGGCTTGACTTCTTTTATCGTGAAAAGGAACCGGCACGAAAATGGGTCGACCTACGCGATGAATATCTCCAGCACCTCTCAGCTATTTCACAAACTGTGGTAGCAACCTTGCGAACAGGTATCACCCGACTCGGCTCCGTTGCAGAATTTCACGTGCCAATAGGCTCAAGCCCAAGCTTAGCGATGCGGCGAGCCTACCTCAAAGAGGGAATACTCCCGGGAGAACTTGAGATACAACTAGGTGTTCTGCATCGGGAATCCTGGGAAACGATAGAAATAAATAGATGGGTCAGGCTAAGAGGGAAAGAGGGGGAATCCGCACTGCGTGTTGTGGTGGATATTAACACAATACCAGAAAAGAAGTATTATTTTGATGTTGATAGCATAGAGTCTTTCTACAACCGAGTCAGCAACTTTTTTGTAGCTGACTTGGAGAAAATTGTACTTCAAAGGAGTGGTCTAGAAACATGAACCCTGCAAAAGATGCCCCGGTAGCAGTCAAGCATGTATTCAACGCGTCTCACATAGGGAGAGATACCAAGCATGGCTACACGTCTTTTGTTAATATACTGCCTGCGTATTTTGCTGCAAAATATTGGTGCTTTGATCGTAGCAGTGATAAAGTTAGAGAGCCTTCCCGTATTGACCCCTACAAGGAGTCCACTTCCTTCTTTACTACGATGCTAGAAATTAGTACAAAAACTTGGAAAGACACTTTCCAAAGGTTCGTGTCTATTCTCGAACCCCAATGGTATGATGTGGAAAGCGTTGAGTACTCGCCATCGATGGAAAATCTTCTGGATATCATCTATAGCAGAGAGTCATTTAAGCATAGCTTAGTAGATTTAGAGCCAAGTAGAGAAGAGATAATAACTCTAACTATGGCCAGGGTACGTGAAGTTTATTCTAAAGTTGATGAGGTATCTGCTATCTACGTTTCTAAATATCTAGATGATATAACCATTACTGTTCTTTTACAGAACACCAAGTACAGTCGTAAGCTAATGGATTGGCTTTTTGAGATTGAGTACACCTTGCATAAGCAGAACCCATCGTTAGTCATGGAGTTTCTCTACATGCCAAGGCTTTATGAGCGTAGAGCAGATGTAATCCATCCTAGGGCTGACCTTATATACGATAGGGAGACAAGTGTCATCTTATCAAGCTCACCTGCATCAGGCGGAACATAATGAAGGTTTGTTATCTGAACTGTTGACTAGTCTATCCTATAAGGACTGGTTAATAACTGTTGCGTTTTACTCAGCTATTCACTACGTAGAGGCAGCGTTCTTTAATAATCCCACCATCGTTCATACCGACACTTGCATCCCTATAGACCCCAACACTGGCAAGTGGAGTCACAGCCCACATAACTGGAGAATGAGACTTTTAAGGGATAACTATCCCGAATATGCTTGGAGAAGTTTCAGGAATTTATATAACGAAAGCTATGTTGCCAGGTATTTGCCAACACCTGGGCCACAAGGCGTTGCAGTGACCACTGACGCTCAGACCCGTTGGACCGATAACGAAGCAAGGGATTTTGTTGATGTCGATCTGATCAATATCAAGAACGCTCTTGGATTTTCCTAGAATTCCTTTCCCACCCCTATTCCCTAATCAGCGCCATCATACCCAGCATGGCTAAAAAGGCAAGACCGGCGCCGAAGTAAAAGGGAGTGGCTGGGCTATAAGCTTGCCACAGCCAGCCGGCAATAAGGCTGGCGGGCAAAAGGGTGAGACCAACTACCCCATGATACAGACCATAGGCAGTGCCCCTTTTCTCCTCAGGAACCAAATCAGCGACGAAGGCTCGAGCCACCCCTTCTACTATTCCATAGTAAACTCCATAGGCGGCAAAGAGCAGCCACATCTGCCACAAATCTGAGGCCAGGGCAAACCCCAGGTAAACCAGGGCATAAATAAACCACCCCACGATAATAACCCGCTTCCTACCTAACCTATCTGACAGCATACCCGCCGGCAAGGAAGTAGCCGCATAGGTTACATTAAACAGAACCAGCATTAACACCACATAGAGAACAGACGAACCCAGATTCTGTGCCCGCAGAATGACAAAGAAATCGCTGGAATTACCCAGGGTAAACACGGCCATAATAGCCAGAAACACCTTGAACCGGGTATCAAAACCCGTAGTTTTATGTAAAGCAAACTCACGGAGGGAACTATCGCCTGGCGAAGACTTTCTCTTCCTTTCCCGAACAAAGATTAACAGTACTAACACCGCCAGCACTGCTGGCACCACCCCAACCAGTACCAGCCATTGGTAGCTGTTCCGGCTAAGCTCCAGCCCTCCGCCCTGGACAAAAAAGATAATAATAGTGGCAATGGCTAGCCCCAGAACAGCACCGAAGGTATCCATAGCCCGATGCAGACCAAAGCCCCTGCCCCTCTCTGCTGCCGAGACAGAATCGGCAATTAGAGCATCACGTGACGAAGTGCGGACGCCCTTCCCTACCCGGTCGCTAAACCTGATGGCCAGCACACTGCCCCAACTAGTAGCCACATACATAAATGGCTTGGCCACCGTAGACAGGCTATAACCCAATACTGCCAGAAGTTTACGCTTACCTATCCTGTCGCTAAGCCAGCCGCTAAATATCCTGAAAATAGCATCAATGCTTTCAGACAGCCCTCCAATAAGACCAATAATGGTAATGGCTGCCCCAAGCACATTAGATAAAAAGAGGGGGATAAGGGTAAAAATCATCTCGCTGCTAACATCAGTCAGCAAGCTGACCAGACCGAGGAAGAACACATTGGGATTAAGGCCCCAGATTCTCTTGTGGCCTGAATTAGCATCCAATGTTCCTGTCAACTACTTCTCCTCGATTACCTCGGTAACCAGCTCCCGGATTTTCTTCCTGGACTGCTCCAGAACCAGCTTTCCCTTGGTAGTTGCCTGATAGTATTTCCTCACTTTACCACCAATCACTTTTGAGACGCTTTCGAGGTAGCCTTCTTTTTCCAGGCGATGGAGTGTCGGATAAAGAGTACCCGGACTGATGCTATAACCATGTCTAGCTAGCTCCTCAGCTATCTCTACCCCGAAGATAGGCTCTTTTGAAGCGTGGTACAGGATATGAATCTTTATAAACCCCAAGAAGAACTCTCTATCCAGCATGATAACGCCAACCGATATTGCGATATGATATTATCCTACACCAGGTTTCTCCTCATGTCAAGCACCACCTTTTAGCACCCCCTGAACTGTGCTATAATTAAATATGCCAATAAAGACAGTAGCTACCAATCGTAAGGCTTATCGTGATTATCATTTACAGGATAGTGTGGAGGCAGGTATTGCCCTAACTGGCACCGAAATAAAATCGATACGCACCGGGAGAGTAAATCTGCGCGATGCTTATGTTAGACCTGAAGGCGGTGAACTGTGGTTATTGAATGCCCATATTGCTCGCTATGAGGCAGGTAGCTATTTGAGCCATGAGCCAACACGACCACGCAAGCTTTTACTGCATCGTAAGCAGATTGATAGTCTCACCAGCAAAGTACAGGAAAAGGGCCTTACTCTGGTTCCAATAAAGCTATATATTAAAGGCAGTATTGCCAAAGTTGAGGTGGCGTTAGCCAAAGGTAGAAAACTATATGACAAACGAGAGTCTATAATTCGCCGTGAGATAGAAAGAGAGATTAGCCGAGCCACAAAGAGTAAGAGATTCTAAAGGAGGCTATTTTTAAGCTGTCAATAGTCAGTGGGGACGCATGGGTTCGACAGAGGAGGTAGGCTACAGGATTGCAAGCCGAGGTGCTACTAATCTCGTAAAACAAGTGGCACAAAATAACTGGCGAACCAGTTTTACTTGCTGCCTAATTAAATAGGTAGCACATCCAACCTGACCCCACCTCAATGGGTTGGGATTGGGTGCCGAAAAATTGAGGTGCCGCAGTCCAGACGTCGATAAGGGCTGCGAAAGAAGATATCGACTGGTCTAGCTAAACTCGGTCAGCAGAGGTTAGTCAGGTGAGATTAAATAGCTGACTAAGCTTGTAGCATGTCTTGGGCAGCTTCTTCTGGACGGGGAGTTCGACTCTCCCCCGTCTCCACCATAGCATAATCAGGCTCTTGGGTAATTCCGGAGCCTGTTTCTTTTTGTCTCGTACCGGCTCTGAATACAGTAACTTTGCTATCAGACATGTGCTTGAGCGATTCAAACAAGTTATAGAATGGCGGCTTTGTTGGATAAGATTTCAAAGAAGCGTTGGGCGTAAACATAGATGTACCTACTTACTTCAATAAAGTTTCTTCTAGATAGTGTGCTAACCAGACACACCCGTACTTGAATGGTCAAGAATCCGCCTATGGTTGCTTCGGGAATATTTAGTAGGAGCACCTGATTTTTGGGATTTTGGTGAGACCAGCCACCTGCATGCACAGCCTACCAAAAACAGAGCGTTTATTTCAGAAATCTAGGTAGTTTTAGACAATTATTCCCCTTGACTATACTCATCTGAATCAGTTACACTGTTGTAGATTTTGTCAGAATTGTATAGATTTTAACAGTTTTGGATGCTATAGGTCCTAAAGTATGGTCTGTTATTCCCCTCTTAGCGTTAATTAATACTCACAGGAGTATGAGTTTTGGCCCAGGAGCCTTTAATTAGTATAAGTGAGGCCAGTCACATTCTCGGAGTCAGTGAGGCAACTCTGCGTCAGTGGACAGACGAGAGGAAGATAACGGCGTTCATAACCCCGGGCGGTCACCGACGTTACTCAAGGGCAGAACTAAAGAAATTTACGGCCTCAAGCCGAAAGGTGCTCGGCATAAAAGACCTAGTTGTCAAGTTAGAAGATACTGTCCAGCTACATCGGGAGATTGCTAGGGCACATCTTAATACTACTTCGTGGTACAACAAGCTCAGTCAAGAATCCCAAGAGCATTTTGCTGACCTGGGTCGGCGTTTTCTCAACCTAATTATCAGATATATAACCGAACCTTCCAAGCGAGAGAAGACCCTCAAACTAGCTTGCGATGTCGGTCATAGCTATGGTGAGACACTGGCTAAGCTAGGGCTCCCGCTTACTGATTCCGTGGAGGCTTTCATCCTGCACCGCGAGCCCATTATAAACGCGACTACTCACCTGATGAGGAAAAGGGAGACATTTACTGGGCGTGTCGTGGAGTCGATACCACTGGTAGCCCATGTTATGGATGAAGCTCTGATCTCTTTGGTGGCAGCACACCAGCAGTATCGGAATATGTTTCAGAGTGAGTCCGAGGGAGGCGTTGCCACGTGATATCAATCTCACGCCTGCTGTGCGATACTATTAGTCCGGGTGACGCTCTCCGTTACGGGAGAAAGGATATCCCACGACCAGTTGTGGTCTGGAACTGCACCAGACAATGTAATTTACGCTGCATCCACTGTTATGCCAATGCGGGTAAACGGAGATCCCGGGGAGAAATGGATACAATGGCTGGGAAAGCATTTATTCGTGACCTGGCTAATTTCAGCGTGCCCGTGCTCCTATTTTCAGGAGGCGAGCCGCTGCTTAGGGAAGACTTATTTGAGCTGGCAAGCCTAGCACGGGAGCAGGGAATAAGGGTTGCCCTTTCCACCAATGGCACTCTAATTACCAAGACAGTAGCTAAGGAAATTAGCGACGTCGGGTTTGCCGAAGTGGGGATAAGCCTAGATGGCATCGGGTCTAGTAATGACCACTTTCGCGGAAAAAACGGTGCTTATGAAGCAGCCCTTAACGGCATCAGAAACTGTGTTGCCCTGGGGCTAAGAGTATCCTTGCGGTTGACCATCACTCGCTTCAACTATCAGGAAATTCCCGCCATTTTCCGGCTGCTAGAGGAGGAGGATATAGACCGGGTCTGTTTCTACCATCTTGCCTATTCAGGTCGAGCCGGTAGCTTACGGGGAGAGGACATTAGCCACTCTCAGACCA
>SDBU01005430.1_pt1 | contig 15270 bp, 11 predicted proteins | sample 2277071 | NCBI WGS metagenome assembly SDBU01 (sample SAMN10397929, study PRJNA504765) | marine sediment metagenome | isolation source: marine sediment core GS08_GC12, 126 cmbsf | place: Arctic Ocean: Gakkel Ridge, Loki's castle | collected 2008
CTGGCAAGCCACTCCCTGGTGAAATCCAGATAGCCCTCATAGGAGATGTCATCGTCGTACGAGCCGTATTTGATGTCCACGTTGTAAGGGGGCGAGGTCACGATCAGGTCAATGCTGTTCTCCTCCACGCACTCCGTGGTTAGAAAATCATCGTGGTAGATGTACACCGAATCTGCTTGAAAGTAGAGGTTATCGTTTCTTGGAGACTCCATCAGGCTATTCCCCTAGGATTTCGGCCACTCACCCCATCTAATGCCCGCCAGTTTTTCCGTTTCGATCATGGTTATTTTGTCCGGTCGCCCTGGTCTGCTATAGACCTTGTATCTGGCAGCTTTTGCGTCATACACGGTTGCGTTCAGGTCAACTAATTGCTCTACCAGTTTGATCAGGTCATCGCGCTTTACAATAACAAACGACCCTTTTTTCTCAAAGGCCATCAGTTCCGCTTTTCCGTCGTATAGCCAGCCACGGTCATGCTCTCTCACGCCGTGTAGCTCTATCCAGATCCATTCGTCTTGGACATCGGAGTCACGGCGACTTACCCGTTTCATGCCCTTTACATCAACCCTGTGCTTTTCTGCCCCTTTCTCGATCAAGAGATCCCAATGGTCGTTGATGTTGGCATAGTTTGAGGCGGCAGTGACTTTCCAACCCTTTTGGGCAGCGATTCTGGCAAAAACGCCTTCTGCCTTTTGGCCTATTTCAAGGCAATCTCTGTTGTCATACTTGTTGCGTTTGTCGCGCACAGCGTTCCTACTGTTTCTCATAAGGTTGTCCGTCGGCAGCGGGCATTCTGGCCCGACCGACGACGCCGGCCAGCACGATCATGGTCACTATGTAGGGAGCCATCAGCAGGAACTCGGAGGGGATGGGCACGCGCAGGATCTGCAGTTTGACCTGCAAAGAATCGGCGAACCCGAAGATGAGCGAGGAGGCAAAAGCGCCAAAGGGGTTCCACTTGCCGAAGATCATCGCTGCCAGGCCGATGAAGCCTTTGCCCGCAGTCATGATCTCGTCGAAGCGACCCACCGAGCCGATGGTGAAGTAGGCCCCACCGACGCCAGCCACCATCCCGCCCAGGATGACGTTGACGTAGCGCACCAGGTAGACGTTGATGCCCAGCGTGTCGGCGGCGCGGGGATGCTCGCCTACGGCGCGGGTGCGCAGACCCCACGGCGTGTAGAAGAGCATAAAGTGGATGAGCACAGCGAGAAAGAGCGCCAGGTAGACGATGAGGCCATTCTCGAAGAGAATAGGACCCAGGAGGGGGATCTTCGACAACAACGGGATGGGGAGGATGGGGAAGGTGCCGGAGTTGTTCAACTTGTCAATGTTCTTCTCCAGAAAGCGGGCGGCAATGAAGCTGGTGGCCCCCGCAGCGAAAATGTTGATGGCTGTGCCACTGACGATCTGATCCACCTTTAAGGAAATGGAAAGCACGGCGTGGACGGCGGCCAGGAGGCCCCCGGTGAGCATGGCCACCAGAAGCCCAATGTAGAGGTTATGAGTCATGGTGCCGGCAACTACGGCTGCCAGGGCCGAAGTTAGCATGATACCTTCGATGGCGATGTTGACCACCCCGCACCGCTCGGACATGACGCCGCACAGGGCAGCCAGGGCGATGGGGGTGGCCCGGACCAACGAGCTGCCCAGCATCCCCACCAGGTTGAAGGACTTGCCCCGGGCGGCCCAGGTCAGGAAAGCAACCACGAAAAAGAGGGCCACTACTCCCAACACAGCATCGGAAGAGCGAAAGCCACGCGCCAGTTGCCACCCTCCCAGGAATAGGATAAGGAGGGCCAGGACATATATGGTGGGCTGCACCGGGAGAACCAGGTCCGGGATATGGATGGCCTGGGAAACATAGCCGGGATTGAGCCCGAATTTGGCCTGCAGACCGGGCTCCAGGGACCTCCCGAACAGTAGAAGAATGGCCAGGCCGATGACCAGAAACAGAACGCCCATCCACCGGCTGCGGCTCATAGCCGTCGTAGGTGCTTGTCGTGCAAGAGTCGTTGCCATAATAACCTCCTAACTCCCCCACCCTCGTGTAAGCACGATCTCCTCGGCCCGGGGCACACGGATGCGATAGAGCCAGCGGATGATGACCGGAGCGGCCACGAAGATGATGACCAGCGCCTGGATGATGGAGATGATATCAATGGGTATGCCCGCCATGGATTGCATGCGGGTGGCGCCGCTGCGCAGGGTGCCGAACAACAAGCCAGCTATCACCACGCCCAGCGGGTGACTCTTCCCCAGCAGGGCCAGAGCGATGGCATCGAAGCCGTAGCCGGCCGAGAACCCCTGCCCCACCCAGTGATCCGTCCCCAGCACCTGGGTGGCTCCGGCCAGCCCTGCCAACGCGCCACTGAGGACCATGGCCAGGACGAAGTTCCAGGTGATGTTAATGCCTGCGTAGCGGGCCGCATCGGGGTTGGCCCCCACGGCGCGAATCTCGAAGCCGACAGTGGTCTTGAACAGCAGCCAATACACCAGGGCCGCCACCGCCAGGGCCAGGAAGAAGCCGACGTGAAAGCGCAGCGGAGGGGGAAAGATGCGGGGCAAAGCGGCCGTGGCCTCGATCTGGGGCGTGATCGGACGGTAGCCAGTAGCCTTCATGGGGCCGTTGAGCAGCCAGTCGCTGAGGCGGAAGGCGATCCAGTTCATCATGATGGTGTTGACCACCTCGTGAGCTCCGGTGATGGCCTTGAGGTAGCCGGGGATGGCTCCCCAGAAAGCTCCCCCCACCGCCCCGGCCAGCACGGCCAGAGGCAGGTGGATAAACCAGGGGAGATTAGTAAAAGTGTAGCCGACCCAGGCCGAGCACAGTGCTCCGATGAAGAATTGCCCTTCGACGCCGATATTGAACAGGCCACAGCGGAATCCCAAAGCCACGCCCAGCCCGGCCAGAATGTACGGCGTCGCAGTGACCAGGCTCTCGGTGATGGGCCAGAGGGCCTTCACCAAAGGAGCGGAGTCCCCGCTGGCGATATAGGCTCGGATGCCCTGGTAGAGCTCCGACGGACTGCCGATGGAGCCCTGGAAAAGTGCACCGTACGCGGTCGCAATCGAGTGCCAGGTGGCTGAAAGAGCCGCTCCTGGCGCGCTCAGGAAGTTGCGGTACGCAGCTACCACCGTGGCATCGGTGATGGCGATGACGATGGCCCCAATGACCAGGCCGGTGAACACCGCCAGGGCCGGTACCAGCATCGGTCTCAGGGCACGCCGCCAAGCCGGCAGGTCCGCCGAGGCCTCGGGGACCTCGGTCTCAACGGCTTTCTGTTCGCTGTTAGATTTGTCCAAGGCTCACTCCTTCATCTAACTTGCAGTGACTCTGGCTACGGCTCCAGGGTATCGGCCAGGGGCAAGCCCTTCGTCTCTGTCCCCAACGCGAAGACGACCACTCCTCCCACGACGAAGGCCACAGCGTAAAGGCTCAAGCCGGCGGTGAAGGAGGTTTGAAGTAGGCTGGCCCCCAGTAGCGGCCCCAGCGAACCGGCGATGCGGGTCATGCCGCTGGCCCAGCCCATGCCAGTGGAGCGGATTTCGGTCGGATAGAGCTCAGGCGTGTAGGCGTAGAGCGCGCCCCACGCCCCCAGGCAGAAGAAGGACATCAACACCGCCATGCCGACGATGCTGGTTAGTCCGGTGACGACGGCGAACAGGTAGGTGAAGACGCCGCTCATCACCAGGTAGAGGGCCAGCGTCGGGCGGCGGCCCCACCGTTCGACGAGGTAGGCCGCCGAGAAGTAGCCGGGCAGTTGGGCCAGCGCCATCAGGAAGACATTTTGATACGTTTTTAAGAAGGTAAAGCCCCGCCCGGCGAAGATGCTCGGCAGCCAAATGAAGGTGCCGTAGTAGCCCAGGGAGATAGCGAACCAGGTGATCCACAACATCAGCGTGCGGCGGGCGTAGGGTCGTCGCCAGAGGGCGGCCACGGTCACGCCACGCTGGCGAGAGGGCACAGCGATGTTCAGGTCGGGAACGGGCACACCGTTTTCGTTGGCAACCTGGGTCAGTACAGCCCGCATCTCCTCTAGCCGGCCGTTGACCAACAGGTAGCGCGGCGACTCGGGCACGTGGCGCCGGATGAAGTAGATGATGAGGCCCGGCGCCGCCGACAGCGCCAGCAGCACGCGCCAACCAAAACGAGGGACGACCAGCCAGGCCAGCCCTGCGGCGACGATGGTGCCTATCGCCCAGAAGCTCTCCAGGTAGACCAGGTAGCGGCCTCGCTTGTTGCGCGGCAGGTACTCGGCGAAGATGGAATAGTCTACCGGCAGCGTGCCGCCCACGCCGAACCCGGTCAGCGCGCGGAACACCACCAGCCACGCGTAGCTGGGGGACAGCGCGGATAGGAAGCCGAAGACCGAATCAATGAGCACGGTGAGTTGGAAACCAAGCTTGCGCCCGATGTAATCGGAGATAGTGCCCCAGAACCAGGCCCCACCTAGCATCCCCAGAAAGATAGCCGTGCCCAGCAAACCGGCCTGCGCTGCGCTAAGCCCCCACTCCTTGATGATGGACGGCAACACAAACGCAATCAGCAGCACCTCCATGGCGTCGGCGGCCCAGCCAATGCCGCAAATGACCATCAGTTTGCGCTGAAATGGTCCAAACCCGATTTCGTCAATCACGTCGTCGTAGCGACGTGGTGTTGAGACAGTTGTAGCATTCACAGTGCGCCTCCTAAAAGACTCGCTCTACCTCGATTTCTTCTTCCCGTGGCGGGGCTGCTTCGATGGCCTCGTCCGGCTGGACCCCGGCCATCAGCAGGCCCAGGTACTCCTTGTTGACCCCCCGCGCAGGCACGGTGTCCACGATCTCGCCCTTGTACATCACCGCGATGCGATCCGACAGAGCGATGATCTCGTCCAGTTCTGGGGAGACCAGCAGCACCGCCGTCCCCTCATCTCGTTTCTCAATAATGCGGTTGTGGATGTACTCGATGGAACCCACGTCCAGACCTCGCGTGGGCTGCGAGGCGATGAGCAGCTTGATGGGGCGGGAGAACTCCCGGGCCACGATGACCTTTTGCTGATTGCCACCGGACAGGGTGGATGTGGGCACGAATACGTTGGGAGTGCGCACGTCAAACTGCTCCACCAGTTCCCGGGCCGTGGCGATGACCGACTTCTCCTGGGTGGCTATGCCTTTGGCGAAGGGTGGCAGATAATACGAACACAACACTAGATTGTCGTGGACTGGAAAACTGAGAACCAAACCGTGCCGCTGCCGATCCTCTGGTATGTGGGCCACCCCTTTCTCCAGGATCTGCCGGGGGGTGGCATGATCCACACGCTTGCCCAGAATACGCATCTCCCCGCCGATAATCGGCTGCAGGCCGGTGAGGGCGTACACTAACTCCGTCTGCCCGTTGCCCTGCACCCCGGCGATTCCCAGAATCTCTCCCGCTCTGACTTCAAGGGACACCCCGTCCACCCTTAGGTTCTGGCGCTCGTCCAGTACCTGCAGGCCTTTTACCTCCAGCACCACTTCACCGGGGGAGGCCAGCTTCTTGCGCACCACCAGATCCACCTCGCGCCCCACCATCATGGCCGCCAGTTTCAACTCGGTGGTCTCATCTGGCGTGGTGGTGCCCACCACCCGCCCGTCCCGCAGCACGGTGATGCGGTCGGCCAGGGCCATGACCTCTTTCAGCTTGTGGGTGATGAAGATGATGGACTTGCCTTGGGCGGACAGGGAACGCAGTACTTTGAAGAGGTCTTCGGCTTCCTGAGGAGTGAGTACGGCAGTGGGCTCGTCCAGGATGAGGGTGTCGGCCTGGCGGTACAGCACCTTGATGATCTCCACCCGCTGCTGCACGCCGACGGGGATGTCTTCGATGTAGGCCTCAGTGTCCACCTCCAGGCCATGCTGTTGGGAGATCTCCCGGATGCGCTGGGCCACCTGGGCCTGGTCGAGGAGGATGCCGTTGCGGGTGGGTTCCACGCCCAGCATGACGTTCTCGGTGACAGTCATGACGGGGATGAGCATGAAGTGTTGATGCACCATGCCGATGCCCTGATCAATGGCGTCGGAGGGGTCCTGGATCTGAACCTCCCGACCATTGAGCATGATCTGGCCTTCGTCCGGGGTGTAGAGACCGTAAAGGATGTTCACCAGGGTGGTCTTCCCTGCCCCGTTTTCGCCCAGGAGGGCGTGGATTTCCCCCTGCTCCAGCGTCAGGTCAATGTGATCGTTGGCCAACACGCCGGGAAAAGCTTTGGTGATGCCGCGCAATTCGAGGACGGTGGGCATGAGATTCTCCTTGATCTAGACGAATCGCTCTCGCACCTCGGCGCTGATGTAGTCCAGGATCGCCACGGTGATGGCGATGAACCAGACGGCAATGCCCGCCGAACGGTAGTCCAGCAAACGGATCCACTGGATGAGCAGGAAGCCGATGCCGCCGCCGCCCACCGCGCCGATGATGGTGGACATACGCACGTTGATGTCCCAACGATAGATGGTGAAAGAGATAAAAGGCGGGAGCACCTGGGGGACCACCGCGTACATGATTGTCTGTAACCGGTTGGCACCAGTGGCTGTGACCGCCTCGATGGGGCCGGGATCAATGCTCTCGATGGATTCCGAGTACAGCTTGCCCAGGGCCGCGATGCTGTGCACCGTGAGCGCTATCACGCCGGCAAACGGCCCCAATCCCACCCACAGCACGGCGATGATGGCCCAGATCAGTGGCTCGATGGAACGGACGATGTTGAGCAGGGTACGAACCAGGAAATAAAAGGCCATCGTGATCCTGGAAGCACTCATCAGGTTGCGGGCAGCCAGGAAACTTACGGGAACTGCCAGGACGATGCCGAACAGCGTCGCTATCAGCCCCAGGAAGATCGTCTCCACCATCTTTTCGATGGCCAGCTTCAACTGCTGGCTGGGCATGAGTCCGCCCACTTCGCTGACCTGCCGCGCCTGGATCTGGTGGATCATAGTCCCTTCGGCCGCACTGGGGGGAATCAGACGATAGGGCATGATGACCTTCAGCTCGAACGCCCCTTTGCCGTCGGTGACGGTTTTGAGATATTCCCCCTCTTGCCGGATGCGGAATTCGTTGGTCATGGAGTCCTGCCACCAGATCTCCGTCTCCGTGTTGGGTTCGAAACCCCGGCCCCGTAGGCTCAGAGGCGTACCCGGCACCGTCTTGTATGCTTCATCCTGGTAGGACAACTCCCCGCAGGTGGGCTCCGCCACTACATAGGGCTGGCCAGGCACCTCCTCCGGGGGCGGCGGCGGATTGTCGTCACAGGGCACGCCGATGTCGGCCACGCCCATGAGCACCCGCTTCTCTCGGATGAATGCTTTCTCCCACGGCCAGAGCACCTTGCTTATCGCTGGAAAGGCATCGTCGAACTCGGTGACCAGCTTGACGACGTTGATCTCGGTGATCTGCCAACCCAGGGCGAAGAAAAGGATACTCACCAGTATAAAAATGCCAGCGCCGGCGCGACGGCCCGGCCGGGCCTGTTGATACCCATCCCAGGCAGTCCACAGCCAGAGCATGATTATCCCAACCGTCAGGGCGGCCAGGATGGGCTGCAAGCTGATGGCCTTGCGGAAGATGTTCAGCGCGCCCACGTCTCGCCGGGCCGCGAGGTTCATCCGCCAGATCAGTAATCCGATGCTACTGCTCAGACAGGCGAAGAGCAGCAGGCCGCGACGGGCCTGTCGGGCCAGGATCTGACCCAGGCCGGGGACGACCAGGGACAGCAGCCCCGCCAGGGGAGGCGACACCCAGCTGGCCTTTACAGAATCCTCTTTAGTGTATCGCTTATCGGCCATTATCAGATGCCTCTATCCTTCGACGGGACTTCGGCGAGCTCAGTCGAGCCGCTCAGGACACCGTCCGTAAGTCCTGCACTGACCCGCTCTGCTTCCTCGCCGTAGATCTCCTTGAACTCCTCGTCGGTCATACTGCGAATATCCTCCCGCGAGCCTCGGTAAACCAGCTCGCCATCGCGCAGCCCGATGACCCGCGAGGCATAGCGCTGGATCAGGTCCAGATAGTGCAAGGTGCAGAGAATGGTCATCCCGTCCTCTTGATTGAGTTGCTCCAGGTGGCCCAGGATGGAATGTGCCAGTACCGGGTCGAGGCTGGCCACCGGCTCGTCAGCCAGGATCATGTGGGGCTCCTGCATCAGCGCCCGGGCGACGCCCACCCGTTGCTGCTGCCCGCCGCTCAGCTCGTCCGCTCGTTTGTGCGCCTGGTCGGCGATCCCCAACCGCTGCAGCGCCCACATGGCGCGTTGGTTGGCTTCGGGAGGAAAGTGATGGATCAGGCTGCCCCAGGGACTCACGTACCCCAGCCGGCCGGCGAGGACGTTCGTCAGCACCGAGGAGCGCTTGACCAGGTTAAAATGCTGGAAGATCATGCCGATTTGGCGGCGGATTTCGCGGAGTTGGTTTGGCGGGGCTGCTGTCACATCCACCCCGTTCCAGATGATCTGCCCCTCGGTGGGCTCGATCAGCCGATTGATGCAGCGCAACAGGGTGGACTTGCCCGCCCCGCTCAGGCCGATGATGATCAGGAACTCGCCGTCCTGGACGTCGAAACTGAGGTCCCGCAGCGCTACTGTGCCATCGTCGTAGACTTTGGTCAAATTTCTAACTTCTAGCATGTCTGCCCTCGTATCTGCTCATCTTATGCTCGCAGCGGACCCTAGTCCGCTGTTCCAATGACGGGAGGAGGACTTCCCGCGACCAGCGCTGAAAACTATGAAACGTGCGTCTGACCAGGGCTGCAACGACCACCAAGGCCGCTGGACTAGGGTCCAGCAGGAGCAGGGGAGTAGTTACCTACCCTCTATCTGCCGAGAAGGGGGGACGTGAGTCCCCCCTTCTCTTATGATCGGCCACTCTTCCTCGGGGACCGCAGATCAGCTTAGTCCAGGAGTTCTTCGATGTCCAGGCCCGAAGCGCTGAGCATCTGACGGAACGGATCGTAGAAGGTATCGTCCGCCTCGATCAGGGCGCTCCACTGGTAAGCTGTATCGAGAGCTTCTTTGCCCTCGTCGGTCTCGACGATCTTCAGCAGGGCGGCGTTGATCCTGTCGCGGAGTGCTCGTGGGAAGCCTGTCACGTACTGCACGCCGTCGTTGGGGATGTCGATGGTGACAGCGATGACGATGACCTGCTCCATCACGTCGGGATAGTCCGCCTCGATCCGCGTCCGGGCATCCACGTAGGTGGCACCAGCGTCGCAATCGCCGCTGTAGACAGCAGCAGCGACTGCGTCGTGGCTGCCGGCGGTCACGACCTCGGCTAGATCAGTATCGGGGTCAATCCCCTCGGCGCGCATGGTGAGCATGGGGATGATCCAACCGCTGGTCGAGAGCGGATCAACCCGGCAGAAGGTCTTGCCCGCCAGATCGGCGACGCTGGTGATGCCGCTGTCGGCGCGGACGATGAACTGGCCGTTGTAGGTGGGGCTGCCGAAGCGCACCGAGACCAGTTCCGCCTCTGCGCATCCTTTGTCGGCAGCCAGCACGTAGGCAAAGGTAGCCAGGGACGCCATGTGAGCCTTCGGTGGGTCAGTGCACATGGCCTCGATGACGCCGGCGTACTCGGTGGCCACGTTGGTCTCAATGACCAGCCCGGTCTCCTCGTAGATCAGGTCGGCGACTGCCTCAGCACCCGCCGCCACTCGCTCCATCTCGCCGGAGGGGACGAAGGACCAGATGATGGGGTTCTCCTCGGTGCCCAATGCTACCTGAGCCTCGCCTGCCAGCACGCCGTCTACGGTGATGATGCCGGCTATCATGTTTGCCTGGATCTGCTTGATCTCGGCCTTCAGGGCAGCGGGCACCGCACTATCGAACGCATGGTACGGGGAGATGCCCACACCGTTGTTCGCGAGCGTGCCCAAGTACGTGCCACCCGCGAAGGTGCCGTCCAACACCTGCTTGATGGCGTCAAACACCGCCACGTCCATTCTCTTGACGATGCTGGTCAGGTAGGTCTCCTTGAACTCAGGAGCCGACACGTACCAGTCGGTGTCCACACCAATGAGCATGGTGCCACGCTCCTGGCAGGCAGCAGCAGAACCCAGACCAACGGGGCCAGCCACGGGCAGGATCACGTCCGCACCCTCGTCCATCAATGACTCGGCAAAGCGACGCCCGTCATCCGTGGACTCGAAGTTGCCAGTGAACAGACCATCATCTGCAGCCGTGTCCCAACCGAGCAACTCCACACTCGTCCCGTGAACCTGGTTGTAGTACTTGACCCCTGCCTCGCAGCCCTTCATGAAGATCGTCACTGGCGGGATCGGAATGCCGCCGAAGGTGCCTACCTTGCCCGTCTTGCTCATCCCAGCCGCCAGGTAGCCCGCCAGGAAAGCAGCTTCATCTGTGGCAAAGGTCAGGCCGAGGACGTTCTCCAGCTCCACGTCGGTACCGCAGTCCTTGCCGGGCGTGGCCCCAGGCCAGCAGTCAGGATAGGCGTAGTCCACGATGGCGAAGTTCACATCGGGGTTGGCAATGGCAGCAATGGCGGTGTCCACCCCCAGCAGGAAGCCGACGGTGACGATCAGGTCGAGGTCCTCGGACAGGAACTGCTGGATGTTCTTGGCATAGTCCGCCTGCTGCTGAGACTCCAGGAACTTGCCCTCGACGCCAAGCTGGTTCTCGGCGTCCTGGAAGCCCTTCCAGACGGTGGCGTTGAAGCTCTTGTCGTCGATGCCACCCATGTCCGTCACCTGACCAACCTTGAACGCCGCCCCCGCACGCCAGGCGGTCATGAGCGTTGCAGCTTCCTCCGCGCTGGGGATGAGGAACTTCCAGCCAGGATGGATCAGGTTGGGGTTGCTGACATTAGCGAAGCTCGAGTCTTTGAGGTTCTTGGCGTTGGTGGCCATGACGATGGCGCGATAAGCCGGGCCACTGCCCAGATACTTCTCCGCCAGGGTCCAGAGGTTGTCACCCAGTTTCACTGTGTAAGATAGTTCCTCCTGGGCCGGTGGAGTAGCGCTGGCCACACCGAGCCCCAGGCTCAGTAGCAGCGACAACACTACTAGTAAATTGACTAGACTCTTCTTAAACATTTGTTACCCTCCTCCTAATTTAGTAATTGTGATTGTTGGCTAATTGGCGGTTTCCACAGGTACTTGTTCAGTAGGCATCCCTCCTTTCGGTCGGTTAAAACGATCCATCGGCGCAACTAGCTCAGCTCTTTCGCTGCATCTCCGTCGCTGACACTGTGCAGCTATTATAACCCATTTTTTCAAAAGGCGCAAGCCTGTTTCAGGCTTTGTAGAGGCCGGCACTCCAATGAGCCTTCCCATCTGCTGATTATAGCGTATTTAGTCAGGATAAGCAAATCGAAATTCAATCCTCTACTTCCTCTCCGCTTAACACCTCCCGCGAGCGTCCGGCTCCTCGTTCCGGCCCGACGACGCCCTGTTCCTCCAGCAGGTCTATCAGGCGAGCGGCCCGCGAGTAGCCGATGCGCAATCTCCGTTGCAAGAGGGAGATAGAAGCCCGGTTGTGCTTACGCACCATCGCGATGGCTTCCTCCAGGAGGTTATCGCCCCGCCTGGCTTCCCTCTCTCTGGCTCTCATCTCCTCCCAGAGCGGTGGCTGGATCATGTCCTCAGCTCTGTAGAGGCTGGTGGGGACGCTCGCGCCCACCTCCGGGCCCTTCCAATAGTGTACCAGGCGATCCAGCTCCCGGTCGGAGACAAAGCAACCTTGTAGCCTCACTGGCTGACTGGAGTCCGAGGATATGTAGAGCATGTCTCCCCGCCCCAGCAGCCTCTCCGCCCCTCCCATGTCCAAAACCACCCGCGAGTCCACCTGGCTGGTAACGGCGAAGGAGATACGAGCGGGGAAGTTGGCCTTGATTAGCCCCGTGACCACGTTCACCGAGGGCCTTTGGGTGGCGATAACCAGGTGGATACCCGTGGCCCGTGCCATCTGCGCGATGCGGCAGAGCGAGCGTTCCACTTCGTCGTGGGCCAGCATCATCAAGTCGGCCAACTCGTCCACAAAGACCACCAGGTAGGGCAAGCGGCTCTCTCCCTGGGTGCCGGCTCGCTTGTTATACTCCTCGATGTTGCGCACCTCGGCCTTGGCCAGCTTCTTGTAGCGCTGATCCATCTGCCGCATGACCCACTGCAGAGAGCCCACGACCCGCTCCAGTTCTACTACCACGGGCGTCAGGAGATGGGGAATGCCGTTAAAATTGGTCAGTTCCACCCGCTTGGGATCTATCATCAGCAGCTTCAGGTCATCGGGGGTGTTATTGCACAGCAGGCAGGCGATGATGGAGTTGATGCAGACGGATTTACCTGAGCCTGTTGCCCCTGCGATCAGCAGGTGGGGCATGGCTCTCATATCAGCCACCACCGGCTCTCCAGATACGTCGCGGCCCAGGGCGATGGCTAGTTTGGAATTCAGCTTCTTGAATGTTTCTGACTCGATTACTCCACGCAAAGCCACCAGAGTCAGCTCCGCATTGGGCACCTCGATGCCCACGATGGAGCGGCCAGGCACGGGGGCCTCGACGCGGACGGGCGAGGCGGCCAGGGCCAGGGCCAGATCGTCGGCCAAAGCGCTGATCTTCGACACCTTGACCTTCATGCGCTTCCCCCCGCGCCCTTCGACGAAGCCCGGCTCGACGCCAAACTGGGTTATCACCGGCCCCTGGTTGACCTCGACCACCTTAGCTGGCACGCCCAGGCTGACCAGGGTCTCCTCGATGATCTTAACTCGCTTGCGAATCTCCGCCTGACTGATTTCCTGATCCAGGCTCTCCTCCAGGATTTCGGCCACCGGCGGCAGACGCCACTTCTGATCGCCGCCGATGATGCGGGGGAAGATGGGGCCTCGGACGGGGTGAGTTGGCTCGGTGGCGGGCTCAGGCGAGGGGGTTACCAGGGGCCTCGCTTTGCCCCAGCGTCGGAGACGAGGGAGACGATTCTGGCCGAGGTAGCGAAGCCTGGCCCATCTTTCCCTCAAAGCCTGGCCTATCTCGACAGGGGAGAGGCCGGAGAACATGATGATGGCTATGAAGGCCAGGGCTGTGATGGCGATGTAGGCGCCCAGGTCGCCCAGGCTCGAGACCAGGGCCCAGCTAACCAGCCAGCCAAAGTAGCCCCCTCCGCTCCCTTGAGCAGCCCAGGCTTGTGGATCCTCCACAGAGGCAAGCAAATGGGTCAGGCCCAAGCCCAGGGTGAAAAGCAGAGCTGCCCCCACGACTTTCTCCCAGGCCACTTCCGGCTCGCGGCCTGATCCTGTCAGGAGCAACCAGAGCCCCGCTGCCCCGAACATGAGCGGGGTGAGATACGCGCCCCAGCCGAAGGCCAGGCGCAAGACGTGCAGCCAACCCTCGGTGAGAACACCCCGGCTGAGGGAGGCCAGGCTGAACAGAGTCAGCAGGGCCAGGGCCAGCAAGGCTATACCCACCCTATCCGCTCGCAACAGCCCGGAGAGATTTATGTGGAATCGGCTCTTCTTTTTCTTGGATCTCGTAGATCGCCTTCGCCTAGCCATAATCCAGAGCCATGAAACCAGGGTTTGACCTCCTGGCAGAGTAGAAAGTAACTTCCGCTTGCTACCACATGTCAGACCGTGTTGGTATTCCGTGTTCCGTATCACCCGGCACGCAATACGCAATACGGTTTCACGGCCAACCTGTGACACCAGCAGCTACTTTTCCATCGGCAACTTTGGTTTGCTACACATATTATATCACACAATTCCCTGAAAACAAAAACTGGGGCGGTGGTGCCTGAGCTTCAGCGCGCCATTTTTAGCCACCATTCGATGCCCCGGTAAATACCCATTGCCGCCAGCCACACGGCGTAGCTCACGACCAGTACCCGACCCAACGACCAGCCCTGGCGAAACCCGAACCAGCAAGCCACGGCGAACAGCATCGTGGGAGTGAGGCCAAAAATCACCATCCGGCTAAAGTCGGCCGAGAGTGCTGCGTCACCGCCGGCACTGGTGTAGACAAACCACAGGGCGAAGGTGATGTTAAGTGGCATGACCGAGACGACCGACGCCAGGACGTGCGATCTCTCGCTGATGAAGGCGATAACAGCAAGAATGACGAACGAAATGAGAAGCTGATAGATGCGTTGTGTGCTCATGTCCTCCCTCTGGTAATCTTTGTTGCCTGTTTTTTGCACCTACCACCATTCTATCTATTACAAGAGTTTGCTTGAGAGTTGGAATCGAGCCTTTAGGCGGGTTTTTGGGCCAGCGAACCGGCTAAAGCCTCAACTCCAGCGGACTCGAATAGAAATTTCAAAGGTGCGAAATGCAGGTTGTTGATACGCCTATTATACTCGACTGAGCCACATGGGGCAAGCCCCGAAACAAGAAAGCCCCCTGGCCTTAAAAGCGACCAGAGGGCTCGCGTTTTCTCCCGTTAGTCGATCTCAGCACTGGCTGTGCTTGGCGATGAACTCGTAGGCCCTGGCCCAGACCGCCTCGCGCTCGCTGTCCACGGTGATGCAGTGGCCCGAATTCGGCCACCAGACGACCTCTTTGTCAGCGGCGCCAAGCTCCTCGAAGATGATCGGCGCGCTGTCCGCGGGGACGTGGTGGTCTTTTTCACCCTGCATGACCAGGGCCGGCACCTTGACCTGGGGAAGCTCCTGTCTGACCAGGCGTATCAACTGCCCCAGGCTGACGAGGCAGGGGATGGGGAGCACCTGGTAGGCGGAGAGGCGCTTTTCGGCCTCCGGGTCGGTCAGGTCTGATTCGATATCGGGTGTGAACCAGCGGATGAAATATTGGGCCAGCGGCAGGAAGCGAAAACGCCAGTCGGCGATGTAGGCCGGCGCGGCCATGGCGACGATCCCGGCCACAGGATGATGAGCCGCCAGGTGGAGGGAGAGCAGCCCACCCATGGACAGGCCGGCCACGAAAACCTGCTCGCAGCGGGCCTCCAGCTCTCGCAGGCCCTCCTCGGCGGAGGCCACCCAGTCGCGCCAGGTGGTCGTGGCCATGTCCTCAGGGGTTGTCCCGTGGCCGGCCAGGCGCACTCCCCGCACAGTGAGGCCCTTTCCGGTCAGGAACTCCCCCATGGGCTGCATCTCTGGAGGGCTGCCGCTGAAGCCGTGCACTAGCAGGCAGCCCACAGGGCCGCCCTCGAAGAAAAACGGGTTCAAGTTTAGTGTATTCACCATTTCTGACCTCCATTCCTGATTGACTGACAAATTTAACATTTCATCGACTTGCCAATAAGTCCCCTATGTGGCATACTTGTGAGAAAGCCATCTTTGGGGAGGAGTCGATGGGC
>SDBU01005431.1_pt1 | contig 15269 bp, 14 predicted proteins | sample 2277071 | NCBI WGS metagenome assembly SDBU01 (sample SAMN10397929, study PRJNA504765) | marine sediment metagenome | isolation source: marine sediment core GS08_GC12, 126 cmbsf | place: Arctic Ocean: Gakkel Ridge, Loki's castle | collected 2008
CATTTTGGCCGCGGCCCGGCCAATCATTGGCGCGTTGAGGTGGCACATGCCGCCGGTATTGATCTGAAAGGCCTCCGCCCCGGCCCGTTCGATGCGGCGGGCATCGTTGGCTGTGGCCACGTCGCCCTCAATGACTTTGATGGTGAGATCGTCCAGCGACTTGACCGCGTGCTCCAGCAGGCTGGTCTTGCCGCTGCCGGGGCTGCCCATAAAGTCAACCGCCAGGACGCCATGAGCATCAAAAAGCTGCTGGTTTTCCTGGGCGGCCGCATCATTGTCGCCCAGAATGTTGGTCATCAGTTCGACTTGCATAGGTCCCTCGCTTCGCGCAGAAGGTTGCTGGTATCTCATAGTTCCTTCTGTGCAGACGTCTCTCCTTCGCGCTCGGTTCGCGGCGCGCACAGTGCCGGGAGCAATACCACTGCAACGAGGCGATATGCTTGCTGGAGGAAGCAGGCGGTGGTACAATGCCAGCTAGCGGGTGAATACCAGCTATGCATGAGTTCTCTATCGCCGCCAATATCGCGCGCCAGCTTGCCGAAGTCGCTCGGCAGCACCAGAGAAAGCTGTTGAGTGCGACGGTCGCCATCGGTCCGCTGAGCATGGTGGTGCCGGAACTGCTTAGCGAAGCCTGGCAATACACCACGAACAGCACTGAACTGGCAGGGGCGAGCCTGTATATCGAGCAAGTTCCGATCCGTGCGCGGTGCAACCAGTGCGGTGCTGCGACCGAGGGATTAGAGCCGTTTGTCAAGTGCCAGGAGTGCGGGAGTATGGACCTGGCCATAGAATCGGGCTTCGAGCTTCAAATCCTAAGCGCCGAGCTGGCCGATTCCGCAGACAATGCTAACGGCTCCTGACCAGTACGTTAGGCGTCCCGTTGGCACTCTTTGTTGCCCGGGCGGCTGGCATACTACGGTGTTGCAGAGGTGTTGCAGAGTCGCTGCCGTTGGGCAGGCTGTCAACAAAATGGTCAATAGCCTCGGCTACTGCCGGTGTGAGGAACTCGCCCCAGGCGATATTCGCCGGCTGAATCCCCAGCACCAGCACCTCTTTGTTCTTGGTCCGGGTGAGCACGGTCGCCAGCAGGCTTACAGAACAGTTATGGGTCGAAATGCTAGCGCCGGCCAGCTCGTCCGGAGATAGCACCCTTATTCCCCCGGCCTCTACCTTCATGTCTACCACATCAACCAGCAGGATTGTATCTGCGGGGCTCTCGAGCATCTCGGTCAGGTAGCTCTCCGGGATTTCTTCGCAGCGCAGGTATTCCAGGTCAAACTTGGCGGCGAGCTTCTCTCCCAAGACCAGCCCGGCTACATCGTCGCCACGCAAGGGGTTACCCACGCCCACTACCAGCATTTCTCGATTCAGATATTCTTTGAGAGTGTTCACAAGTTGTCCGTTTCGACCATAAATAAGCGCCAGCCTGCCGATTGTGCGCAGGATGGCGCCACACAGGTGACAAAGTCACGCGGCCAGGGAGCCAAACCGCGTGGAGTATACCATGTTACGATTGGAACTGCAAGCTCCGGTGTCAAGCGGGAGAATCGGCCCAGTTAGTCGCGTTTTGGTCGGCAGCGGGGAGATCCCGGGTATCTGCCGGAGCCATCCATGCGGGCTATTGGCCCGCGGTGGGGGCGGCTCTTGACTGCTTATCGCTGGTGTGGTACAATAAAGCTGGTGTTTTGGCCAGTTTACGGCCCAATTTAGTGGACGGCCGGGCTGCTCGGCTCTGAGCAGGTAGGAGAGTCGTGTGGCGCTAGGCCAAGGGAATGCTGCCGGAGATGCACCCGGCAGCCGAAGTAGTTGGCTTGTCCATAGTCGCAGCACTTATCGTACTCGGTCGTAGTCGGTTGAGTAGGGAGGCAACTGCAATGCCAAAGCTTCGGTCCTTTTGCTGGTCACTACTCGGCCATATCGGCATAGTCAGCTTTGTCGCAATGGCGCTGTCCCCGGCGGCTGTCGGTGCCCCGCTCGTCCAGATTACCAGGCCGCAACACGGCGAGACGGTCTACGGTCAGACTTCGATTGACGTCGCCTATCGCAGCGATAGCGACAACCCCGTCGAGGTTCTCCAGTTGTACGTGGACAACAGACGGGTGCGTGAGGTAGTACTGGCGGTCCCGCGAATTGAGGGTGTCCAGACCTTCTCGTGGGATTTCAGCTTTGCAGTTGGCACCAGCCATACGATAAGGGCCGCGGCTATTGACACGAAGGGCAATGAGGGCCGGGCCGAGATTATCGTTCGCCTGCAGAGCATTACCACAGAACAGCCCGATCAGATTCCGCCGGTGGTCAACATCTATTACCCGGCCCAAGGCGCCGAGGTCAGCGGTGAGATCGAGCTGAAGGCAAACGCGACTGATAATGTCGGCGTTAACGCAGTTTTCTTCTACGTGGATGGCAAGCTGCACACGATGATTATGAACGCGCCGCCATTCGTGACCAAGTGGGATACAACGCGGGGCACTGATGGGCCCCACCTGCTCAGGGCCAGTGCCTGGGACGAGGCGGACAACCAGGCGAATTCGGCTGAGGTCACGGTGATCGTGAACAACCGGGCGCGGACCAGCGTACAGCTTGCCGCAAGTACGCCCGCCGTCACCCCGGGGCCGACACCTGATGATGCGCCCGCTGTTGTGAGCCCAAGCGCCGCGCGGGTGCCAGAGCCCGCGGCGACGGAGTCGGTGGTGCAACAGACCTTCGGGTCGCCGGAAACTGCCGGAGGCTCGGCTGCTGCTGCGGCGACGCAGGCGGATGAGGTAAAGGTTGCCGCTTTGCCCTACAGCCGGTACGAACCAGGGCGCAGCCGCACGAGCCAGCCGGCGCGGACAGTGGTGGCATCGCCGCCGGCTGCGCAACTGGCTGCTGTGACTCCCGCCCCGGCGTCGCCCAAGCCGGGCTTGGTCCGGCTGTCCTCAGCGCTGACCGCCAAGGAAGCGGTGGCAGGTGGCGAGTCGCCGGTTGTTAGCAAGTCGGTTCCTGCCCGGTATGCAATGGCTGCAGCGTCGCGCAATACGATGCCGGCGACTGTGAGCGCAGCGCCGATCGCGCCACCAGCGGTGACGCAATCCGGTGCCGGCGAGTTGCCTGCCGGACCAAGCGGCGCGGCCACACCGATGCCACCAGCTTGGCGCGCGGAGTCGGCCGGCCGGGTGACGACGCCAGGACGGGCCGCGCAGGAGCTTGGGCTGGCGCCAGCGGTAGCGGCGAGGACGGCGTGGGCGACGACGGAGGGCGCGGAACCTATGATCGCTGCCGAGTCGCTGGCTTGTCGCTACGCAATGACGGTAGGAGCACGCAATACGATGCCAGCCTCCGCTGCCATAGCCTGGGAGGCGCCGGCCTTTGCCGGGTTGGTCGCGCCGGCGCAGGCAGGAGAAGCCATCGAGTACCAAGTGGCGATGCTGCCGCGTGCCATGGGAGCCGACCTGGCGCATCCCGGGCGCGTGGGCAAGCCTGCAACCGATCTCTATCTGCCCGCCGAGGTCGAGGCGCTGCGGGACATTGCAGTAGTGTTTGACGGGGAGTTGCTCGACCTGCGGGCAGCGCCGGAGGTAAAGGCCGAGATCTCCATAGGCCCGCTCCGCGAGATATTCGAGCAGACCGATGGCACCCTGTACTGGTTCCCGGTGAAGAAGCAGGTCCGGGCGGTCAACAAGGACGTTGACATTCACTTGCAGATCGGTGACCCGGTGGTGACGGTAAATGACCAGGCCCAGGAGTTGGTCCTGGCTCCCTACATAAAGTGCGGGCGGACTATGGTGCCGCTCCAGTTCCTGGCTGATACTCTGGATGTGGCGATCCGCTACAATCCAGCCACCGGCCAACTCGTCATTAGCAGCAACCAGTTCTAAACCTTTATGGCGATGCTTCTCAGTACCGTGTGCGAGGCAGCCCCGACTGGGTATCTCTGGGGCTGCCTTCGGTTATGGGGCAGCGGGATGGCTATAGCGAAGGGATGTCTATCCATATGCCGGACCGGCAAATAATGCTTCTTGGCACACAGCGGATAAATGATGCCGGCCACCTGGAGATCGGCGGCTGCGATGCGGTGGACCTGGTCGCGGAGTTTGGCACGCCCCTGTATGTCATAGACGAGGCTGATCTGCACGAGCGGTGTCGCGAGTACCGGGAGAGCTTCGCCCAGCGATCGCCCCAGGTCAAGATCTGCTTCGCCGGCAAGGCGTTGCTTACCACGGCGATCTGCCGCCTTGTCGAGCGGGAGGGGCTGAATCTGGAGTTGTGCAGTGCCGGCGAACTGTATACCGCCCAGCAGGCTGGCTTCCCGCCCGAGCGGATGCTGCTGCATGGCAACTTCAAGCTCGACGAGGAACTGGAGATGGCGGTGGATATGGGAGTGTCCGGGGTCGTTGTGGATAGCCTCTCGGAGTTGCGCCGGCTGGCTGAGGTAGCCCAGCGCCGGCAGCAGAGAGTGGATATCTGCCTGCGGGTGGTGCCCGGCATCAAGCCGCAGACCCACAGCTACATCCAGACTGGCCAGGTTGACACCAAGTTCGGCCTGCATATCAGCACCGGCGCGGCGACCGAGGGTGTGCGCCTTGCCCAGGAGCTGGACGGACTGAGCCTGCGTGGGGTGCATTGTCACATCGGTTCGCAGATGTTTGAGTTAGACAGCTTTGGCCGAGCGATCGAGATAATGGTGGAGTTTATGGCGCAAGTCCGCGACGATCTCGGTGTTACGCTCGAGGAGCTTAACCTCGGCGGCGGCCTGGGCATAGCTTACACCGCCGAGGATGCGCCGCCGACCATCGCGGAGTTGGCCGACACCATCGCTGAAGCGCTGGAGCAGGCGATTGAGCGACATGGTTTCCCGATGCCGACGCTGGTCCTGGAGCCGGGCCGCTCGATAGTCGGCACGGCGGGGACAACACTGTACACAGCCGGGCCGGTCAAGGAAATCCCCGGCGTGCGCACGTATGTGGCTGTAGACGGGGGCCTGTCGGACAACCCGCGTCCCGCTCTGTATGAGGCGCAGTACACCGCCCTGGTCGCCAATCGAGCCGCTGAGCCGCGCACTATGCCAGTGCGCCTGGCCGGGCGGCACTGCGAGGCCGACACGCTTATCGAAGAAGTCGCTCTGGCTCCAGTGCAGGAAGGCGACATAATCGCGGTCTTTTCGACCGGCGCCTACAACTATTCTATGGCTTCGAACTATAATCGCTTCTCGCGGCCGGCGATGGTGCTGGTCCAGAAGGGGCAGGCCGATTTGATCGTCCGGCGCGAGAGCCTGGATGACCTGCTCCGGCAGGATGTCATGCCGGAGCGCCTGGCCTGAGGCGATGGTGCCCCTCCGACGATTTGAGCGTGCAACTGCGAGACCGTGCATACTAACGTAGCCAGTGACAACCTGTCCTCCGCAATGCAAGAACTGCTGGCCCCTGAGCAGCACGAATTGCTTCGGGAGGTGGGTCGGCTGGCGCAGAGCCGGGGCATGAGTGTCTATCTGGTGGGTGGGCCGGTGCGCGATCTGTTGCTGGGGAGGCAGCAGCTCGATCTTGACGTGGCGGTGGAGGGCGACGGGCCGCAGTTTGCGCAGGCCTGTGCCGAGATGCTGGGCGCGACGGTAACTGTGCACGAAGCCTTTATGACCGCTGTTCTGGCTCTGCCCGGCGGTCGGCGCATTGATATTGCCACGGCGCGGCGCGAGACCTATGAGCACCCGGGTGCGCTGCCCACGGTCGAGCCGGCCCCTTTAGCGGAGGACTTGGCCAGGCGGGATTTCACGATTAACGCGCTGGCCGTGGGCCTGAATCCGGAGCAATGGGGGCAGTTGCACGACCCCTTTGACGGGCGCCAGGACTTGCAGGCTGGCCTGATCAGGGTGCTGCATGACCAGAGCTTTATGGATGATCCGACGCGCCTGATTCGGGCGGTGGGCTTTGCGGTGCGGCTGGGTTTCTCGCTGGAGGAGCATACCCTGACGCTGGCGCAGGCGGCAATCGGGCGGTCAGCGCTGGATCTGCTCTCCGCGCAGCGGCGCGGCGAGGTGCTGCTGCCGCTACTGCGCGGGGAATTTGCGGCGGCGGTGTTAGCACGCATGGGTGAGCTAGGCATGCTCAAAGCGATGGGCCTGGGCAGGTCTTTGGGCGATGATGTGCAGACGCGGCTGGGTGAAGTCCCTGTGGCACTGAGGACGCTGGGATCACCCGAAACCGGGCAGCCCGCTGCCCTGGCGTACCTGGCAGTGGTCGCTGCCGATGCGGGCACCGAGGCGGAGACGCTTGCCGGTTACCTGCAGGTGGCGGCCGGGGAGCGGCGCGCTCTGAAGAGAGCGCTGAGGATGCTGGGCAATCCGCCGCCCGAGCTCAGTACGCCGGATGTCAGCCCCGCGGATCTGTATTTCGCGCTGGAGCAGGCCGACCTGGTGACCACGGCGGCCTTGTGGGCCAGGAGTGGCGCAACTGTGCGGGAGCGCATCGAACATTACTGGCTGAATCTGCGTCATATTGAGGCCGACGTGAGCGGCGATGATCTTCTCGCGGCGGGCGCGCGGCCCGGCCCGGACTTCTCGGCGGCACTGGCTCAGGCGCTGCGGGTGAAGCTGAACGATCCGGCTGCCGGACGCCAGGAGCAGCTTGAAGCAGCACTGGGCGCACTCTCTAGGGCTTCTGAGCCCACGGAGTCTGAATCACAATGATATTGCTGGATTTCATAGCCCGTCAAGATTGGGCCTCGCTAGTAGCGTGGATCGTGGCAGTGCTGGTCGCCCTCACGGTGCACGAGTTCGCCCACGCCAAGGTGGCGGACATGGCCGGGGACGGCACACCACGCGGGATGGGGCGGGTGACACTCAACCCGCTGGCTCACTATGACCCGTTCGGCACGACTATGATCCTGCTGTTGGGGATGGGGTGGGGGAAACCGGTGCAGATAAACCCGGCCAACTTCGGTCACCCCCGGCGCGATGGGGCATGGGTCTCTCTTGCTGGTGCCGGGGCAAATATCATTACCGCCGCTGTGTTCGCCATGCCTCTGCGCTTCGGGTTTGCCGGCCCTTACAGCGAAGCGCTTGCGGCGATAGTATTCCTCAACTTGATTCTGGCATTCTTCAACTTGATGCCGATATATCCGCTCGACGGTTCCCATATCTTGCAGGCAATACTACCTTACGAGAAGGCTCGCAACTACGCGATTTTCATGAGCAGGTACGGGATGATTCTCTTGATTGCGCTGATCTTTACCCGTGTCCTGTGGAGCGTGGTTGTAATTCCTTCTCGATTGCTATATCATCTATTCAGTGGCCTTGCCCCGTTCTTCTAGGCAATTCTTTCAGTCAACTATGGAGGTTGGGTTGTGTCGAAAAAAGGGCGGATACTGAGTGGGCATCGCCCCACGGGGCGGCTTCACCTGGGGCATCTGGAGGGCACTCTGCGCACTTGGGCGAGCTTGCAGGACGACTACGAGTGCTTCTTCGAAATTGCCGACTGGCACGCCCTGACCACCGACTTCGAGCAGACCGCGACGCTGCACGAGAATGTCGAGCAGGTGGCCATTGACTGGCTGGCCGCGGGCCTCGACCCGGAGCGCAGCGTGCTGTTCGTGCAGTCCGATGTCAAGGAGCATGCCGAGCTGCATCTGCTGCTTTCGATGGTCACGCCGGTGACGTGGCTGGAGCGCTGTCCGACTTACAAGGAGCAGAGGGACCAGATCGGCGAGGCCAAGACCGCCGGCTACGGCTTTTTGGGCTATCCGGTCTTGCAGGCGGCCGATATCATAATCTACAAGGCGGACACTGTGCCGATTGGCCAGGACCAGTTGCCCCATCTGGAGCTTAGCCGGGAGATCGCCCGGCGCTTCAACAATTTCTACGGTGAGGTCTTCCCCGAGCCGCAGGCCATGCTCAGCGAGTTCTCGGTGGTGCCGGGGACCGATGGCCGGAAGATGAGCAAGTCCTACGACAACACCCTGGACCTGGCGGATACGCCCGAAGAGATCACCGAGAAAGTGCGCAAGATGTTCACTGATCCGACTAAGGTGTACAAGGGCGATCCGGGCCATCCTGATGAGTGTCCCGTATTCGTCTATCACGGCATGTACAACCCGGAGCGCACCGAGCCGATAAAGGCGGCCTGTGAATCCGGCGATCTGGGCTGTGTAGACTGTAAGGCGGAGGCTACTGAGAAGCTGCTGGCGGCCCTGGCACCGATAATGGAGCGGCGAGGCGAACTAGAAGCAGACCGCGACACGGTGCGCGCCGTACTGGCCCAGGGAGCCACGCAGGCCCGTGAAGTGGCGGCCGCGACAATGGTAGAGGTCCGTGCGGCGATGAAGGTAGGCGGCTAGCCAGCAGTCTACTCGCCGCCCGGCCATTGGCGCAAACCGTGCACGGGCGTGAGACCGAATGGCGATCAACAAAGCGGTAATCCTGTGCGCCGGCGAAGGCACCCGCCTGCGGCCGTTGAGCTTCTCTCGGCCCAAGCACCTGATGCAGGTGGCGGGCCAGCCGCTGCTGGGCTGGATACTCCAGATGCTGGCCGAAGCCGGTATCACGCAAATCGGCGTGGTGACCCCGCCCGAGGCCGATGCCATCCGGGAATTCGTCGAGGACGGCAAACAGTGGGGAATGACCACTGCCTACCTGGTGCAACCCGAGCCGCTGGGCCTGGCCCACGCGCTGAACTGTGCCCGCGAGTTCCTGGGCAGCGATCCCTTCGTGATGTACCTCGGCGACAATGCTCTGGAGTTGTCGCTGGCGCGGTTCCTGGACGAATTCGAAGAAAGCCAGGCGCAGGCAGCAATCCTGGTCAAGCAAGTTGACGATCCGCGGGAATACGGCGTGGTGGAGATGGCCGGCGGGCAGGTGGTGCGGCTGGTGGAGAAGCCGCCGGAGCCGCCCAGTAATCTGGCAATTGTCGGGGTCTATGCCTTCGGGCCGGCCATCTTTGAGGCGATTGACCGGATCGTGCCCTCTTCGCGGGGGGAATACGAGATCACCGACGCCATCCAGCGGCTGCTGGAGGACGGGGGCAAGGTTATTGCTCACGAGCTGGCGGGGTTCTGGGAGGACGCTGGCTCGCCGGAGGATCTGCTGCGCATCAACCAGTTCTACCTGAATCAGTGCCGCCTGGAGGTGCATGGCGTAGTTGACCAGGCCAGCAGCATGAGCGGCGCAATCGGGGTGGAAGTGGGCACCCAGGTGACCAGTTCGCAGTTGGTGGGGCCGTGCTTGGTGGGCAAAGATTCAGTCGTCGCGAACTGCCGCATCGGCCCGGATGTGGCCATCGGCAGCAACTGTCGGATTATCAACGCGCAACTGCGCAACTGCATTGTCGAGGATGACACTCACATTAAGAACCTTCCCGGCGGCCTAGAGGACTCAGTGATCGGCTGCCAGGTACGGATAACCGGTGATGGGCGCTGCTCACGCCCGACGCGGATAGTCGTCGGCGATATGTGTCGCATCGAGGTGATCTGAGCGGGTGGCGCTATCACAGCGGCCTGGCTTCACTATGGAATCGGCTCCTGCAGGACAACTGGACCTGGACCTTTTCACGGGCTTCGCGGTCAAGATCGAGATCTTCGAAGGGCCGGTGGACCTGCTTGTCTACCTGGTTAGGCGTGAGGAGCTGGACATATCTGAGATCGCGCTGGCGCAGATCACCGGGCCGTACCTAGCGTATCTCGAGACGATGGAGGCGATAAACATCGAAGTAGCTGGCGAGTTCGTCGTGACCGCGGCGACGCTGCTGCAGATCAAGTCGCGGCGCCTGCTGCCGGCTACGGCTGTGGAGGACCTCGAAGAGGAAGAGGACGAGCTAGAGCTGGTCAGCCAGATGCAGCAGCACGCGGCCCAGTATCGGGCTTATCGGGAAGCCGCCGAGGCACTGGCAGAATCCCGGCAGTTGCGCCGACAGGTCTATGTGCGGGCGCTGGAGGGCAGCGGGGCGATGGCCAGTGGCTTCGTGCGCCTGGAGGACATCTCGATATTTGACCTGGTCGGGGCGGTGCGCGAACTCCTCGAGCATGCAGAGGAGGAGACCGCGCACACCGTGCAGCGACCGGCGGTCACCCTGGCCGAGCGGATCGAAGACATCCTGTTCCAACTCCGGGCGGCCGGCGACCAACCCCTGAGCTTTGTGGAACTGGTTGGTACACCCGTTACCCGTCAGTTCATCGTTATGAGCTTCCTGGCGCTGTTAGAGTTAATGCGCCGGCGGCGAGTCCAAGTACGGCAGGATAAGCCACGCGCGGATATAGTCATTCAACTTGTGTCCGAGTCGGCGCTTGCCACCGAGGCGGCGGCTCAGCAAAGTTAGCTGTACTGCTGCGACCGAATTACTATTCCCGGTAGAGATGAAGGGATTGACCTTGCCGGATTTGTGTGCGGCAATTGAGAGCTTGCTGTTTGTGAGTGAGGAACCGGTCAGTGGTGAGCGCTTGGCCGGGATTCTCGAGGTGTCGGGCGAGCGCATCACGGAACTCATTGGCGAGCTGCGCAACCGGCTCGAGGGCCGGGGGCTGTGCCTCGTCGAACTGGCCGGGGGCTACAGTCTGGCCACCCGCCCCGAGTATGCCCAGTTCGTCGAGCGATTCCTGGAGCCAGAGCCAGAGCGGTTGTCGCTGCCCGCTGTGGAGACGGTGGCCATCATCGCCTATCGTCAGCCGGTTACCCGGCCGGAGATTGATCAGTTGCGCGGGGTGAATTCCAGCGGTGTTGTCAATACGCTGATGGAGAAGGGTCTGGTGGAGGTCGCCGGTCGCAAGAACGCGCCCGGGCGGCCGTTCTTGCTCAAAACGACGCGCCATTTTCTGGCGAGCTTCGGCCTGCGCGATCTGGACGAGCTGCCTCGGTTGGCCGAACTTGAGGGCCGGCAGCTCGCGCAGGAACTGGTCCCAGCGAGGACTGAGCCCGCCGCTACGGGGCAGGCGGCAGGGGCGTCGGGGGAGGAAGACCCGCCATCGCCAGCAAACGAGGCCGAACAAGCCCGGTAATTGTGGCGGGGGTCGGGGCTGGTGCTACGGCTCTGGCCGCGGTGTTGCTGTGGCTAGACTGGCTGCCGCTGGGTGTGGCCGGCCAGTGGGTTTGGCTGCGGCGGGGGGTAGCTCTGCCGGTGGGCCTGGGTGCCGCCGTTGCGGTAGGGGCAGTGCTGGTGGCGGCGGTGATCGTCTTCCGGTCGCTGGGAGCGGGGCGCATCCCCAGCCGGTCCACTGCTGCTCTGCTGCTACTGGCGATATTGTGTGCCGGCACGGTTGCACTCCTCGGGGTTGCTGCGGAGGATTCCCAGTTCGGGGTGACCGGGCCGCTGGCAGTAATGAGTGACGTCTCGATGGGCTATTACACTCAGGCTCTCTCGCTGAGCAGCGTCAGTGATGCCTTCTCCTATTACCTGGCCCGAGCCGCTAACCCTGATCTTCCCGACCGCGTGCGCACGCACCCGCCCGGGCCGATTGTGTTCTTCTACCTGCTGCACAGGTCGCTGGGAGGAATGCCGCGACTGCTGGAAAGAGCCGAGGCCGCGGTCGCGACCAAGTATGGCGTCACGGCTGAGGGGCTTCGCCGCAACGCTGCCAGGCTAAGTCGTATGCCTGTCAGTCAGCGCGATGCCGTGATCGCGGTGCCGGTTACCTTCATCGTAACGGTGCTCCCCGCGCTCATCGTGCTGCCGGCTTACGGCCTCGGCGCAGTTCTCTTCGACCGCCGGACGGGCTTGATTCTGGCCCTGCTGGCGGTCAGCTTGCCTTCGTTGTTGCACTTCGCCCCCAGCATTGACGGAATCGGCGCTTTCCTGGCGCTGGGGTTTGTCTGGCTGTGGCTGGTGGCGTTGCGGCGCGGTCAGGTGTGGCTGTATGTGCTTGCAGCACTGGGCGCTAGCGTGATGCTGCTGTGGAGCTTTGGCTTCGCGATTCTGCTCGTGGTGGCGCTGGTCGTGGCCGTGCCGGTCTGGGGGCAGGCCTATCCCGATGAACTCAGCCGCCATTTGCGGGGAGTGGTCTGGGCGATTGTGACTCTCGGCGTGGTGCACGAGGCGCTCTACCTTTGGTCGGGATACAACTTGCTCGGCGCGCTGCCCACCTCCCTGGCCGTGCACCGGCAGATCCTGGCTGCGGCCGGGCGCAGTTACTGGGCGTGGCTGCCGATGAATCTGTACGACTTCGTGCTGTTTATGGGACCGGCCCTGGCGATGAGTTCGGCAGCCGCAGTCGCCTCTGGACTAGCGGGCCGCCGTTGGCCCGCCCTGCCGCAAGGCCTGGTCGTCGGAGTGCTGATCATGCTGGCAGTGCTGCTGATTTCCGGCTCGACGCGCGCTGAAGTGGGGCGCATCTGGCTCTTCTTGATGCCGCTCGTGGCCGTGCCTGCTGCCGCCTATCTCGCCGCGTTGTCCAGGGGTCGGCTTCTGGCACTGGGCACGGGGTTGGTCGTGCTGCAAGTCTTGTTTGCCGTGGCGCTGCACGCCACGCTGGTGCCCGTTTCCCCATTCTGAGAGCTTCAGCCGAAAGGTCGCGGCTGACGAGTGAGGATACGGTCGCCAAAGCAGAAGTACAGGGTCAGCAGCGCAAAAGCGAGGAACCCGAGGAGGAAACGCGGCTCGTTGGCGGCAAATAGCCCCCGATGCTGCGGGCTAAGCAGGCCCTCGATCAGGGCCGCGACGATGAAGACAGGGACGGTACCCACGGCCAGCTTCACCGCCTTGAGCGCGGCAATGCGCAGGGCATCACGGCGGAGCCTATCACCGGGACTGACCAGCGCGTGCCCCATCATCAGGCCGGCACCGCCGGCGATGAGAATGGCTGGTATCTCGATGGCCCCGTGAGGGATGACAACCGCCACGAGGTCCACCAGGCGGTCATAGTGCGCGCCGATGCCCAGGAACGCCCCTAGCAGCAAGCCATTCATGACCAGGACATACAGCGTGCCCAGGCCCAGGGTCACGCCGACCGCAAAGGCTTTCAGGGCGACTTGGATATTGTTGCTCATGAGCAGAGCCGAGAAATTGGCGCCGCCCAGCGCCTGTGCGGTCTCAGCGAAATACTCACCCGCGGGCTGCTCCGAGGTGGCGAACTCTTCGACCGCGCCCGAAAAGGAGTCACCGAGGAGCGCCTGTGACCAGCGTGGATCTGCGCGGACGAGCAGGTAAGCCAGAGTAGCCGCGACGAGGGTCACAGCGGCAGCCACGGCTACGTAGCGCCAGTGTGCCTGGAAGGTGCGGGGGATGTCCACGCCGAATAGATAGCCCAAGCGAAGGCGTGGTTGGCTGTGCTGCCCGTAGATGATGGCGTGGGCGCGCCCGACGAGCTGATTGAGGTAGGCGATGAGCTGGCTGTCGCGGTTGAGGCTGCGGGCGCGGGCCAGGGCGGCGGTGGCCTGTCGGTACAGCGCGCCGAGCTCGTCGAGTTGGTCGGCGCCTAGGCTTGCCAGGCCCCGGCGCTGGGCCTGGTTGACCAGTTCTGTGAGTTGCTCCCACCGTTCGCTTCGGTTTTGCATAGTCATCACGCAGCCGTCGGCAACGCTCTGGTCTATTATACCATTTCTTGCGGGATGGATATACATTAGATGGAACAGGACCGCGTGATCATCGAAACACCCGAGCATGTTGAGTTCAGCTACGAGCTGGCCGGGCTGGGCTCGCGCTTTCTGGCGCTGTTTGTGGATCACCTCTTCCTGATGGTGGGTATCTTTCTGTTGGCCGTGGCCGTGGAATTCATAGATAGCTATGTCGGGCCGCTATTTGGCCGTGGTGGTGAGTTAGCGGGGATCCCGATCACGGCGCTGATCATTATCTTCTCGGCGGTGCTGATCTACCTGGCGTACTTCACAATCTTTGAAGCGGCCTGGGATGGCCAGACCCTGGGCAAGCGGATGGCGGGGCTGCGTGTCATCAAGGTCGGCGGCGGACCCATCGGGCTGATCGAGTCGCTGACCCGCAACATCCTCCGCCTCGTTGACATGCTGCCGGCGCTTTACTTGGCCGGGGGCATCTTCGTCTTCTTTACGCGCGGCTGTCAGCGCATTGGCGACCTAGCGGCCGGAACTATCGTGGTCAAGGAGCGACTGTGGGAGTACCCGGGGCAGAAGGATGAACACGCCCCCGACAGGGCCGAGATGGACGTATCGGGGGCAGAGGCTGACGACGTGGTGCGTCGAGCCCGCGGCTACGTCGGCTTACTCAGTGGGGAACAGATCGAGACGATTCGGCGGTTCCTGGAGCGTCGCGACGAGCTTGCGCCTGAAACACGCGCCCAGCTCGCGGCGAGAATCGCCGCCCCTCTTCGCCACCAGCTTGCTGATGTAATCGCTGACGAAAGCCCGGAACGCCTGCTGGAGATAATCTACCAGGCGCACCTGGAGCATCAGCAGGACTTCTAGGGCGGTTACGTTTCGGCCAGGTGCGTAGGCGTTGTGGCGCCCAGCTCCCGGCGACGCGGCGCGACCGCAAAGATGTAGATGATTGGCAGGATCCCCACCGTGTTGAAAATGAGCAGCGCTATGTACCAGACCAGTTGATCCCGCCGCGCTGCGTACCAGAGCGCGATAGCTTTCCAGACGATCTCCCAGGCAGTCAGCGACGCTATCACAATCCACAAGAGCATTGACCAACCTACAGCAAGAGATGGTTGCATTTCCATTTGCTCAACTCTCCTCTCAGAACCCCGCGTAAGCGATCTAGGTATCTGCCTTGTCTTTGTCAATCTTCCAACGGTCGTGCAGCCAGAGCCACTGTTCCGGATGCGCCGTGATCTGCTCTGCGATTATTCGGTTTATCTTCTCGGTTAGGACTCTTACGTCCTCGTTGCGCTCGCCGGTGATGGTGACCTCGAGCGCGGGGAACACCTGGGTTTCCAAGCTGCCGTCGGGCCGGCGCGTAGTAAAAAAGGGGACAATCGCACAGCCGGTACGCAGGGCCAAAACGGCTGGCCCAGTGGCTGTGAGAGTCGTCCGGCCCAAGAAATCAACTAGAATACCTCCCCGCGCGGCGTACTGGTCCGGTAGGATGCCCAGGGCCTTGTTGCTGCGCAGGGCCTGGAGCATCGCCCGAAGGTCCTCGCGGCCGATGACGGTCATGTTCTGCCGCGTGCGGGCCTGGTTAATCAGGCCCGCGGTTACCACCTCGGTGGCGTCGCGGGCGATTACCACCATGGGATAGCCCTCGGCGGTGATCCGTGCCCCGCCCAGTTCCCAGTTGCCCAAATGAGCCGAGAGCATCATTACTCCCTTGCCGCGTTGCTGCGCAGCGCAGATGTGCTCGGCGCCGTGCAGGGAGACCAGCCTTTTGCCCTCGCCGGGGCTGATGTACCGCATCTTGAGC
>SDBU01005432.1_pt1 | contig 15266 bp, 13 predicted proteins | sample 2277071 | NCBI WGS metagenome assembly SDBU01 (sample SAMN10397929, study PRJNA504765) | marine sediment metagenome | isolation source: marine sediment core GS08_GC12, 126 cmbsf | place: Arctic Ocean: Gakkel Ridge, Loki's castle | collected 2008
GCTGCCCAGGAGGAAGCCCGCGCTTACATCGCCGAAAGGTTTGGCGCTAAATACAGGCCGGCCAAACCTCGCCGCTACAAAACCAAAGCCAAGGGCGCACAAGAGGCCCACGAAGCCATCCGGCCCACCTCGGTGCATCGCGAGCCCAAAGCCATAAAACAGTATCTCTCGCGCGACCAGTATCGCCTCTACGATCTCATCTGGAAGCGCTTCCTGGCCAGCCAGATGTCCACGGCCATCTTCGATACCGTCTCCGTGGACATCGTGGCCAGTTCCGAGTTGCAGGCGCCTGATGACGAGACAAAAGTGGCCGATGCCAGTGAAGTGCACTGGCGTCACCCGTCCCTCGCCACCCCAGACTATCTCTTCCGAGCCACGGGGTCCAGCATCCGATTCCGGGGCTTCTTGATCGTCTACGAAGAGGCCAGGGACGAGGATGAGGCTCCTGAGGAGGGCGAAGGCAAGATTCTGCCGCCGCTTTCCCAGGGTGAGATTTTGGACCTCTTGCGGCTCTTGCCAGAGCAGCATTTCACCAAGCCGCCGCCGCGCTACAGCGAGGCCACCCTGGTCAGAACCTTGGAGGAGTACGGCATTGGCCGGCCCAGCACCTACGCGCCCATCATCTCCATCATCCAAACGCGGGGTTACGTGGGTCGTGAGGCTAGACGCCTGTTCCCTACCGAGCTGGGCTTTATCGTCAACGATATCTTGGTGAAGCACTTCCCAGACATCATAAACGTGGATTTCACTGCTCGTATGGAGGCTGACCTGGACCTCATCGCCTCAGGTGAGCGGGAATGGGTGCCAATGTTGCAGCAATTCTACGGTCCCTTCGATGAGGCGGTGAAGCGAGCCGCGCTCACCATGGAAAAAGTGGACCTCGGCGAGCAATCCACTGGCGAGATGTGTGAGAAGTGCGGCCATCCCATGGTCGTCAGGTTCGGCCGCTACGGCAAGTTCATCGCCTGCAGCAATTACCCAGAGTGCCGCAACACCAAGCCCTATCAGATCAAGACCGGCGTGGCCTGCCCGGAGTGCGGCGGCGACCTGGTGGAGAAGCGGACGCGCAGGAAGCGGGTCTTCTACGGCTGCTCCAACTATCCTGAATGCGAATTCGCCACCTGGAAACGCCCCTTGCCCCAGCCTTGCCCCAATTGCGGCGGCCTGTTGACTGCTGCTGGCAAGGATAGGGCCAAGTGTGTTAAATGCGAAGAGGTGGTGGAATTGGCCCTGCTGGAGGAGACGGAGCTGGTGGGGGCGGACTGAGAACCTGGCTGATCGTGGCTGAGCGAATCTAGATTCAAGGAGTCCACGGCGGGCAAGGAATCGTCGTTTTTGGCAGCGCAGCGGGCCATCTCCAGCGATACCCAGGACAACACCTTCGCGAGGTCTTCCGCCCTTGCCTTCAAAGGCCCAAAGGGCATTATCCCCCTCGATTGTGCCGCTAGCCCCTACCAGAAGCTTCTCAAGGCTGGACTGAACCCCGAACGTTTGATGGGCATCATCCTCACCTATGCCCATCCCGACCACATCTACGGCCTCCCCTCCTTGATATACCACCTCATAATGACCAGGCGTACAGTTCCCCTGATGGAGTGGCAGAATGAGAAACCAGCGTGTGAAGGCGCTGTCAATCAGCCGACCGGTTTTCGACATGATGAAGAGAGAGTACCTGGCCGGCCGGGTGCTCGCCAATTACCGCCGGGCTTGCAACCTGCTGACCTCCGAGGGGGCGATAATCGCTCTGGTTGGCCCAGCGATCGGCAACGGCCCTCTGAACATTGTGATCGAGGAGACCAGGGTTCTTGAGCACGTGAAGCCTGGGTTGCTAGCAGTCTTTTCCGATGCCCAATTTATTTTGGGCGATTCGCTAGTTGTCTCGTTAGATGGGGCTCAGTTGTGGAGGCCCGAAGTGGATTGGGGGCGTTTGGCAACTCAACCAAGAAGGCTGGAACGCAACTTGGCCGCGCTGTGCAGTTGGCTATCACAAAATGACATTTCACAATCTGCTCCCGCTGGATTGCCAGATCCAGCGGCTTGGCGGCGGATTTGGCAATCCGCTGCGAGCACCTGTGATCTACTGAGTCTAGTTTTAGATGAAAAGAAAGGGCCCAGGGCGCGTGAGGATGGAACTCGTTCGCCACAGAACCGGGCCTTCTTGACAATGGCGCGGGCGGCGATCAAAGGGCTGATGCAATCGCTGCAAGATGGCGACCGGTCGGGCATCCGTGAAAACGCGGCGCTGCTGGCCGGTCTGGGGCCGGGCTTGACGCCGGCCGGGGATGACTACTTGGTGGGACTTATGGCCGGGCTTCGGCTCTGGCCGGCCCCGCTAGAGAATAGCGGATTATCGCCCGAGGAGGCTTGCCCAATCATCCTCGAAGCGACAGAGGGCAGGACCACCCTCCTCAGCAGGGCCTTCCTGCACAGCGCCAAGGAGGGCCTGTTCGGAGAAAACTGGCACGGGTTACTGACAGAACTAGCGAGAGGGGAAACCATAGGAATACAGCGGGCAGCCGGGCGTATCTTGTCCTCAGGAGCCACATCGGGAGCCGATGCCCTGGCTGGGTTCCTGAGTCCGTATCTCTGGCATCGTAGTGGCGACTTCAGTCGCGCTAATCCGAGAGACAGCCGAGTTCGCGTTGGAGGAGTGGTACCTGTACAGCGGGCAACTGGAAGACTTCTACGACGAAGGTGATTGGGAGGAATTCGACGAGGATGAGGATTGATAAGATGCCTGGCATCGGGGACAAAAATAGGTCCCCCGCCCACCTACTTTGATCCTCTCGATGGGCGTCGCGCAGGCGAAACAGGGCTTCCCCTTACGTCCTTTGACCTGAAATGTCTCCTGATAGAAGCCCTCGCTCCCGTCCAGGTGCAGGAAGGCCATCTCCGACGAGCCACCCAGCTCCAGCCCTCGCTGCAGCTCCGCCACGATGCTGGCGTGCAATCGCTCCACCTCCTCCTCGCTTAGCTCCGAAGCGCGGCGCCGGGGATGCAGCCTCGCTCGGAAGAGGATCTCGTCGCTGTAGACATTGCCCAGGCCAGCGATGACAGCCTGATTCATCAGGGTGGTCTTGATCATTCCCCGCTTCCTGGCCAGAAGCCGCTGCAAGAGATCAACAGTAAAGCTCTCATCCAGGGGATCAACGCCCAGTTTGGCTATGGGCGGCCAGTTGTCCACCTCGGCTGTGGGCAGCCAGTGGACGTATTTGAGCCTTACCTGGCCCAAAGTTAGGCGGGCTCCGTCAGCGAACTTCAGCTCCAGGCAAACGTCGCGGGGCTGGCCGGCGAAGGGCGGCGAGAGGAGCAGTTGGCCCACCATCATCAGGTGGATGATCAGCGAGCGGCCGCCCTCGAAATCGAGCACCAGCGTCTTGCCCCGCCGCCGCACCCCTACGATGGCTCTACCCTCCACGGCTTCCCTGAGTTGGACGATGGGGAACTGGCCCTCTGTCTTCTCAAAAACGCCACCCCCTTCCACCCTCCGCCCGACGACCTCGCGTCTTAGCTCCTCTTTTAGTATCTCTACCTCAGGCAGCTCAGGCATTTTGTCAACCTCGGTGGATCTAAAATTGCTCTGAGGGGATTGCCAATCCCCGCTTTGGGCCTGGATCTGGCGATCCGGGCCGAGCAAAAAAAGAGTTGGCTGCGGCTACACCGCGCTAAGGATCTGCTGCTCGACTTCCCTGGCCAACTTCTTCCCCAGGCTCGGGATGCTCTCCAACCCCTTCACCCCCATCCGCTCGTAGATCAGGCGCACGTCCTGTTCCAGCTCGTCCAGAGCCCAGGCGGCCTTGCGATAAGCCCAAATCCTGTAGCCCTGAGCATCCGCTAGTTCCAGCCGATAGGTCTTGATGGCCAGGTGCTCAGCGATGCGCTTGTTCACCGCCCTCTTTTCACCAGGGATGATGGGGCGCGGCATCCGGTCGCTGATGCCATACTTCTCGCACAGTTCTGCCACCCTGCGCCCCAGTCGGTTCCAGTAGCTCCGAGGCGGGCCGTAACTGCCTGGGGGATAGAGTTGCTCGTAGACAGGTATCTTCTCCGGACAGATGCGCGCCAACTGTCTAATGAAATAAGCTTTCTGCTTGTCGGAGAGGGTCAGCCCGCCGGCCAGGACGAAGGAGCCGCCGTGGTCGCGAGTCCAGCGCACCACCGCTTCCAGGTTCCCGTCGTCATCGTAGATGCCGGGGAGGATGGGCATGAAGGATGTGCCAGTGAGGATGCCCGCCTTGGCGAACTGCTCCATGGCCTCGAAGCGGCGCGGCGGCATGGGCACGGCAGGCTCAAAACCTTTGAGGTGCTCGTAATGGGGGGATTCGGGGGTGGCAATAATGCTGAAGCTGACCACGGCCCGCGCCCTGTCGTTGATGGCCGTGATCAGCTCCAAATCTTGCAGCACGTTATGGGACTTCTCCAGCACGAAGACGGGGAAGCCCAGGTCGAGGCAGACCTGGAGCATCTGGCGCGAGAGGCGATGCTGCCACTCGGCGGGCTGGTAGTCTCCCAGACCGACGACGCCCACTGGCACCTTCGAGAGCTCTTTGCGCAAGAGCTGCGGCGCGTTGATCTTCACCTTGATCAGCCGGGCAAAATCATCGGGATCAGGGTAGGGGCAGTACTTGCTCTCGCGCCAGTAGCAATACTCGCAGCCGTGCTGACAGCCTATGTAGGGATGGGCGGTATAGCGCGTCCAGAACCAGTGATCGGGGCGTTTGTGCTTGTTCAGGATGCGCTTGGGCCTGTAGACTTTACATTCGACAGCCACGGTCTCTAGCCCAGGCTACTTCTGAGATCATCGTGGCCGAGTCGGCTCCAGCCAGTTGTCTGCCGCCCAGCCGATGAATTCGTCCTCGTCCTCCAGCCGCCACCAGGTGTAACCATCGGCCTCCTCAGGGCCCTCCAGTACTTCGAGAATCGTCCCGTCTTTGACTATGGTGAGGCGAGCATAGTTCAGCCCAGGACCGGAGCGATAGCTCAGTTCATCGGCTTCGGCGCCGACCACCTTCACGTAGCCGCCGACCTTGATCTCGGTGGGGACGCTTGGAGTAGGCGTAGGCTTGGGAGTGGAAGTGGCAGTGGGGAGCGTGGGCACCGTCGGCAGAGCGGGGGTGGCGGTAGGTGTGATCTCCACAGTCGGCTGGGTTGGCGGCGTGAAGGGGTTCCAAAGAGTGATGAACACAGCCAATATCAACAGCAGAATGACCGCCAGAGGCCAAAGGGGCAACCTGCGCCGACCCTTCGCTCGCGTCTGCCGCTGAACTTCCTCTTCGTAATAATCGTCTTGGGTGTTGAAGTCAGACATTTTGATGCTCCTTTCTCTGTTTATTCTTGTCCTCCATCAGCACATTGGCGGAAGACCTCGCTTAGGAAGACTGACTGAGCTAACATGACAAATTAGTGGCTAGGCAGTGCCCAGGGGGAGGCGATCGCTGCGTCGGCGGAGGGCCTTGATGCCGGCTAGGATGTTGGCCTCCGACTTGGCGCCCAATCCCGGCAGATCCCTGATCTTGCCCTCCTGGGCTGCTCGTTCCACATCGGCCACGCTCGTCAACCCCAACCTCTCGCAGAGCAGCTTTGCCGTCCTGGGGCCTACGTTGGGAATGGTCAACATATCCACTACCCCCGGCGGGATCTCTTCTTTCAGCCCCTCGTAATACTCTAATCGCCCCGTGCGCAACAACTCATTGAGCTTCTTGGCCAGGGCCTCACCGACGCCGGGTATCTCCCTGAGTTTACCAGCCTGCCAAACATCGTTGACATCTCGCCCCAGGTTGAGGATGTTATCCGCTGCCCGCCGGTACGCCACGGCCTTGTAGATGATCTCGCCCTTTATCTCCAGCAGGTCAGCGATGTCGTAGAGTATATCGGCCACCTGGCGATTGTTCATCGTCCTTTTCCCCACTACTCGCAGCAGGTACTCTCACAGCGAATCCACTCAATTATACCAGTTTTTGCTCAACTTGACAACAATAGGCCAGGAGGGTTTTCGAAGCAGAGTAGGGCGGGGGAAACACGGTCGAATCGTCAACGTGGAACTCATTTTACATGCTGAAGTTTAGGCTCTAGCACCCGTCCCCGGGTGCGTTTGTGGCAGCCCGAGGCCTGTCCTGAGCCTGTCGAAGGGACGGGCCTTGGAGCCTATATTAAAATTCCAGTTACGTGAACGAACACGACTTTTTGCCACGATGTGGCATTTGTGTTATACTGCTGGCGATCTTTCGTGGAGAGGAAAGTGCCGATGCGAACAGACGGATCAGCAAGACTAAAGCTAGAGCGCGTATTGCGGCTCGACTTCGCCTTGCGCCTGGTTTGGCAAAGCGCGCCAGGCTGGACAATAGCCAGCCTGGCGCTTCTGATTGTGCAAGGCGCGCTGCCGCTGGCGTCGCTCTATCTCATGAAGCTGACGGTGGACGCGGTAACAGCCGCCCTGGAGGCTCCCGACAAAGGGGCCGCCTTCGAGCAGGTGGCGCTGCTCATCGGCATCACGGGCGGGGTGGCCCTGGTCAGTGCAGTGGCCCGCTCGATAGCGGGGCTGGTTAGCGAAGCGCAGGGCCAGGTGGTCACCGATCACATGAGCGATCTTCTCCACGCCAAGTCCATTGAGATAGACCTGGAGTATTACGAGAGCGCGCAGTACTACGACAAGCTCCACCGCGCCCAGCGGGAAGCCCCCTACCGGCCCATCCGCATCGTGAATGGCCTGGTGCAGGTCGCTCAGAGCGGAATCTCCCTGCTGGCGATGGCCGGCCTGCTGTTCTCGTTCCATTGGGGCATCGCCGCCATCCTGTTCGTCGCGGCCGCTCCCGGGCTCTTCGTCCGCCTGAGATATGCTGGCCAGACGTATCGCTGGCAACGCCGAAGTACCCCCGCCGAGCGGCAAGCCTGGTATTTTCACTGGATGCTCACCGGGGACGTGCACGCCAAGGAAATCCGGCAATTTGGCTTGGGACCTTTATTCAGGCGACGTTTTCGCGACCTGCGCCAGCAGCTCCGCCGGGAGAAAATCGAAATCGCCACCAGGCGTTCTGTGGCGGAGCTGGTGAGCCAGGCTAGCGCCACCATCGCGGTATTCGGCTCGTACGCCTTCATCGCCTACCGGACGGTGCAAGGCGCCATCACCCTGGGCGATCTGGTCATGTACTACCAGGCATTTCAGCGCGGGCAGGGATTTCTGCGGGAGATGTTGGGCGGCCTGGCCGGCCTCTACGAGGACAACCTGTTTCTCTCCAACCTCTACGAGTTCTTCGAGTTGAAACCAAAGGTCGTCGAACCGTCACGTCCCAGGCCCGTTCCCCAACCCATGCAGACCGGCATCGCTTTTGACCACGTCAGTTTTCAGTACCCCACGGGCGCCAGGGAGGTGCTGAAGGACATTAGCCTGACCATTCGGCCGGGGGAAGTGGTGGCCCTGGTGGGCGAAAACGGCTCAGGCAAGACGACTCTGATCAAGCTGCTGTGCCGGCTGTATGATCCCACCAGCGGGCTCATCACCCTCGACGGCGTTGACCTGCGCCAGCTTGAGACGACCGCACTGCGGCGCGAGATCAGCGTCATCTTCCAGGACTATGCCCAGTACCATCTGACGGCGCGGGAGAACATCTGGTTTGGGAACGTTGCCCTGCCGCCCGATGAGGAACGGATAGCGGCGGCGGCGCGCCATGCCGGCGCTGACGAGGTCATAGCGGGGTTGCCCCAGGGCTACGAGACGATTTTGGGCAAGTGGTTTGAGAACGGGGAGGAGCTCAGCGTGGGCGAGTGGCAGAAGGTGGCCCTGGCCCGGGCGTTTCTACGCGACGCCCAGATCATCGTGCTCGACGAGCCGACCAGCGCTCTGGACGCCCAGGCCGAGTACGAGGTCTTCAAGAGGTTCCGCCAACTGGCCGCAGGCCGTACCGCCATCCTCATCAGCCATCGCTTCTCGACCGTCAGGATGGCCGACCGCATCTTCGTGTTAGAGGATGGAAGGATCATCGAAAGCGGCGCCCACGACGAGCTGGTTCGCCTGGGCGGAACGTACGCGCGTTTGTTCGAGACACAGGCCCAGTATTATAGGTGAAGGCTTTGTCACTGTCTCGAGACATTGAGACAACAGGTGGCGTCAGGCACGAGGAGTTCTGGAAATCGTTTGACACGGCTGAATAGCAAGGTCATTCAGCGTTCTACGGACGTACTGGCTCGTGCTGAGGAGGAATAACGATGGAGACGGAGAGAAAAGTGTCACCCTTCCGACCGATGGATGAATTCTGGAACGAACGGATGAAGGATCCGGAGTTCGTGGCCGCCCTGCAAGAGATGGAACCGGAGTTCCAAGCAGCACGGGAGGTGCTACGCCTGCGCCTGGCGCAAGGGCTGACCCAGAAAGAGTTGGTCGGCGGCCCCCCGCTTTCAATCCGCTATTGACAGTAGCCCGGTTTTTTGGTATAATGTAGTTAGCTTGAGGGAATAGCACCCACATTACAACGCAATCAACATAGCTCAACGACATCCCCCGCAAGCTGTAATTTGAGGTTTAGCCACCGGGCACTATCTGCTTTTGACGAAGGCGCAAAAGGGGGTGACATTTATGGGCATAAATTGGCCGATTACTCCTAGCCAAAGAACACGGTGAAGGGGTGGTCGGCTTTTGTTTTCCGGTTTCGTTGGGGTTTTTCCCGTTTGAGGAGTAAACCTGTGCGCTACATACTTATGCTCTATGTAAGGGTTTTTGTAGGCCTGCTAGCTGGGGGTGTGGCCTGGTGGCTCATACGCCACCTTCCTGTTAGCGAGTCCACCGCCGACAATGTGGTACCAGTTGTGACAATAGCTGTTTGGATCGCGCTGGCACATCGGGGCAAGGAGAGAAGAGCTTGTGTAGCCCTACTAGCCGGGGGTGTGGCCTTGTGGCTCATGGACTACTTTCATATTGGCGGTTCCATCGCTGCCATAGTGGCAACAGTTGTCGCCGCGGCTGCTTGGATCGCACTGACGTATCGGGGTAAGGTGAAGGTGAAGCAAGAGGGGACAGCTTCCCTGCACTACAGCCTAATCGGCGATCGCTTTAAGCAGGGACTGGCCTACCTCGACAACGGCAAATACAAGCGAGCCATGGCTTTCTTCAACCGGGCCATCGAGAGCGAACCCGAGTGTGCCGACGCCTACTTTGGCCGGGGGCTGGTCTACCATCAAGTGGAGCAATACCAAGAGGCCATAGCCGACCTCGACAGGGCTATCGAAATTGATCCTGACCATCCCTACGCCCACTTTCAGCGGGGTTTTGTCTACCACCAACTGGAGCAGTACGAGCAGGCGGTAGCGGACTTCACCAGAGCCATCGAGATCAGGCCCGACGAGTGGGCCCTCATGTTGAGGGCCGCCGCCTACAATTACCTGAGCCAAGCAGAACTGGCCCAGGCCGACTACGATCGGGTACCTGAATTCGCCCCTCGAGTACAAGTAAAGGTGATATGTGATGAGTAAGATGAATATGCAGAAACTAGAAGCAGTCGGTGCAGCCCTGCTGGCCGCTCTGGTGGGCTGTGGGATCATGCTCATGCTCCCTGGCATCAGCGATTCTACCGCCGCCGCGGTGGGGGCGGCCGCGGCCATGGCGGGCTGGAAGACGGTTATGTATCACGGCAAAGCGTAGCTGGCTCAGGCGTGAGCCAGCTATGTTAGACCTGAATGGAGGTGCGAAATGGCACAGCAACGTCAGACTCAATCGGACGATTCCTGGGGATGGATTATTCTACTTGTAATCGTGGGAGTCATCCTATGGTGGTATTGCGCAACTTACGGATGCTTCGGCATTGTCGCTCCGCCGCCCACACCGACTCCGCCACCCACTTCCACTAACACACCGGTCCCTACTAGGACACCATCCCCTACCGCTACGCGCCCCCCGAGTGGTGAACGGCCGCTGAGTGCCTATCCCTATTTGGAACTGATCCTGGATACTTCAGGCAGCATGGGTCGCGAAACATTCCGAGACTCGGGCCGCACCAAGATGGAGGCAGCCAAGGATCGTCTCAGTGAACATTTGCGTCGCCAGCCTCAAAAGATCAATCGCGGTTTACGTATCTTTGGTCGGCCTGGCCGTCCAGCCTGCAACACCGAGTTGCTGGTGCCTATCGAGCTCGACAACGCCAGCGAGATCGCTGAGGCGATGCAGGATTTGGAGCCGGAGGGATGGACTCCATTGGCCGAGGCGATCCGGGAGGCCGGTGATGACTTCAGTTCTCTGAAAGAAGGCGCCATGCGCACCATCTGGGTTATCAGCGACGGCAAACAGGAGGGTTGCGAGGCTCTGAATCCGTGCGACGTGGTTAGAGAGCTGAAAGACCTAGGCATCCGCTTCGTCATGGATGTCATTGGTCTGGATGTGGATGAGGTGACGGAAGAGCAATTGCGGTGCATTGCTTGGGAAGGCGACGGCATCTACATTCCTGTGCGCAGTGAGGATGAACTAGACGATGCCCTGTACCGGGTCTTCGAGCACATGGACCAGATTCCCCCCGCCACGGAGTCGTACAGTAGCGACTCCCTGGGCTTCTCGGTCTTCTACCCTGAGGGATGGGAGGTCAGGGAAGGGGATGACAAGGTTCAGTTTGCCAAGCCTCACGGTGACATGGAGATCACGGTCCGAGTCCGAGGGGCGGAAGGGGATGTCGCTTCTGAGTTGTCCCAGCGCCTAGATGAGTTAAGTGTGGAGTACCCCGATCTGAATCACCGCAGCTACCCTGTATCAGGGTTCATCCCTTGGGAATGGGATGTGAAAGCTGCCGATGCATACTTCACTCGACACAACATCCCGCACCGTGCGCTGATAGTAGCTATCATCCCTGACTCCAAGGTCTATTCTATCGAGATCAGTGGAAACGAGCGGACTGTTAGACTCTTTCTGGAAAGCGCTACCTTCCTGCAAATGATCAGCTCAATCCAGGTTTGGTAGTGAGGACAGAGCGGCTAAGGCCATGAGATCGACAGGGGTGTTTGGACTAAGCATGGGGACTCAGTGCCTACGCATGATCCATGGACATAGCTGTGCGTGAAGGCTTTCGGTGCTGCCGTCATGTCCATAGTAGGCTAGCCCATGCCCATGCACCACTAGCGTAGCTGGCTCAAGCTTGAGCTGGCCAAGTTTGACCTGAGCAAAAGAGGGGAGGGACAATGAATTTGAGTGCCAACATGTAAGGGAGAAACTATCTGAAATCAGTCTGTTGCACAAGAAAGGAGTTGTGAGATGAAAAGAATCATCTCTTTAACGCTAGTCCTCTCGCTGTTGACTGGAGTCGCAAGTGGGTGTCAGCCCGCCGCCCAGCCCACCGCAACTCCTCCTCATGCTGTAGAAAAACCCCCAGAGCCCGACGAAGCAGAAGAATGGGAGGTTTCAGGGCCGGAGGAAGAGGTAGGAGCCAGGAAGATAGAACCCATGGAAGAGGGGGAACCCTGGACAGAGGTAGTCACTGAGGAGATAGAACCTCCGGAGTCGGAACCCCTCGAACCGCACCCTGCGGTTTTGGAAGCGAGTCCTTACGCTGTTAAACTTGATCTAAGGGACCCCGGCAGCTTCGTGGCGCTGATCTTCGACGATGAGCAGCCTGAGGAATGGTTCCTCTATGACGCTGAGTTGGAGGCGGCTGGCGCTACGGACTACGCCAGTGAGACGTTTATCTACGACTACCAAGAAGAACTGGCCATGTACCTGCAGGCCAGACTTGATGAGCTTGGCGGATTGCCTTGGCCTGACGAGCCCATGGCCGTCGTGGTCATCTCTCTGCAATACCCGAATTGGATCCGCATTGACGGACTGACACAGGCAGGTGAAGCGCGAGAGCTTGAACTGCGGGCTGACTTCCCCCAACCGACAGCGTTTGGGATGGAGTGGACCTTGGTCCAAGCGCATTTTGGCTTCACGGCCGATACCGTCACAGACTCCGGAATCACACCCAAGTTCGCCATCTTCAGTGGCTCTTACGATCCGCCTCCTCCCGATGAACTCCCCTACCCGGCTCCTCTTTTTGAGAGCGATGTTGAGACAGTGCGGCTGCGTTTAGAGCTGCCTTATCGACCTATAGAGCAGGCCAGTGGGGCGCATCTGCTGGCCTCTCCCCTGCCTGCGGTAGTAACCGTCCCTTTGGTGATCACAGTGGTGAAGGGAGTGATCTATGCCGGTGGTGCCCTGGTCACCATAGTTACCATCGTTAGTTGGAGTAGAGACAAAACTGTGCCACAGTTCGACGAGATCGAGTGGGCAGGCTGGTCACGCCAAAGGAAACGGCTCTTCGTGAAAGCAACCGATAATAAGAGCATGGGGTCTATCAAGTTCGACTTTCGTGCTGGGGGAGACTCCATCACAATCACCCGGGCCAACGCGACAACTGTAAGACATCATGGAAATGGACATGGCGGCAGTGGGGAGAGGTACATCTGGTACAAGTTTTATATAGATGCTGTCCCTAAGGGTGCCCCGATTAATCTAACCGTGACGGATAGCGCAGGGAATCAGATAAGGGTCATCCTCACCACGCCGGATCTAATTCCCCCGACTTTCACCGAATGGAAACTGCCATATAAAGAAGACGGCAAGACTTATCTGAAGGTGTTTGCCAAGGACGAAACCGCGATGAAGCAGATCATTATCACCTACGCAGATGGGAATCCACAGGTAATAAAGGAAGGTTCCACTAAAGGCGTCGAGGACGAGGATGGCAGCAAAGAAGGCATGGAGATAAAGACCGAAATAACTACCAAGACGAAGGTAGGGGAAAAGATCGTGGTGGTCGCTCAAGATACGAGCAATAATATCGGCAAGATAACCCTCACCCGCACAAAGTAGGCGGCTCGTTGCACCTTATCACTTTACACTCGTATCGGACGATGTCTACAAGGCTCAGTTCATAGTGTGTGCAACGCAAAAGAGCTCTCCTGACGTAGGGCGCACAGTGTATGAGTTGATGTCGGCTGACGTCACCCCCGATGACAAGCGCGAGCCTTATGGAGAGCTGTGCGCCGGGGCGCACGCCAATGTGCCCAATGGAGTCTATCTGAACAGGCGGTATAAGCAATCTCGCTGCGCAGGCCGCCAGGCACCTTGCGAGGCGGCAGCTAGTCTCTGCCTTCCCAGGTGCATAGGGTGCGCCCGGGATCATCGCGTCGACCTCCGTCGGTGTTACTAAACAGGCGCGGGCTTTTCTCAAAGCCCGTGTCTGGTGTTTTTAGGTTAGTTGCTGCCGATAAGTAGAGTGGAACTGGAGGCCGTTCGGCGTACTTCTAGGTTGTTGAGTACATGTTTTTGGGCAGTACGAAGGTGAACTTGTTGCCCCTTCCCAGCTCCGACTCTACCCAAATCCTGCCCCTGTAGGTGTCCATGATGCGCTTGACGATGGATAGCCCCAGCCCCCTCCCCCGCCTCTCCACCGCCTTGGCGTTCCCGACCGATAGAACTCCTCGAAGACGTGGGAAAAGCCCTTGAGGGCGATGCCGCTGTAGGCCACCAGCACCTCGGGGTCGGTGTCTGGATCCTATTCAGCGAAAGCCAGTTTCTCCTCCAGCAAGGGGATGATCCTAGGATCGAGAAGGTGCCTCTCTATCTTCAGGCGGGTATCAATGGGAGCCTGGGGAAGCTCGTATGCGGACATCACTTGTTGGACCAGGTCGGTCTTCTGCAGTTCGAACTCCACGTCGGACAGCCCTCTTGCCTCCTCCAGAATAGAGAGTATCCTCGCCGTTTCCGCCTCTTCGTTGATGACCAGCACGGAACCCCTGGGCAGGTGGATCTTCAGCCGCTCTATGATTCTTCGCGCTATCTCTTCTTTGTATCTCTCAAACCTGGCGGTTGGTATGGCCCTGATGCGCGCCAGAACCCCTTCGGCGGCGGTGGTATCCTCCGCCTGGCCGAGGAAGACGGCCACGATCCCCTCAGCCGGTTCGCTCTCTTGCGCGTGGAAAGCCAGGTCCACAGGGCCGAAGCAGGAGATGACGGCCTGTACCCCGATGTCGGCCGCCGGGTCGCCACAGGAAGGCTGCCAGGACGCCGAGGGCGAGGTAGGGACAGCCGCCAGTCCTGCCAGCGCTGCCAGATGCCCCCCAGCAGAGGTGCCCATCAACGCGATGCGATCAGCATCTACATCATATTCGACCGCGTGCTCCCGCACCCAGGCGACAGCGCACTGCACGTCGGCCACCGCTGCGGGAAAGGGGAACTCAGGCGCCAGGCGGTAGTTGATGGCAAACGCGGCGTAGTCATGCTCCGCCATCCAGTCCCCCAGCCGGGAATGGCTCTCCTTATCCCCGGCCTGCCAGTAGCCGCCGTGGATGAGGATGACGGCGGGATGTGGGCCGGGCGTCGCCGGCAGGTAGGCATCCAATGCCAGCGACTCGCCTTCGACGACGGCAAAAGTTACGTCGGCGATCAGGGTCGGCGCGCCGTACCAATTCTTCATCAGCAGGGGGAGGTATACGCGATTCGGAGTCTGTGGTGACGGGGGATACTCGACTAGCACCTCGGCGAGGTTGTCGTCCCAGTTGTTGGCTCGCACCCGGTCGGCCATCTCAGCCACCGCGGCCAAGGGGGCCAGAGTGGTGCCCGGCTGCCCGTCGGTATGGCCCCACGCTTCGATCTCCAGCCAATCATTCGGTTCGGCATTGGCCGGGTGTTCGGGCGAGACTCCACCTAGCTCGGAGTTGAGCGCCTCGAGGTAAGCTTTGTCGGGGTTGAGGCGCGTCCACAGCCCGGCAGTGTGGTGGAAGCCGTCGTAGGCCTGGTGGATGTGCGGCTTGTCGCGCGCGGGCTGGACGTGGTCGTGTCGAGCGAAGACCAGCATCACTTTTAGATCGGGCGTTTTCGTGGTCAGGCCAGGATAGCGGTGAACACTGGAGCGGAACGACCAAATGGCCTCAGCCTCTCCCGGCGTGGCGAGATCGGACGGCCAGTCGGCCTCGTCAATGGCGCCGTTGTCCCGCAGCGCCCTGGTCAGCGGGATGGAGTAGTTTCGCTTGTCGAACATCACGGATCCACGGTGGCCCAATACGTAATCGGTCTCGTCCCGCTGCTCGTTGCTGTTCAGGTCGAAGTAAGGACGGCCCACATAGGGGATGTGTTCATCTTCATAGTCCGGATCCCAGCGCACGCTGCTGTAATCAATCACGAGTCGAGTAGGCGTGTAGCCCTGAGGATAGCGGTATAGAGTGTATCGGATAATGTGATCTTATGGCAAGTTAACAATTGAATAGCACTTTGTTCTTTCCTCTCACGCTCGATTTCTTGCGCTCAACGTCAATTT
>SDBU01005433.1_pt1 | contig 15265 bp, 12 predicted proteins | sample 2277071 | NCBI WGS metagenome assembly SDBU01 (sample SAMN10397929, study PRJNA504765) | marine sediment metagenome | isolation source: marine sediment core GS08_GC12, 126 cmbsf | place: Arctic Ocean: Gakkel Ridge, Loki's castle | collected 2008
TGCATTCGCTGGATGGCTGGCGCGAAGCGCCAGGCAGAGAGAGAATGTATATTCGCGGCGCCGATGGAGTGGCGCGCATTCCAGCGTCCACGCCATCCTGTTTATATCGCTCATTTTGATCGAACGATTCAATAATACGGTCAAAATGACCAAATATCTGCTTATATATTATACAATGAGGATGAAGTGATTTGTATCGACTTAACGGGGGTGTAAGGTGTCTGACAAACCAAAATTACTTGATCAGGTTCGCAATTCCCTCAGACGACGGAACTATTCTTATAGAACAGAACAGACCTATGTTGGATGGATAAAACGATATATCATATATCATAACAAAAGACATCCTAACGAAATGGGCGAAAAGGAAATAGAAGAATTTTTGACATACCTTGCCGTTGAAAGGAAGGTTTCTCCTGCAACCCAAAATCAAGCACTGAATTCAATAATATATCTATATAAATACATACATACTGAAGAAAGATATTGATGAGATAAAAACACTCCGCCCGCGTGGATCCAAACACTTACCAACAGTCCTAACTCCTGACGAGGCAAGCAAGATTCTCTCCCTATTAACTGGTCAAATACAACTAATGGCTAAGCTCTTGTATGGAAGCGGCCTTCGAGTTTCAGAGGTGCTGAGGTTGAGAGTAAAAGATATTGATTATGAACAATCGCAGATCTTAGTGCGAGATAGCAAGGGGAACAAGGATCGAGTCACAATGCTGCCACAATCCATACAAGAACCCCTTCGAGAGCATTTTGTGAGGGTGAAGACTATCTATGAAGAAGACCAGAGTAACAATGTCAATGGGGTTGAATTGCCCCACGCACTTGGGAGAAAGTATACTAAAGTCGGAAAAGAGTGGGCCTGGCAATGGGTATTTCCTTCAGGTAATCTATCTAAGGATCCACGGACTGGTATTGTTAGAAGACACCATCGTTTTGGATCAAGCCTGAGAAAGCACATCAAGGCTGCCACAAAGAGAGCATGTATCCAAAAACAAGTAACTCCTCACACATTCAGACACAGTTTTGCTACCCATCTCCTTGAAAACAACTATGATATTCGGACTGTCCAGGAGCTTCTTGGTCACAAGAGCGTTAAGACAACTATGATCTATACACATGTTCTGAACAAGGGCGCTTCTGCAGTAAAGAGCCCCTTAGACATGGCGGAGATAGTACCGGATAAATAAGCTCTATAGGGGTGCTGTGCATATTCGCGCAGAAATATACGCTAAGGAAAGGCTCGACAGTATTCTCCAACCCCGCACACCTATATGGTAAATTGAATATTTAGTGAAATAACACCCTTTCCCTTACTGAAAAAGAGATAAGAACAAGAGTGTTAATTTTTGTATCTCTGCTTGCTAATCGATTATCATAAATACACGACTGTCGCCAAGTATGCAAATGGAGCAAGTTCATGAATGATCTTGAAAAATTAGCATCCGAAATATCCAAGATGAATTCAATAGGTACCAAAATCTCAGACATTACCCAGCGGCCGGCAACCATTGGGCATACCGGGGAGTACATCGCAGCAGAGATCTTTGATATCGAGCTGGAAGAATCGGCTAATACAAAAGGGATTGACGGCCTCTTCAGAAGCGGTTCCCTGGCCGGCAGGACCGTCAACGTCAAATGGTACAGCAAACTGGAATACATGCTGGACATAAACCCTGATGCTCTTCCAGATTACTTCCTGGTCATGACTGGCCCCAAAGCTGTAGAGCCTACCTTAAAAGGCGGTATACAACCCTGGTTGATCGACTACGTTTTTTTATTTAATGCAGCAGAGCTGATGATTGAGCTGAATGCACGAGGCGTGAAGATTGGAGTAGCAACAAGTGTCCGGAAACATGAGTGGCAGAATTCTGAGATCTATCCCAACAAAAGGAGCATGGTCTATCGGATGACTGATGATCAAATGGGAAAAGTCCTGGCATTTGGATCCGGGTTAGCAGAAAGCTGGTATTAGAGCTCTATCATGAAAAAAGACTTACTAATTATTGAAAGGAATACAAGAGACTCACTGACAAGCCTCCTGGCCAAAGAAGGATACTCCATTTGCCAGGCAGAAACAGCTGGCGCCGGTCTGGAAGCTCTAAAGCGGCACAATATCACCCATACGGTTGTTCTTAATGCTATCTCCATGCGAACAAATGGGGACAGGACCTGTGTCTCTCTGAAGAAAGCAGCTCCTAGCCTTCCTATATTGGGGGTTTTTGCACATCCCCTCAAAAAGGTTCAATCCAGATCCTCGTAAATGTCGATTGACCTTCGGGCTAGCTTCTGAACTACCGATTCGAGATCGATAGGTGCAGGCGGATCCAAGAACTCGAATCTTCCATGGAAGTTAATATGCTGCCAGGCAATTGGAGAAACTCGTCCAAGCTGCGTCACCTGTTCGGCTTCTCTTGCGGCTTCTTTGATCTCGAGCAAACGGGACAGCAAAGTCGCGTTGTAGTAAACGATGCAATTCGTAATCAGTCGACTACATTCACTCCAGATCAGTTGTTCGCTTTCAGTCTTGAACCGCAAGGTGCCAAAATTAGCATAGGAAACTGATCGACGCAGCTGATGATAGCTTTCCCCGCGATTCATGGCCTGCTGGACATTCTGCCGCAAGGTCAAGGAATCGATATAGTTGAGGAGATAGAGAGAACGGTATATATTATCCAGCTCCCAAAGCGCCCGCTTGGTGCGATTTTTGCGTGTGTACGAACTCAATTTACCAACAATGATAAATTGAGTTGTCGTTTTTAATGCGAGCGAAAGAAAAATCCGCTGCATGTTGGGCCAGTCATCGATGATGAGTTGTTTGCTGGTCTTCCGAATCGGCTTGAGCAGCATAGAAGAATAATGGCTGGGATGCTTGAAGCCATAAAGCGACGTACGAACTTTATTAAATAGATCTTTGTAACGAGGAGCAAACTGATAGCCAAAAATGTGCAGCAGCACAAAATTCACATGATTCGTTCCGTGTGTGTCTGTTGAGTGCCTGGCTGGCTGGACTTCTGTTGTGTTGTTAGCCAGTAAATCATAAACATAATGGCTTTCGTGCTCATGGGCGCCAATCACACGGGCATTGATGGGTAAATGATTGGCAACCAGCGTGTAAGCGACCACGCCTTTTTTCAAGCCAAAATACTTCGATGAATGACGAGCGTTAATTGTATGAATTCTGGTTTCAAACTTCTGTCCGTCGCTGCTGGAATGAACTAAATCACCGATATCGTAATATCGGAAGATTGGGAGTTCCGCGGCGGCATTACTCACCTGATCGTTAGCCGCCCGCAGGGTTTCCAAACGGATGTAGTTTTCGGATGTTGTAGTCAGGGCAGAAAAGCCAACGTCAGAAATATTACTCATGCGTCCAAGCCCCGTGTTCGTTCCCCAGGCGATAAGAGCGGCCATCAACAAGGACTTATCCAGCGGCTGTTTGACAGCACGATGGACTACATGATCAAACCGCTGTGTAAAATGAGTTCCTTGATCAACAAAACGCAAAACAGCTTGGATATCGATATCAGGATGCGAAGCAAAAAAAGAATGATTAATTGCCGGTGCAGCTCGAGTATACGGTAATGTCCAACGACCCCCCGGCTTCATTTTAATGTGCTTGTTTTCGCCCATCGCGATCCGTTGATTGACCTCAACCAACAAGTGTTCCAGCTGCTGCTTTAAGGACGCAAGCAGTTCTTCAATCGGCTGCTCCAGGATGGCCAATCCTGTCTCGGTGATCAGTTCCTCTTTATTTTGCCAGCGGACATCATCGAGCAAGTCATCCTCGAAACTTCGATAGCGGACACTGTTACGGCAGAAGACATCGCCTGCTTCCAGGCCGTTGCGCAGGGCACGATAAACCAGGAACTCGTAGCGATCAACAGAAAGCCGCTTTTGACCTTTGTCATCGACTGTGTACAGGTACTGGCGGATACGGTCGGGGACAAATTGCATAGGCAGCTCGGCTGATGACAATCCGCGCAAGGATTTGCCATCACGAAAGAGAGATTGCAATATATGAGCCGCTTCCAACAAGGGGTTCTTGTCGCCAAAGGATTCAAACGTTACTGTGCGTAGAATGGGACGCAAGCGCCGTTTAAATTCGACATTGCGCTGCTCCAGGTATTCCCACTGCCAAGCAGCCTCATTAATTGAGGCCTGCCTAACCAGTGTGTCGGCAAGTTGATTCATTTCCTGATGGCCAACAATCCTAAACGCCATCGCCTGGACCTCGCCAAAAGGCGTTGATGCTGGAATGGTCTCATCTGTAAATAATCGCAAGACACGACCTGCTTTGGCAAAATTCCTGGCCTGCTCAGCTCGATAGGCGGCGACTTGCTCTTTGGCAATCTGACGGGCTTTTTCGTTATATTTTCGTACCTGGTAAATAAGGCAATTGATCAGGTTGTCGTGCATCTGTTGGTAACGATGATAGACAAAACAAAGCAGATAGATAAAGGCAACCTGTTGGTCAAAGCGGCGCAGCTGGTACACAGAGTAATAACCGACCAACGAGGCATAATATTTGATACTCTCGCTGGATATCTCCAGCTGCGGCAGTACACGTTGTGCCAGATTGTGCAGAGTGACAATTTGCTCGCCACGGTCAATTTCGCGCCTCATCTCCTGGGCACCAAAATCTTTGGGCTCTCTCTTTAAGCGAGTAATCTCATGCAAGCCACGAGGTTTCGTCAACAAGAGTCTCAAGGCCTCGATATCTTCCGCAGACAGGTGATTCTGAATAGTCTTGCCCAACCGCTGCTGTTCATTCGTTAGTGCGCTGCTGACAATATTTTGCAGCACGGTATATCCCGGAGCGACAATGTGTTGGTTTGCCAGGTAGTGGAGCAAATCGTGAAGCACAAAAACAGGCTTGCTGGATATCCGGACAACCTGTTCTGCTTTGTTTGCCAGCTCCCGTCTCTCCATATCACCACAAAGACGATAATTGCAAAGGCGGAGAATCAACGCCTGGTGTTTGAGCCTTGTTCCTTTTACGACCGTATTTGTGGGCAACTCGCGGTCCGGAAAATGGTTTTGTTGAATCCAGGCAACATCTTGGTCAACTTCACCAAGTTTGACCACAAAAAACTGCCGTACAGCTTTGAAATAACCGAGTTGTAGAATAAAGAAGATCCGCGAAGTATAGGTGTGCAATTGAGGCAATACGGCCCGCTCACGGGCAGACAGCGAGAAAAAGTGAGCCTGGTCTTCTGCTGTAAACCCGGGAAGATCGTAGATTGCGGCAACCTCGTTGACGCTGATGATATATAAGCGCTTGTAGCTATCTTTGATATTATGTGAGGCCATCCGTCTGCACCTGTTTATGGTCGCGGGACCAGGGCTTCCATTGTTTGAATAATGGGGGTCGTTACCAAAGAAACAGTAGTTCGAAACGGATTATAATATCAATCAGCAGGTGAAAGAATGGCAGATAATCTCTCTATTTGGTAGCGGAGCCATGTCTCGAAAAGTCAAGAGCTACATTTGGATTGAACCTTTTTGAGGGGATGTGCAAAAAACCCCAATTTACAATTCAACTTTACCAAAACCTTCTTAATTTGGTGTAATATAAGGGTATTGGTAACGTTACAGTTGCTCATCGGGGATTTATATGGCTATACCAATACTCAACACCAAATTCTTAATACTACTCTCCCGACTGGAACTCGTCCACCGGCCGCGACTGATAGAGAAGTTATACGAAGACCTTCATCGTATAATGACCCTCAGCTCTGACCCGGCTGGTTTTGGCAAGACCTCGTTGATTACTGAATGGTTGTACAAATTGCGGGTGGATGACAAAAATGAAACCCAAGCCGAAAATAAGATTGCCTGGATTTCACTTGATGAGGGCGACAACGATCCGGCGCGCTTCCGGTCTTACTTCATCGCTGTTCTGAACCAGATCGAAGGGATATATACTACCTTTAGGACAAGAGCACTGAGTATGCTCCAATCCCGCATTCTTGATGCTCTCCGGATGTCCGGTGGACCGCTTTTCAGGAAGATCAGATAGTACTATTCTGCTCTCAATAAAGGTGGAAAATATGACGGCAAATGGATCAAAACAAACTCCCCATAACATGCGGCGTATTGCTATAGTTATTACAGTAGGCGTGATTTTAATCTCTATCCTAGGGTTGGCAGGTTGGATCGGGGACAACCGAATGTTAACCAGTATTCAATCAAACTACATACCCATTGCCCCTAGTACAGCTATCAGCTTCTTGCTGCTTGGTGCGATCCTGATTTATCACCTTTCCAGACCATTAAGTGGGATATTTGCCAAGGTAGCCTTAATTCTAGTGGTTCTCGTATCGATTTTCGGAGCACTAGAAGTCGTGGAATTTATCACTGGGCAAAGTTTGAATTTTGAGGATTTGCTCATACTAGAAGTAGGAACATTGGGTGGTGTGCCCATGGCGCGAATGTCACCCTCCACCGGTGCAATGTTCCTACTGGCTGGGACAGCTCTGGCGCTTATGCTGCTCACAAAAATTCAGGAGAAATTTTCTCGAACTATGGAGAACTGGGCAGGCGGCTTAAGCGGCCTTGTCACTTTTACTGGCATGGTATTTTCTGTGAGTTATCTCTTTGGCGCCCCGCTTCTCTACGGAGGCAATATCATTCCAATGGCGCTGCCGACCTCAATTTCTTTTCTTTTATTGGGTGTGGGTTTGTTTATAAACTATTCTGCCAAGATAGGGTTATCGTTTCAATCATTGGTTACACAAATCATCGTGGTAGTGTTGGCATTGATGTTTGTTCTCGTCCTGGCGATAGGGGCGATCACTTATTCAATCACTAAACAAAAATTGGAGGCCGCGTCCATTTCCATGCTAGAAGCCCTGGCTTCAGCCAGACAGGCCACACTTCTTATCCAGATCGATGACTATCTGGATGACCTGCAATCCTTTACCCAACCTGACCTGGCTGGAGAAGTAATTGCACTAATGGAAGCAAATGCTTGGGATCAAAAGATTATCCATGACGATTTGGTTTCCAAAATGCGCCGCCAAGTTCCTGCACTCATCCATTTAAATTCGGCTGCAATCGCCGATTTATCAGGAATAATTATAGCTGCGACGACCACCGATTTGGAAGGGCTTGATATTTCCAATCATCCTAACTTCGCCTTGAGCCAAATCCGGACCATAATCTCTGATCCTTATCAAGAAGAGGGAGAATACCTCATTGATTTTTCACTCCCCTTGACAGACGGACAAGGAAACACGATTGCCGTGCTCATGTTTTATTTTAATGGAAGCCAGATCCTTGCTATCACAGGCGACTATACTGGTCTGGGAGAGACGGGAGAGACAGTACTGGGCAAGCGAGAGGGGGATTTTATTTACTTCTTGACTCCACAGCGTTTCAATCCAGAGCTAAAAACAATCCAACCGGCCTCTACAAGTGGCGAGCGCGCCCGACCAATGATTCATGCCACGGCTGGACAATCAGGCACGACGACTGCCTTCGATTACCGCAGTATTCTGGTGATAGCAGCCTACCGCCCCATCAGCTCTTTGGGCTGGGGATTGGTCGTCAAACAAGATCAAGTGGAAGCTTTTGCAGGTGTTGCACAACTTAGGACAAACCTACTGATAGGGATGGTTATCGTTCTTCTAGTCGCCACGATTATCATCATACCAGCGGCGAACACATTTGTTCAACCTCTCAAAATATTGGAGCTAGCTACACGTGAGGTTGCCAAAGGCGACCTTTCAATAAGTGTACCGATCAGCCGATACACCGAGGTTAGTAAGCTGGCCGAGACCTTCAACGACATGGTGTCAAACTTACGAGATGTGCATGATCAATTAGCGAAAAGCAATGAGGAATTAGTTTCCTTTGCCTATGTCGTCTCGCACGATCTTAAGGCGCCGTTGCGCGGCATCTCCAGTCTATCAGAATGGTTGGAATCAGATTTAGGGGATAGTTTAACTCCTGACCAACGAGAGCAAATTCACCTGCTTCGCGAGCGGGTGCAGCGCATGAACGCCTTGATCAATGGATTGTTGGAATATTCGCGCGTCGGCCGGGAACACGACACGGAGATTCCCGTTGATGTGGATACTTTATTGGTGAACATCATCGATTCCATATCTCCACCCGAAAGCATCCAGATTATTGTAACCTCAAAAATGCCACGGCTCCAATCGGGCGCCCTTCATCTAACCCAGGTCTTCCAAAATTTGATCAGCAATTCAGTCAACTATCACCCTGGTCCACAAGGAAACATAGAGATTTCTTGTCGCGATGATGGTAATTATTGGGAATTCGCCGTCCGCGATGACGGCGTGGGAATTGAGCCTCGCCATCACGAACGTATTTTCCAGATGTTCCAGTCCCTACAAATCAGCAAGGATGTCAATAGTACCGGCATCGGTCTGGCGCTGGTACGCAAGATCGTCGCCGAGCATGGCGGCAAAGCTTGGGTCGAATCACAAGGTATCCCTGGGCAGGGATCCATATTTCGTTTTACTTGGCCAAAGATAAAATAGGAGTATTCCATGAAACCGCAAGCTAGTGTTTTACTTATAGAAGATGACCCTGTCGATGTGATGTCTGTGCAACGGGCTTTTGAGAAGAACCATATCACCAATCCCCTTTATGTGGTCGGGAATGGGGAAGAAGGTTTAGCGTTTTTACGGCACGATGGCAAATTTGCTGAACCAGGTTCTTCCCCTATCCCGAGCCTGATTCTACTGGATCTAAAAATGCCGCGTATGGGCGGGTTGGAAATGTTGCCCATAATCAAAAGTGACCTGGATTTAAAACACATTCCTGTTGTGATCTTGACTACCTCGGATATTGATGCCGACATCAAAGAAAGTTTTCGAAACGGTGCAGCCGGGTATTTGGTCAAACCGGTAACTTTTGAGAATCTCGTTAAAGCCATCCGGATCTTTGATTTGTACTGGACTTTAAGTGAGTTGCCATGACGGCTATAATGGAGGTAAATGTTATTGCAACACGCCAGTATACAGAGAAGGATCGCACGTAACGATTAGTGAAACTGATTTTTCTGAGGAAATGATTGGCGAATTTATTGGGAGATGTGTGAAAAATGAATAAGTCCAGTGTTCATATCTTGTTCATAGAAGATGATGATGTAGACAGGATGGCAGTTGAACGCTTTATCAAAAAGGAGAAACTGCCTTACGACTTGACTTTCGCAAAAACCGTTGCAGAAGCCAAGAAGCAACTACTTGAGGGGGAATTTGATCTTTTATTGGTTGATTACAACCTGCCAGACGGGACCGGTCTGGATGTTCACCAGGAAGCTGTTGGGATCCCAAGCATTTTTCTTACTGGCGTTTCTGAAGTCTCCTTGGCGGTGGAGGCAATGCAGGCTGGAGCATACAGCTATCTGATTAAAGATTTGGATAGGGAATATCTAACATTATTGCATGTGACTATCAAAAGAGCGCTCCGCCGCAAGCGCGAAGAAGATGAACTAGAACATTACAGGTTACACCTGGAAGAAGAAGTGAACCTACGTACTGTCGAATTGCGAGAGGCAATTGACCAACTTAGATCCGAAATTACTGAGCGGATAGAGGCAGAAGAGAATCTTCAGAAATATATCCAGCGCCTGGACGCTCTGCGCAATATCGACCAGGCCATTTCCGGCAGCTTAGATCTTAAGATAACAATGGATATATTATTGAGTCACCTACTGGCTCAATTAGAAGTAGATGCTGCAGTCGTGTTGATCTATAAGGAAGATATCCAGACTTTACAGTTCGTTCATCAAAAGGGCTTCAATACTACCGCCCTCCAGCATACGAACCCACGACTAGGGGAGGGATACGCAGGTAAAGTTGGTCTGGAAAAAGAGCATATTTACTTTCCTGATTTGAACAAGACTGATCACAGATTCCGAGAATCTGCCCAATTTATTAAAGAGGAGTTCGTGGCCTATTACGGCGTCCCTCTGATTGCAAAGGGGTTATTGGTTGGCGTGCTAGAAATCTTCCACCGTTCTCCTCTCGATCTGGATACTAAATGGAAGGATTTCCTGGTTAACCTGTCCAACCAGGCGGCCATCGCTATCGATAATATCACTCTGTTCAACGATTTGCAGCGTTCAAATATGGATTTGACCATAGCTTATGACAACACTATTGAAGGATGGGCACAGGCTCTTGAATTACGCGACATGGAAACAGAGGGACACAGCCGACGGGTAGTGGACCTGTCCATGCAGTTGGCGCGCAGGCTGGGGATAAGTGATAAGAACCTGGTCCACCTTCGCCGTGGTGCATTGCTGCATGATATCGGCAAGATGGGTGTTCCTGATTCCATTCTACAGAAACCAGGCAAGCTCACTGAAGAAGAGTGGCAGATCATGCAGCAGCATCCTGTCTTTGCCTATCAGTGGCTTTCGTCCATCGAATATTTGCGACCAGCATTGGATATCCCTTACTATCACCACGAGAGGTGGGATGGATCGGGCTATCCACACGGTTTGAGTGGTGAACAAATTCCCCTGATGGCACGCCTCTTTGCCATTGTTGATGTCTGGGATGCTTTGTTGTCGGACCGGCCTTACCGGAAAGTATGGTCCAAGAAAAAAACAATAAAGCATATAAAAGAGCAATCAGGTAAACATTTTGATCCAGAGGTTGTGGAAACCTTTCTCAAAATTGTTGATGTGGATTGAAACGGGGGAAAAACTACTTGTTAGGGTACTGTGCATATTCGCGCAGAAATATACGCTAAGAAATAGCACGACAGGCCCGAATCCGCCTTGTCAAGTATTTTCCGTGTCCCTTTAGAACAATTATTGCTTGATGTGATCCCATTATTTGAGTATTGGGATCCTAATTGTCAGCTGAAACACAAAAATGAGCCAAAACATTCCCCATCTTGCTTGTTATCCAAAATTACCTTAATCTATTTTATCTCAAATCATCTTTTAGTCTAATTTCGCTTGTTAACACAATCAGTTTGTTGAAGCATATCAGCCCTATTGGGTGGGAAAATGTGATTCTTTATGGAGAATACATTCTAAATCGCAGTTTGATTCAGGTCTAAGGCAGTTTTGCACACCTCTTAGCGTATATTTCTGCGCGAATATGCACAGTACCCTTATTACGAGTGTTTATCTTCGTAAAATATTCGAGCGTTACTGTCGGCTGTTCATTGTTTGTCATCAATTACATACCATATTAATTAACTAATCCAACACATAACGGATGAGCTCACCTGGCCCCGGGGCCAGGTATTACTGATTATAGATTAAGAAACTGATAAGGGAGAAAGAGATAAAAATGCCCGATGTGCCCGGCGGTCAGGTGCAGCGTGGGTTACTAGAATGTAATAGTGATGAGGGCGTGGCAGGTATGGTACCCTTCGTTTGACACCGAGCTGGGGACGCCAACCTGAGGGCTCGAGCGTCTGGGTCAGCCGATTGCACCTATGGGATACTCTCCGCTAACACTTTGAGTAAGCCCGATGGGTTACTTGGCAGCCCAGCGAACTTCAAGTCTGGGACTCCACCTGTAGTGGATGAGCCCGTATCGGTAGATGTAACTCTTGACCCAAAAATCCACGCCCCATCAACTACCATATAAGGAGTTTATCATGAACTCACCCCCCGAAATAAATCCAATTCAACGCTATATTGGCATCGACATCCATAAGTATTATGTGATGATCGGAGGCCAAAATCGGCACCAGGAATGGACCCTGCGCCCCCGGCAGGTGCAAATGGCTCGGTTCCGATCCTGGGCTGAAAAGAACCTCAAACCGGAAGACGAGGTGGTGGTCGAGGCCACTTCTAACGTTTGGGACATCTATGATATCGTGGTCCCCTTAGTCAGGAAAACGGTGGTGGCCAACGCATACAAAGTGCGGCAGATTGCCGAAGCCCGGGTGAAGACCGATAAAGAGGATATCAAGCGGCTTATTACCCTGCTGATTGCCGATATTGTCCCTGAAGTCTGGGTGCCGCCCATGTATGTGCGGGAACTGCGGTCGCTGATCTCCTTCCGCTGGCGGCTTACCAAGCAGATCACTATGTCGAAGAACCGACTGCACAGTGTGGTTCAGAGATTCAATCTCGATCCTCCGGAAGGCGGCCTGCTGACAGATAAGAATAAATCTTGGTGGGATCGGCAGGAATTCAGTGATCTGACCGGTTTCCAGGTGGAGCGCGATCTGGAGATAGTGGAGCACCTGGAAGGACAGAAGGAGGCCATAGACCAGAAGCTGGCGGAACTGAGCAACACCGAGCCCTGGGCCTCGGATATGGTTTACTTGATGCAGATCCCGGGCTTTGGGCTGATCTTCTCTATGGTAATACTTTCTGCTATCGGCGACATCAGCCGCTTTGCACGCCCCAGGGAACTGGTCGGCTATGCCGGTTTGGGAGCTGGTGTGCATGCCAGTGGAGAGAAATACCAGGAGAAATCAATCACCAAAGAAGGTCGCAAGGAACTGCGCTGGGCGCTGGTGGAAGCTGCCTGGGTAGCGGTCCGCAGTGACCCGTACTGGAAAGCTCAGCTCAAGAGGCTGGAGAAGAGGATGCACCGCAACAAAGCTATTGTGGCTATCGCGAGAAGGCTACTGGTCTCGATCTGGCACATCCTCACTAAGCGGGAGCCTTATCACCACTTCGATGAGGAAACCATTGCTTACAAGATGCTCATATGGTCCTGGGCTATGGATGAGAAATCGCGCGATGGCATGACTCCACAACAGTTTGCCAAGTATGGTTTGCTGCGGTTGGGGATTGGTCAGGATCTGGAGCGCATTGTTCGTGGCGGAGCTCCCCGGCGGATTGCTCCAACTGAGGAAATCCTGGCTTTGAAGCCCGAGCTGGCGCCGCCTAGATAGTTTTCCCTCACTCCTAAATATGGATTGAGTCCGCTTGCTGGCCGAAGGTGCTGGCAGGCGATGAACCTTTTAACTACACCATAAATAAGAGCCCTAACCACTGGTTTCGAAACTGGTGAGGGCTCTAAATATTGGGCTGATCTTGTTTTTCTTTGACTTTCTAGACGAATTTACCTTTTACCCTTGACACTGCTATTCATCGGTAGGTACCAAAAATAATTATGGGAATGGATCCAAAATTTTACCTTCATGCACAAAATCTAAATTCCAAGGTCGATTTAATTGTTTGCTTAGCCAACTTGATACACGGTAAAAAGCTGAAAGATATCTTTTTACATCTTCCTTTTCTTGGTTATTGTAAGAACCTGTGGCATAACCATGCATACTGAATCCTCGGTATTTTTTTGCCTCAACAAAATCTTGCCAAAGTTTGGGATCTTCATCACTCAATTTTTGAAGTCCAAACTCAGGAAAAACCTTGTTGAACAATTCTTTGTATCGATAGCAACGGGATAAAGCCTGACTTTCAATTTCTGTAGAAGCAATATCGAAGATTAATTCTTGCTGGAGATATTCTGTAGCTGATGAAGCAATTGCAATAGCCTCTGACCACCTTCTCATTCGAAAAAGATAGTAGCAAGAGGAGAAATGGATTTCCGGATCAAATGCGTTTGTTTGGGATACTAGCTCTGTAAATCTATCTTCAACACCTGGGCGAGGAATGTGTAAGTGCATCGGTGATCCAACAGGATCAAAACCATAATGAATATTTTGAAGAATAACCCCATCTGAATCAGTGAAGCGCATGAAAATTGTATCAATTAATGCCTCTGATATCGGCAGTATTGAGTACCTCATATATGGCAATGCCGCAATCCGATATATTTCAATAATGTCTTGTAGTTTAGGTAATATTTGTTTCCGGAAAAACCCCGAAATTGGTTTCAGGGAAAATGGTTGAAAATTATCTTCGGGCACAACCGAATCAGGAACTGGTGCTATTAAATGTACAACAGAGGGTACATCCTCCACGTGAATGTAACTTGGATCTTTCTCCTCTAGTTTTTCAACAACATCTCCTATTTCGCCTTCCTTTGCATATTCATGATCCAAAGATGGTTGAGGCGGGGTATCATTTTCATGCCCTGATCTGTAAACTTCTAACCATTTATGAAAATCACGATTGTGGATCCATGTGTTACCAGTGACAACTTTGTATGAAGGTGAATGTATTTCAAGGTCTAATTGAACTTCAAGTGATTCCCTATACATTACGGGAAATGTTTGTTTCACTGTCATTGGAAATGGAAAAGGAAGCTCAAGCCATGCATGAAATGTAAATGGTCCCCGATCAGGAGATACGTCAAGTAGAATATCTTGAGGGGTTACTGACATCTAGTACACTCCAGTATACGGCGTTATTAATACAAGTTTAGGTACCTAACGGATGAGCTTACCCGCCGCCGGGTGGGCTTTTAATGATTATAGATTAAGAACCATTAAATAGCTTTTTCCCGCCGACTCTCCAACGCCGCAGGCGGTCGGTGTACAGCGGGGGTTAGCTGGCCTGCGAGGAAGCCATCCATGTTTTCAATTGACTTACGGCGAGCACTTAAGAAATTAGGTGTTACGCTATTTCAATCGCATCAAGCGAGCGCCCAGCCAAGCTAGGACGACGATCACGAATGCGCTAATGGCAATTTGCGCCACTGCCTGGTTCCAAGACGTGTACCCGGTCAGCAACATAAGTATCGCCACGAAGAATGCGAGCGCAAAGGCGATGGCTGCTGAAATGTACCATCCCTGCCTGGAGCGGATCTGCAACTTAACCCCTGTTTGAGTGCGTATCAAGTAGGTGATGGGGAAAATAAGAATAGCTGCGGGGAACGCGATCAGGGCAACACGGCTAACATCTGCACCAAACACATAAGCTATAGGCAAAACGCCAAAGATAACCAGCCCAATGATAGCCATAGTGCGGATCGCTTCCTCAATAAGGATAGATCTCTTGGAAGACATGACTCTTACCTCCCATTAGTAATTATCTAATCAGTACAATCGGCTCACCTCGTATGAGGTGCAAATCGAAGATGGGGAATAACCTTATGAAATGAGAGTTGTATTGAAGAGAGGAATTCAGAGGGTCGTTCCCAAGTATGCGCCGCATTTTTCATTATAGCACTATCAGAACCAACTGAGGCCAGCTAACGGATGATCTCACCTGGCGCCGTGTGGGCTTTTACTGATTGTAGATCATGAATCAAAGATTGCAAAAAGCGGCCGATTCCCTACGCCAGAAGGCGGTCGGGTGGAGCGGGGGTTAGGAAGCGTCGTATTATATATTATAACGATTCCGGAATAACCAGAGCATCATTAGCCCTGTAGGAAGTGATAAACAGAG
>SDBU01005434.1_pt1 | contig 15262 bp, 13 predicted proteins | sample 2277071 | NCBI WGS metagenome assembly SDBU01 (sample SAMN10397929, study PRJNA504765) | marine sediment metagenome | isolation source: marine sediment core GS08_GC12, 126 cmbsf | place: Arctic Ocean: Gakkel Ridge, Loki's castle | collected 2008
CGTCACCGCTGGCCCTCGGTTTACCTCCACTACCTTTACCGGTACACCAAAACTCGCTAACGTGCCCTCGATCATACGGCTGCGATCGCGGAGTTCCGCTTCGTTAATCGCCACTTCCGAGGCCTCCGTCAGCAGCTCCAGCGGTGGAAGGCCCGCCTCTCGGCGGGCCCGAGGCCGAGGCGATTCGACCGATTCGCCCTGCGCTTCCGCCGCCCCCCTCGCGGCCTTCCTTACCCAACTCTCGGACCGCTGCTTCTCCTTCCCCGATTCGATTCCTTGCTCCGCCCGCGTCGAGAGGACCGGCTCCTCCTCGCGCGAAGATGCCACTCCCCTCGATACTCGCCACCTCCTGACCACCGCACCCCAGGTCCAACCCAGCACGATGGCCAGCGATAGCAACGTGCCGATCAAAAGCGTCAACGCAGCGCCCCACTCGCCGCTCAACGACGACAGCAGGTACCAGATGGCCCAACCGACGTAACCTCCTCCTCCCCCCTCTTGAGCCAATAGCAGCGCATCTTCCGCAGGGGAGAGGAGATGAATCCAGGCGGGCACCAAGAAGAACAGGATCTCCCAGCCTATCATGGCTGAAGGGGTAAGCCCTCGCAGATGGGCCCCCTCATCCCAGATGAGAAGCCCCGCCACCACCACCAAGCTCAGCCCCAGCCCGAAGCTCCACCAGCCCAAGACCTGCCGCAGGAAAGATGCCCAGAGACTGATCACGACGCCCTGAGCATCCGTCATCAGCCCCAAAAGGGTGAGCGCTCCCAGCGCCAGCAGCACGACGCCCCACAGCTCACGCCCGCGCGAGGTCCGGTTGTCGCTAACCGGTCTCGCTCGTCTCTTAGCCTTCCTCCGGCCCATCACCGCCACCAGTCGTCTCGTGCCCATCCCAATTCGCCAGCTGCCTCATGCTCAGACCAAGGCGATGATTCCGACTATCGATATGAAGGATCCGTAGATCCAACCGATCGCCCTCCCGAACCATCTGGCTCGCAGGCAGAAACGAGTTTCCATCCCCCATCTCCGAGACGTGGATCAGGCCCTCGAGGCCGTCCTCGATCCTGGCGAAGGCGCCGAAGCTGACCACGTTGGTCACCACCCCCTCCACGATCTGCCCCACCCTATATCTGCTCTCCGCCGTGCTCCAGGGATCCTGCTGCAGGCGTTTCAAGCTCAGCGCGATGCGTTTACGCTCCGGGTCCACCCGAAGGACATAGGCGCTCAACTCCTGCCCTAATTGGAGCACCTCGGCTGGATCCTCCACACGCCGCCACGACAGTTCAGAAACGTGGATAAGGCCCTCGATGCCTCCCAGATCCACGAAGGCTCCGAAGGAACAAAGGTTGCTCACGCGCCCCCTGCATATCTCCCCTTCCCGGAAAACCTCCTCCAGTCGCGTGGGATCGATGCGCCCCCCGAAAGCCTCCCTCTCCGAAAGCACCAGGCGATTCCGCCCTCTGTCCAGATCTATGACTCGAACCCTGATTCGCTGGCCCACCCGCTGGGCCAACCTCTCCTCACGCTCGGCGGCGCTCAGTCGCCGTGGGAGTCCCACCACATGGGAGGTGGGCACGAACCCCTGCAGCCCGCCAAGCCTGACCAGCACCCCCCCCCGATTGAAGGAGATCACCTCCAGCTCCAAAGGCTCCCCACTATCGAGATAGCTTTGAGCCCCGGCCCAATCCTCCGTGTCCTCACCGACGGCCATCTCCCCATCTCTCAAGTCCTCGGGCGTGACTTCAGCTGCGTTCTCCTCCTCACTAAGGAGGGCTTCCCAATAGCCCTCCTCCAGGCCCTCCCGCCAGGGCTGGTCATGTCGCCCTTCTCGATCCGATGTCATCCTTCAAGACTCCTCTCACTCAAGCGCAACAGCCTTCCCAGGACAACTCTTTTTCCGATTCCGTCACCCAACCCTGTGTCCGATCGCTCCTCCCTCCGCGCCTGTCTAACGCAAAGGTCGGCTCCCGCTCCGATTCCGGGAGCGAGCAGCCGACCCCACGCACCGCCGTGCGCCACAAGAAACGCTACGAAGCGCCTTCATAGAGGTCCGTTCCACCGATTATCTTCATTATATGACAGGCTTCCAGACCTTGTCAATCACCCGCATCCTATCACCTAAACTGTCACCGGGGAGACCGCGCCCAACGATGACAGGATGACCATCGGTGAGCGACGAAAGTGCCTTCACCGCATGCAGAAGCGCCACCTCAAGGCCTCACAAAAGAAGCGGGGTGAACTCCAGCTCGCCCCTCGCGGCGAGCTGCACCTGTCCCCAACCATCCCGCAGAACTCGGGATAGATCATAAAATCCGACTGAACCGGTAGGGGAGAGCAATCCCGTGCGGGCGTCGATCTTCATACCTGTCCATGGCGATCGGAGCGAAGGCCGCGGCGGTGACCGATGCCCCCGAGGATGATCCTCAAAGCCTCTCAGCGCTGCGGGCCACGACTGATTCGTCCGAACCCTCTCAGTGGTCTTGGCCCGGCAGCGTGAATGCCTCGTTGATAGCCGCGATGGCATCGTCGATCTTGGCGCTGTCTATCACACATGTCACGGTGGAGATGGATGTGCTGACAGCCAGGATGCTGACTTCCTTGGATACCAGCGCTTGGAACATAGCTCCGGCGATGCCCGGCTTCTCTCGAAAATCCGGGCCGAAGATGGATACCATCGCCACTTCGCCCTCGTGGGCGAGCGCTTCTGCCCCCACCTCCTCCCTGATGTTCTCAAGGAGCTCCATGGAGGTTTCCCGGTTGGCTTGGTCCACACAGAACGCTATGTGGGCGGAACCCTTGATGTCGATCAGCTGGGCGATGAACTGGACATTGATATCTGCCTGTCCTAAGGCATCCAGAATCGTGGCGGCCAAGCCGGGCTGGTCAGAGGAGGCCAGGACGCCGATCTTGACCAGGTGCCGCTTGTAGATTATTCCGCCAATCTCAGCTTTGTCCATGGTGTCCCCTCCGGCGCTCTCAGTCTATGATCGATCCGGCTCAGTTTAGCATGTCCATGGCGATTCGCCAAACCGAAGGGCTTCCTTCGCGGGCGATCGGCCAGGGCCATCCGTCACCTGGTGAGGGCCAGGCTCGCCCATCCTACGATCTGGATTCATAGAGCGGGATGTTTGACAGTGGGTTGGAGAGGCCATATAATCCGAGCAGAGTCCTATCGTGGAGCATTCACTTGCGGCGCTACCTCCTATTGATCCTTGCCGTTCCCTTGGTTCTCACGATCGCCTGCGGGGTTGATCAGCCAGCCGTGGTAGGCACTCCCTCCCCCATGGCTCCCAATCTCACGCCATCGGCGACCGCGGCCCGATCGTCGCCCATGGCGACCGCACCTTCCGCCACTGAGGAGAGTGGTGAGTTAACTCCCACTCCCCCGCCTTCGTTCTTCCGCGATATAGTCTTGAGTGAGACGGTGACCGAGGATTCGCAACCCTTGGGTTCGAGGGATGTCTTCTCCACTGGCACTAGGGCTCTGTATGCCTTCTTCGATTTCGCAGCTATGAAGCCCGAGATGGAATGGGCCCACGTCTGGTACCATGAGACGGAAGAGGTAGGGCGTGAGACGCAGCCCTGGAGGTGGGGGACCACCGGCAGGGCCTATGTCTATCGAGGGTTCCCCGACGGGATGAGGCCGGGCGAGTACGAGCTGATGTTCTATGCGGATGGAATCCTGCAGACGGCAGTCACCTTCTCCGTTCGATAGATGAGCTCGGCGAAGCACGCCGGACGCCCTCCATTGTCTCTCCTCCCTTACAGCACCCGGGCTCTCGCAGCCTTTGATCTCTTAAGTGCGCCGGAAACCTAGCCCTAACGGCGTCTAAGGGGTCGCTCGGTCGAGGCCTCGAGGCGTGCCCCATCCCCGATTTCATGTGGGTGAACCTTAAAAGTGTCGCCATACTATTGAAAAAGGCGATAAGGTGGTGTAGAATGGAGCTCCCATGGGGTGAAGTGGGTGATAGTGGGGTTGCCCTGCCTTGTTGAACCGGCGGTCGGCTGGAGCCTGGCGATATGTTCCTGGGAGAATTTATACACAGCATCGATGGGAAGGGACGCCTGACCGTCCCGGCGAAGTTTCGGGCTGCCCTGGCTGCCGGCATGGTGGTGACGCGAGGCCTGGATCGATGTCTGTTCGTGTTTCCCGCAGCCCAGTGGGAGAGGCGCTCGAAGGCCATAGCCAAGATGCCGCTGACTCAGCGCGACGCTCGAGCCTTCAGCCGTTTCGTGTTCTCTGGGGCTATGGATGTGGTTCCAGACAAGCAGGGGAGGGTCCTCCTACCTGCGTACCTGCGTGAGTACGCCGGGATCGATGGGGATGCCATAATAATTGGGCTCCACGACCGCCTCGAGATCTGGAACCCGGATCGGTGGCGGGACGTGAAGCTGGAAGCCGAAGAGAATATGGAGCTGATTGCCGAGAAGTTAGGTGACCTGGAAATCTGATGGGGAGGGGGCTTCCCACATTCCAGTGCTATACGAGGAGGTCCTGGATAGCTTGGCCGTGAAAGCCGACGGCCGCTATGTGGATTGTACGGTTGGGGGAGGTGGGCACAGCCAGGGAATATTGGAGCGAAGCGGCCCCGGGGGACTCCTGCTGGGGCTGGACGCGGATCCACAGGCCTTAGAGGCCGCCGAGGAAAGGCTGCGTCGCTACGGTCGCCGGGTGCTTCTGGTCAACGAGAACTTCAGGAACCTGAGAAGGGTTGTGGAGGAGCTTCGCTTCGGGCCAGTGGACGGAATCCTGTTGGATCTGGGGATTTCCAGCATGCAGCTGGCCGATGGGAGGCGAGGGTTTTCCTTCCAGGCGGAAGGACCATTGGATATGCGGTTGGGACCCGAAGGGAAGGTCAGCGCCAGGGATCTGGTCAACACCCTCCCTGAAGACGAGCTCAGGGCTCTTCTCGCCCGCTACGGAGAGGTGGATCGTCCCCGCAAGCTGGCGCGGGCCATCATCGCTGAGCGTCCGGTGGAGACGACCGTCCAGCTGTCCGCTATAGCGGAGCGAGCATATGGCAGGAGAGGCCGCATACATCCGGCGACTAACCTCTTTAGAGCCCTTCGCATGTCCGTCAATGACGAGTTGGGCGCTCTGGCGGAGGCGCTACCAGGAGCGGTGGGGGTTCTGGTGCCGGAAGGTCGCCTCACTGTGATCTCCTATCATTCCCTGGAGGATCGGGAGGTGAAGCTCTATCTGCGGCGGGAGTCCAGAGATTGCCTTTGTCCCACCGAGGTTCCAATTTGTATCTGCGGCCACAAGGCCGAGCTTCGAGTCCTCACCAAGAAGCCCATTGTGCCCTCGCCGCAAGAGGTGCGTAGAAACCCGAGGGCCAGAAGCGCGAAGCTGCGGGTGGCTTCACGCTTGCCCTAGTGGAGATATTCCAGACTCTCAGGAGGCACGTGGGCTCTTGAATAAGGGATACAGCTGGGCGAATCCGGGTGCCGCATTTTCGCGCCCCAATGGGCCGGCCGATTCGGAGGGGAGGGACCGGCGAGTGGCTATACTGTGCTGGTTGTCCTTGATCTTCGTGGCTGGCTTGAGCTTCCTTTACCTATTGCAGGCCAAGGACGTGTCCTCCGTCGGCTACGAAATCCGCAGGCTGGAGGCGGAGAGATCCAGGCTGCTCGAGCAGAACGCTCAATTGACGGTGGAGATCGCCGAGCTTCAGGCCCTGCCACGCGTGGAGCAGAGGGCCGTGCAGCTGGGGTTTGGCCCTCCGGAGAAGATAGGCTACATCCAGCTGTCCGGATTTCGGGGCCGGTGACCATGGGCGGGGGGCGGCCGGGCTGGGGAGTCCTCGATCGAGGGGGGCGACATTGACAGAGGTTCCAGCTTCATCTCGACGAATCGTGGTTCTAGCCGCGGTTTTAACAGGCGTGTTCATCGTCGTGGGCATGCGGCTCTTCTACTGGCAAGTGGCTCAACATGATGATCTGGCTCGGGCGGCGAAGGCGCTAAGCACCGAGAGCCGGGTGATCCAACCTCGGAGGGGGCGGATCCTGGATCGATATGACAACGTTCTGGCCATGGACGTGGTCAAATACAACATCTCCGCGAATCCCAGTCAGGTCAGCGATCGTTGGGAGGCTGCGGACTTTCTCGCTCCCCTGCTGAGGGATTCGCGACAGAGGATCTGGGAGGCTATCAGCGGGGAGGAGTCCTACGTAGTGCTTGCCCGGCATGTGCCTTCCTCCGTTGGAGAGGCTATCCTACTTCGGCAAGACGAGGGAGATTTGGGCGGAATCATCGCCGAGCCTCTCCTGATCCGGGTTTATCCCGAAGGAGACCCTATTGAGCCCCTAATAGGTTTCGTCGACTATACGGAGGAGCGGGGGGGACACCATGGGGTCGAAGGGTACTACAACGACCGGTTGAAGGGTCTGCCCGGCACCCGGCACGGCGAGAGGGACGTCTATGGTGGGGACATCGTTATCGACTTTCCCGAGTACGCCCCGGCCGTAGACGGGGCCGATCTGGTCTTGACATTGGATCGCTATGTGCAGTACATCTCGGAGGTCGCTTTAGCCAAGGCGATCGAGGAGAACCAGGCCGAGGGTGGGCTGGTCATAGTGATGGTTCCGAAGACTGGCGAGATCCTGGCCTTGGCGACGGTCCCCAGTTACGATCCGAACCATTTCGCCACCGAGCCAGTCGATCGATACGCGAATGCCGCGGTAAGCGGGCAATATGAGCCCGGTTCGGTGTTCAAGGTTATCACCGTGGCAGCCGGTTTGGACGCTGGTCGCATCGCGCCGCAGACCGTGATAGACGATCCGGGAATGCTACTGGTGAGCGGACGACCCATTTACAACTGGAATCATAAGGCACATGGACAGGTCACCATTGCCCAGGTGCTGTCGCTTTCCCTCAACGTGGGCGCGGCCAAGGTCAGCACCGGTTTCCTGGGGAAGGACCTATTCTATGAATATGTGAAGCGCTTCGGGTTCGGCGAGTTGACCGGGATAGACCTGGCCGCGGAGGTACGGGGCAGCGTTCGCATGCCGGAGGATCCTCAATGGCGCGAGATCGACTTGGCGACGAACTCCTTCGGCCAGGGGATCGCCGTGACCCCGATTCAGATGATCAACGCCGTGGCGGCGTTAGCCAATGGAGGCTTCCTGATGAGGCCTTACGTGGTTGATTCCATCGTGGACGACGATGGCATCGAGCAGACGCAACCTGAAGTGCGCAGACAGGTGATCTCGCAGGAAACGGCCTGGAGCATGACCGAGATGCTGGCAGATGTGATCGAGGAGGGGGCCACCATGGCCGCCGTCGCGGGATACCGTATGGCGGGCAAAACCGGAACGGCCCAGATTCCCATCCCCGGGGGGTATGCGAGCGATGAGACCATCGCGTCGTTCGTAGGCTATGGTCCCGTTTCCGACCCCCAGTTCGCGATCCTGGTCAAGGTGGATAAGCCCAAAAAATCCCCGTGGGGCTCCGAGGTTGCCGCTCCCATCTTCCGAGAGATCGCACAGCAGTTGGTGATCCACCTCGGCATACCACCGGATGATCTGCAGTTGGCCTCGTCGGGCCAGGAGCCATTGTAATCGGAGATGGTCTGGTAGCAGGCGGCCGCCTGTCTGGGGAGAGCGCTCATGTTGAAGGTAGGGGACCTTTTGGAGGGCCTGACCGGCGTGAGGCCGGAGGGCTCCGGTGTCCTGGAGAGCTGCTTCAGCGGTGTGGCCATCGATTCGCGGCTGGTTCGAGGAGGAGAGTTCTTCATAGCGTTGAGGGGCGAGCAAGAGGATGGCCACTCCTTCGTGGGCGATGCGTTCCGCCGTGGCGCATCGGCTGCCATCGTCGAGCGCCCGCCAGAGGAGTGCTCGCGACCGGTCGACGCCGCGGCGGTCCGACGCCGGGGTCGTTTGGATGGGGAGATCGAAATCCCGTTTTGCGTCGTGGTTCGCGACGGGCTGAAAGCTCTTCAGCGACTGGCAGGCTATTGGAGGCAGAGGTTCAGGCCTCGAGTGGTGGGAGTGACGGGAAGCGTCGGGAAAACCATCACCAAAGAGGCCATATGGTCGGTGCTCAGGCAGGGAGGGGTAACCCTGAAAAGTGAGGGCAACTATAACAACGAGATCGGCTTGCCGCTGACCCTGCTTCGGCTGGAGACCGGCCATCGCTCCGCCGTACTCGAGATGGGCATGTATGCGCTTGGGGAGATTCGAGACCTTGCCGAGATAGCGCGTCCCCAGGTGGGAGTGGTGACCAATGTGGGACCGACACACTTTGAGCGCCTGGGCAGCCTGGAGAAGATCGCCCGGGCGAAGGCGGAACTGGTAGGGGCTCTGCCGCCCGAGGGCATGGCGATATTGAACTTCGATGATCACAGGGTCAGGACAATGGGGCTGAAGACCGAGGCGGCGGTGTTCTACTACGGCCTTCGATCGGAAGCCCACCTCTGGGCGAGCCACGTGGAGAGCCGCGGGCAGGAGGGCGTGGATTTTCGCCTCCATTACGACGGCGATGAGATTCAAGCGAGCATACCCATGGCGGGAGAGCACAGCGTTTATGCAGCGCTGGCGGCGGCCGCGGTCGGATTGACGGAGGGTCTCTCCTGGGATGAGATAACGAGGGGGCTGCGCGAGGCTGATGGTCAGGTTCGCTTGCGGACATCGGCCGGGCCGCGTGGGTCCAGGGTCATAGATGACACTTACAACTCCAGCCCCGCCTCTGCCATCGCGGCTCTGAATTTCCTGGAAGGCCTGGAGGGCAGAAAGGTGGCTGTGCTGGGGGACATGCTGGAGTTGGGCAGCTACGAGGAGAGCGGACATCGCGACGTGGGAAAGCGAGCTTCGGAGGTGGTCCAGCAGCTGGTCTTGATGGGTCCAAAGGCGCGCATCATCGGCGAGGAAGCGGTGCGATGCGGGCTCGAGGAGGAGGCCGTGTTCACGGCCGATACCAACGAGGAGATCATCGAACACCTTCGCCGCGTCATCTCCCCCGGGGATGTGATCTTGGTCAAGGGATCTCGAGGGATGCGAATGGAGCAGATCGTGGTCGCTTTGGAGGAGGGGGATCGTTGGCCTACGCGCTGACCCTGGGAGCGGTGAGCTTCTTCATCTCGGTGATCTGGGGAGGGCCCCTGATTCGGCTGCTTCGGGCGTATGGGGTCGGCAAGCGCATCCATACCGATGGTCCGGAATCCCACTCCGCCAAGATGGGGACTCCAACCATGGGGGGGGTAATGATCCTAGCCCCAGTGGTTGCGGTCACCGTCGCCCTGAACCTCTTCGATCGACTTTCCATAATCCTCCCCCTCGGTCTGGGCATAAGCTGCGGGATCCTGGGGGCGGTGGATGACCTCTCCGGCCTGGCCAGCCAGCGCCTGGGTCAGGTGGGGCTCCTGGCTCGACACAAGCTCCTGTGGCTGATCGCGATCGCAGCAGTCGCTGCCGTGGGCATGTACGCGTTTCTGGATCTCAGAAGCGTGGCCATCCCCGCGCTGCCTCGAAAGCTCGATCTGGGCCTCCTGTACATACCTGTTGCCATCTTCATCATCGTCGCCACCGCCAATGCCGTGAACCTGACCGATGGGTTGGACGGCCTGGCGGGAGGGACGTCGGCGGCTTGCTTCGCTTCTTATGGCCTCATCGCGCATCTGCAGGGGCAGGCATACCTGGCGAGCTTCTGCCTCACCGTGGTGGGGGCGCTGCTGGCATTTCTCTGGTACAACGCGCATCCGGCTCAGCTGTTCATGGGCGATACCGGCTCCCTGGCCCTGGGAGCTATGCTGGGGGGGGTGGCGCTCATGACCGGCCAGTGGCTCCTCTTGCCAGCGATCGGCATCGTCTTCGTGGCGGAAGCCGCTTCCGTGCTCCTGCAGGTAGCTTATTTCAAGGCTACGAGGGGAAAGAGGCTGTTCAGGATGACGCCGCTTCACCATCACTTTGAGCTCATCGGATGGTCGGAGACGCAAGTGACGCAACGGTTCTGGCTGGTCGCACTGTTGGCGGCGATGCTGGGCATAGCCCTAGCGCTGGTTTGAGATATGATGGTAGGGAGACGGGATCTCCGGGGATTGCGCGCCACCATTTTGGGCCTGGGGCGGGAGGGGATCGACCTCTCCCGGTTCCTGGCGGAGCGAGGGGCAAAAGTCGTGGTCAGCGACCTGAAAGGGCCGGAGGAGCTGAGGTCGCATATGGAGGCGCTTTCCGGGCTTCCCATCACCTTCGTCCTGGAGGAGCATCCGGAGGAGATCCTGGACACGGATCTCCTGCTGCTCAGTCCCGGGGTGGCCTCGGATGCCCCGATCGCTGTCCGAGCGCGTGAGCGGGGGGTCCCCGTCAGCAACGGGATCGATTTGTTCCTGGAGCTGTGCCCTTGTCCTGTCATCGGGATCACCGGCTCCTGCGGCAAGACCACCACCACCAGGCTGGTGGGGCGAATGATGGAGGCTTCCGGCAGGAGGACGCACGTGGGGGGCAACCTGGGAGAGCCTCTGTTAGGCAAGCTGTCGGAGATTCGAGAGGACCACGTGGCAGTCTTAGAGTTGAGCAGCTTTCAATTGGAACTGGCGAGGAGAAGCCCATCCGTGGGCGCCGTCCTCAACGTGACGCCCGACCACCTGAACCGGCATGGCTCGATGAGGAACTACCTGGAGGCCAAGTTCAACGTGCTGCGGTTCCAAGGGTCTGAGGATTGGGCCGTCTTGAGCCTCGATGACGAGAGATCTCGCGACTTGGCCGGAAGAAGCAATAGCAACCTGTCGTTTTTCAGCCGGAGGTCGGAGGTCCCTCAGGGCTCCTTTCTTCGCGCGGGGCGCATAGTCGCTCGACTTGGCGATTGGGAAGGGGTCATCTGCCCAATCGACGACATTCGGCTCCTGGGTCCTCACAATGCGGACAACGTCCTGGCGGCGACCGCCATCGCCTTAGCTGGCGGGGCGGATCCCGCTGGGCTGGCTGGCGCGATCAGGAACTTCGAGGGTCTGGAGCACCGACTGGAGCTAGTCAGGGAACTGAACGGCATTTTGTATTACAATGACTCCATCGCCACCTCTCCCCAGAGGACCCGCGCCGCATTGCGAGCTTTGGAAGCGCCCATCGTCCTCATAGCCGGGGGGAGGTCCAAAGGGTTGCCCTTAGGTGAGTTGGCCCGAGACATCCTGGGCCGCGTTCGCCGGCTCGTGCTGCTGGGGGAGGCAGCGAATGACCTGACGCCTGCCCTGGATGCGGCCCGCCCGCTGTTTTCCAGGTGCGCGCTGGAGGGCGTTCAGCGCGCCAGAGATCTGGGAGAGGCGGTGGAGATGGCCAGTGAAGCGGCCCATTCGGGGGACGCGGTACTACTGTCGCCGGCCTTCGTGAGCTTCGATATGTTCCGCGACTTCGAGGAGAGGGGCGCTCGTTTTCGAGAGTTGGTCTGGTCGCTTTGAGCTCCATCGATAGGTGATTGTGGGGATGATGAGGAAAGGTCAAAAGCCTGGTTATCACCTCGACTACTCTCTGCTGGTGGTCGTGATGGCGCTCGTCACCATAGGGTTAGTGATGGTTTTCAGCACCAGCTACGCCGTGCTGGCCGAGTCCAACGATCCCACCCAGTTCTTCAAACGGCATTTGGTGTTCGCCGTAGTCGGAGTGGCGCTCCTGCTCCTCCTAGCGAACGTGGACTACCACTGGTGGCAGCGCTTCTCCATTCCCATCCTGGCAGCGTCGCTTCTGCTCCTCATAGCGTCTCTCATCGTAGGGACAGCTTCCTATGGAGCGCGTCGGTGGCTCTTGGAAGGAAGTTCCATCCAACCAAGCGAGTTCGCCAAGCTGGCGGTCATCATCTACCTAGCCACCTGGTTGGCTTCCAAAGGGGAGAGGATCAAGAAGGTCACCTATGGATTGATCCCTTACGCCGTGCTCATCGGCCTGGTGGCCGGCCTGATAATCCTGCAGCCCAATTTCAGCGCTGCGGTCCTCATCATCTTCACGGCGGGAACGATGTTCTTCATCGCGGGGGCGGATCTGCTTCAGCTGGCGATCTCCTCTCTGTTTGGAGGAGGGGTGCTGGCTCTTTTAGCTACCCAGGCTGAGTACCGGATGGATCGCATCTTGTCCTTCCGCGAACAGGTGAGCAATCCTCTGGGGGGCACGGTGAGCTATCAGGTGAGACAGATGCTCATCGCTCTGGGTTCCGGCGGCCTGACAGGTGTGGGCATGGGCCAGAGCCGACTCAAGTACGGGTTCGTCCCGGTGCCTCATACGGATACCATCTTGTCCATCCTGGGGGAGGAGTTTGGCTTGATAGGATGTCTGGTAGTGGTGGGGCTCTTCGCCGCCCTGGCCTATTTCGGATTGAAGATCGCATTGCGGGCGGGCGACTCCTTCGGCGTGGTGCTGGCCTCGGGACTGACCTGCAGCCTCGTGTTTCAGGCGCTCCTCCACGCGTCGGCTGTAACTTATGTGATCCCGTTCACGGGCGTGGCGCTGCCTTTCATCAGCTACGGAGGCTCATCTTTGTTGGTAAGCTTGGCCAGCGTGGGAATCCTGCTGAGCATTTCCAGGGCTAATTCGAAGGAGGGTAAAGGGAAGAGTGCGTCTCATGATCTCGGGTGGGGGAAGCGGCGGTCACATCTATCCCGCCTTGGCCGTAGCTGATAGATGGTGCGCAAGGGAGGGCGAGGGGTGGCAATCCCGGCTCCTCTATATAGGGAGTTCGCGGGGGCCGGAGGGGGCGATCGTCCCCCGGTCCGGGATCGCCTTCCGAGGCATCGAGGCCGGGCAGCTGAGGGGAGTTCCCTTGTGGCAAAGGGTCGGCGGCAGCGTGCGCATGTTTCAGGGGTTCTGGCAAGCCTTTCTAGCGATGAGGCACTTCCGGCCCGATGCTCTTCTAGTGACGGGGGGCTATGTCTGCGTGCCGGTGGCCCTCGCCGCCTGGATCCAGCGTCGCCCGATTCTGATCTACTTGCCCGATCTGGAGCCCGGGTTCGCCATTCGGGCCCTGTCTCGGCTAGCCGCGCGGGTGGCGGTCAGCTTCGACGTGGCGCGCGGTTTCTTCCCCGCGCGCAAGGTCACAGTCTCGGGATATCCTGTTCGATCGCGGCTGCTGGATGCGAACAAGGGTCGCTCTCGGGAAGCCCTCTGCCTCCCTCGGGAGGGAAGGGTGCTCCTGGTCTTCGGGGGAAGCCAGGGCTCCCACAGTATCAATCGGGCACTGGCCGATGCTCTGGAGGATCTGCTGCGGTTTTGTTGGGTTATCCACATATCCGGGACGCGCGACTGGCGGTGGTTGGCGGAGGGACGGGAGGGCCTGGCCCCGTGGCTCCGAGAGCGTTACCATCTTCACGACTACCTGCACGAGGAGATGATCGAGGCGCTGGCGGCGGCGGATCTGGCCTTGGCGCGCGCGGGGGCGGCGACGCTGGGGGAGATGCCAGCCCGGGCTGACCGTGCCTGGTGCGGCTGGGACGTGTTGGACCCTCAGGCCATGGCTTCTCGCCCACAGAGTGCCCAGTGGGTCCGGCTGGGGTCAGGTCACGACTTCCACCTTGAGCAGATTGGTGGATCCGCTGACACCGATGGGGATACCGCCGGTAATGACGATCAGGTCCCCGGGGCTTGCCAGCCCCAGCTCCTTGGTGAGCCTGACCCCGGTGGCGAAGAGGTCGCTGACGTGGGTCAGCCTGGCCACCCGCAGCGGGTGAATGCCCCAGTGCAGCAGCAGGCGGCCGCAAACTGCTTCGTCCGGGGATATCGCCAGGACCGGCACCCTGGGACGGTACTTTGACACCCTGCCAGCGGTGCTGCCGGAGTGGGTGAAGGCCACGATGGCGGCCGCACCCAGGTAGTGGGCGGTGTGACAGGCATCATAGCTGATCAGTTCCTCCGTCTTCCGCTCAAGCCAGCCAGCGCGCTCGGCGAGCATCTCGTCGTAGGGCAGGCGCCGTTCCGTTTCCCGCGCAATCCTGGCCATGATCCTCACAGCGCGCACGGGGAACCGGCCAACGGCGGTCTCGGCGGACAGCATGGTGGCATCGGTGCCATCGAAGATGGCGTTGGCGACATCACTGACCTCGGCCCTGGTCGGCCGTGCGGCGCTGACCATCGATTCCAGCATCTCGGTGGCAGTGATGACCGGCTTGCCTGCCCGGTTGCACTTACGGATGATGTCTCGCTGCACCAGCGGGACTCTCTCCAGGGGGATATCCGTGCCGAGGTCGCCGCGGGCGACCATGATGCCGTCGCTTGCGTCGAGAATCTGGTCGAAGTTCCTGACCGCTTCGCCGCGCTCGATCTTGGCGATGATCGGTATCTCAGCGGCACCGTCCGGCAGCGCCGCGCGGACATCACGTATGTCCTGCTCGGTGCCGACAAAGGAGACTGCCAGGAAATCCGGCTGCTGGCCGGCGGCAAAGAGCAGGTGTTCCCGAAGAGCATCGGTCATGAATGGGCCGGCGGAACGAATCCCCGGCATCACCAGGCCGCGCCCCTCGGTGAGCACGCCGCCGATGACGACGCGGCAGACTACGTTGTCTTGCTGCCTGTCAACCACGCGAAGCTGCATCGCGCCGTCGTCCAGCAGCACGGTAGCGCCAACCCGGGCATCGTCCATCAGGGTCGGCAGGTTCACCGATACCATGGTAGCGTCGCCGACCACCTCCCGGGTCGTCAGCACCAGGCTGCCGCCCTTCTTCAGGGTCACCCGGCCGTTCTTCAGCTTTCCCGTCCGGTACTTGGGACCGGGCAGGTCGATCAGAACGGCCACGTTGGCTCCGAGGCGGTGCCCGAGCCGGCGCACTGTCTGCACGAATCGGACGTGCTCTCGGCGGGTGCCGTGGGACAGGTTGAGCCTGGCGACATCCATACCGCCCCGGATCAGCCGTTCGATAGCACGGGCCCTACTGGTGGCCGGACCCAGGGTGCAGACGATCCTGGTCCGCCGTTGGCTGACTCTGGCGTGTTTCATGGTGCCCCGCGTTCAGTATACCACGTCCGACCACCGGCGCCGGCCCGCAGGCTGAGGGATGGCACGGAGCGGCGGACGATTGCTTTGCCCCTTTGTTTCACCTACCATGAAGGTAGAGGGCAGCAATTCCGCCGAAAGGCAGCTGTCAGGAAGAGGCGCCATGCCCGATATTGACCGATCGGAGGTCACCCCGGAGCAGCTCTACGTCTCCCGGCGCAGGTTCATCACTGGCGCCGGGGCGACCGTGGCCAGCCTACTTCTTCTTGGCGGCTGCAGTCGTGACGGCGAACCGGTGCCCGGAGAGGAGTGGTGCCGGTCGGCGCAGGCCGGTGCTGAACGCCGCCCGCAGGCACAGCG